>TARA_R110000868_G_scaffold12810_1_pt1 | contig 44125 bp, 33 predicted proteins | sample TARA_R110000868 | Tara Oceans TARA_R110000868 (sample SAMEA4397489) | marine metagenome | biome: Polar Biome; feature: [SRF] surface water layer (ENVO:00010504); material: water (ENVO:00002006), including particulate matter (ENVO:01000060) such as... | depth 5 m | reverse complement strand
GAAATTGCCAAGACACTACTGCGAAACTGTTGGAATCTCTCGACCAATTGTTCCGTTTGCACACGCGTGTCGGGCCTGTCTGCATCCGGTGTCGCTTTAGGTTCGGATCGCGCGGCGATTGCACCGGCGAGGCGCACCATTGGCAGTGACTGCCATTGGCGATCCGAACCCAGTTGCGCCTCATTGATGATGCGGTGGTAGCTCGGTGTCAAATTTGGCGTATCATCATCACGCCCGATATTCACCCCCTCGAGAAAAATAATAAGCTCAGGGCGTTGACCGGTGCGCAAAATATCAAGGAGCAAGTGCAATTCCTGAGTCGGATAGAAACCGACCCGACCATAATTTGTCACCTCGACCCGGATATCCAGATTTTCGTTCCGAGCACGATCATTGAGAATCTGGCTCAGATAGGAAGGCCAAGTGTGCGCGTCCGGAACGCCACTGCCGAAGGTTGTGCTACCGCCGAATGCATATATTTTGACTATTTTTTGGTCTTTTCCAGTCGCAGGCGAATTGATCGTGCGCCGTACAGCCAGTCCGTTGGGCTCGAGAGCGACGTTCAGATATTTTCCGGAGAACAGCCTTGGGCCATATTGGCTCCATGGCTGATATGCGAATCCCATTCGGGAATGGTCGTAAAATTCATCCAGCATCTGGCTGATTTCCAGCTCGCTCATACTATCTTCGAAAGCTGTATAATCAAAAACATTCAAATTGGATGGCGTTCGCTTGCCATTGTCGACGGCGGTTCCATTTTCATAGAAATGACCCGATTTGGAATAGGCAAATTGAGTGTCGGGTGTGATCTTCGCTTCGTCGACAGTCCTGAATATCACAAAAAGAACAAGGTTGATGACGATCAACAACAATAGCGTGTTGAGCACGATTACCGCCGCTGTCTTATATCCGTTAGCAAATTTTCCCGATATGGACATTAGCTTTCACAATCCGGTTTATTGTTCCCAACTCCCATCATCAATTAACCCGTTCTGAAGCGCTCGATACGCTGCGTTTCGCCTTGATGTTCGAAACCACCTCGCGGAACAATGTCTCCTTTTTGGTGCGCGCTACTTCACAACCGCGACACAGGATATCAATGCTATCGTCCGCATAACCGCGCATTACGGTCTTGAATTCCTGACTTTCAAATAAGGATTCATAACTCTGCTCCAGCAAGTTGCCGATCATATGTTTCAAATCCCAGTCCATGCAGCATAATGCGACATCTCCGCTCGGCAACAATACATTGTGATAAAGCCGCGGGCAAATTGCGAGCTCGCCAACAAGCCGTTCCGGACTCCTTTGCCCATCAAGTTCAATATTTCCGGCACGAGTATTGACCCATCGGTTTTCCGGCTCGATATTGCGTGCGGTCAACAGTGCATCAACTTCCCCGTGAACGGCTTCAGGGCCATTCAGCCCTTCATGGACATGATAGCCAATATTGGAAATGGCGGATTCTGTCAGCCGGGACAGGGTCGCCATATAGCGCTCATCCACGATAATCCTGGTCAGCTTTTTCGTGTCGGGCAAGTGCACGGCAAACTTGACAAAAGCGATATGTTTAATCCTGTCAACCTGCTCCGGTTCAAGCCCCATGACGGTTGTGGACAGCCTGACCGGCAGCCCTTTTTCTGCCGCATATAAAATCATGTCGGTACATTGCGGGTTGAGAAACGGTTCGTAGAAACCGGTAAAGTCAACGGTGACATCGTCGGGCAATTTGTCGATGCAGGATTTGAATAAGTCCAGGCTCATGCTGGAAGGGCCCTGGACCTTCTTGTAGGCTTGACCGATCGCCACCTGCGGACAGTAAGAACATAATACACCGCAGCCAATTCCAGTAGAAACGAGAAGCGCTCTATTCATCCGATAACCTCAATGACAACTGTATGGACATTCGCGGCAAGAGGATCTTCTCCAATAGCCATGCATTTAGCGCCGCTATCAGCGTAAACGGAATATCAGACAATATCCAGTTCCTTGTGCTCGATCCAAGTCAATGGACCTTTCGGATGAAGCAATTCCCAACCACTAATATGTCTATGTTTGTCGCTACGAAGCAGCTGTAGGCGTCCTCAGGCGAACAAACGATCGGTTCATCTCGCATATTAAAGCTTGTGTTCAGGAGCATCGGGCATTCAGTCAACTTATGGAATGCGCTAATCAATGCGTGAAAACGGGGGCGGGTATCGACGTCAACTGTTTGAACACGAGCCGTACAGTCGACATGAGTGACCGCCGGAATAACTGAGCGCCGTATTTTGAGCTTGTCGAACCCGAACTTGTCTTCGTCCCGCCCGACCGGTGTAAGCTTCGACTCCACCAGTGGAACAACCATGCCCATATAGGGGCTGCGTTGATCGAGCTTAAACCACTGCGCGCAATGCTCTGCCAGCACAGCTGGCGCAAATGGCCTGAAACTCTCTCGGCCTTTGACCTTCAAATTGATTTTAGTTTGCATTGATTCGGAGCGGGGATCACCAAGAATCGACCGGTTGCCCAATGCCCGGGGACCGAATTCCGTTCGTCCATCAAACCATCCTATAACCTTACCATCGGCAATATGTTCCGCTACAATATCGAACAGATCTTCGTCAGATAACACTTCAAAAACGGCTTCTAAATCGATCAAGCGGGTTTCAATTTCCGACTGGGTAAAACCTGGCCCCAAAGCTGAACCGCCCATACTGTCTCGAGCCGTTTCCAACTGTCGTGTATTTCCCAAAGCTTGGTACCAATATGCTAGGGCAGCGCCTAGCGACCCGCCGGCATCGGCTGCGGCAGGCTGCACCCAAATTTCATCGAACAATCCACTGTGGGCCAAAATCCCATTAATGACGCTGTTTTGTGCCACGCCGCCCGCCAAACACAAATGTCTTCGCTGGGTTTCCTCTTTCATATGTCTCGCGATCATTAGCACGATATCCTCGGCCACTCGCTGAATTGATCGCGCGATATCCATATGGAATTGCGAAAGAGGCTCTTTTTCATCTCGAATTGGCTGACCGAACAACGTGCAGAACTTGTCGTTGATCATACTGGTTCCGGTGGCATAGTCGAAATAGGTTTGGTCCAGCCAGAAGCTGCCATCCTCTTTGAGGTCGATCAATTTGTCCAAAATGATCTGATGATAAACGGGCTCGCCATATGGAGCCAATCCCATCACCTTATATTCATCATAATTTACGCGAAAACCAATATATTGCGTGAATGCGGAATAAAGCAGTCCCAGCGAATGCGGAAATGAAAGCTCCTTTATGATCGACAGATTATTGCCTTGGCCGACAGCCACACAAGTAGTTGTCCGCTCGCCAACGCCATCAATGCTTAGGATCAGAGCTTCCTCAAAGGGTGAAGGATAAAAAGCGCTGGAACAATGACTTAAATGATGCTCGCTGAATTTTAGCTGCCCCTTGTCGATCCAATTCTGATCATGTTCCACAAATTGCTGTAACAGCATATTTTTCTGAAAGAGCTTCTCTTTTATCCACACCGGGATCGCGAGAACAAACGATCTCACACCTTTTGGCGCGAATGCAAGATAGGTATCTAAAAGACGTTCAAATTTCAGAAACGGCTTCTCGTAAAAAATGATATGATCAATGTCACTCAATGTGAGTCCTGCGGTTGCAAGACAATAATCAATGGCCTGCTTTGGGTAGCCGGCATCATTTTTGATCCTGGAAAAACGCTCTTCTTGTGCCGCAGCAACTATCTTTCCATCGATAACGAGCGCCGCGCTCGAATCATGATAAAAAGCTGCGATCCCAAGGATAGAAATCACGCCATTGTCTCAAAAAATCGTGTAAATCAGAGGAGAGATGGCGCTCCCCTGAGTCAAAACAATCAACGCCCCAAAAACGGCTAGAACCAAAAAAACGGGCAGTAGCCAAAATTTCTTGCGCCCGATCAAAAATCGCCAGAACTCCATAAGGGTTTTCATGTTGACGCTTTCAATACTGATCAGACAAGATGATCATCTTGCGCTCATCAACATCTCTTTCAATCCAATAAGTCTCGATCCCCGTTTTCGGTTTTCGCAACTTCAGGGAATCATATCCTGATATCCGCGCAATGATGGCAAGTGGAGTAATCACAAGAAAGAATATGACACTCAAAATAATTGGCGATATGAATTTCCCCAGCAACAGTCCGAGCTTCACCCAATATCGATTGGGTTGATGCAAAACGCGGGGATATAGCAGGGCAATAACCCCAAACGCCACGCCAGTTGCCAAATACCAAATTTGCACGCCACCGCCCGCGGAAAAATAGGGATAGCCCCCCATCACCAGAAAAACTAAAGCAACCAAGAAACCGAACGTACGATCTGATCCTGGTTTCACCGGTATATGCACGAAGTTTTCCAACTGATCCCTTCCAGCGACTAACTCTGCTATTACGAGAGCCGCCAGCGGTTGGCCAGTAATTTTGTAAATGAAGGCCAAAACCAAGCGCCTGAGACTATGCGGTGTTCCATTCAAAATACTGTCATTTCGAAACGACATATTCTCGCTTGGCGCGCGGATGCGCATTGGAAAAATGCGCTTGGTTTTGGGCGAATTAACTCAAGCGCTCTGGGCCAGTTTGAAGCCCCTTTCTACGTCGGTCAAAATTCCAGTATGGGCTGAGGAGATCCAAATTACGTCAGCATTATTCACTCGCCAAACGACTTTTCTCAAAGGCTTAACTGAGTATCAGAGCTTGCCTATCCTTTGACCAAATACGTCTTTAACCTGAACGATGTCCTTTCGGCGTGAGCCGCAGCAAGCCTTGCAAGCTAAAATGAAACGATAGGCTGGGTTGGGCACATCGCAGCGGTACCGCAGCTTCAGTTGTTCGGGATTGAAAACAGCATGATTTCGCAAACCTATGTGATCGCACCCAACAAAGACATTGCGGCAACGCTTTATCTGGGCAGCAATGTTTTGTCAGACGGTGAGCAAAGAATTTTCAGGTTCTTCGACGGACTCAAGGATCTAGCTCCTGACCACATCCACAGCCTAGATTGCCTGCTGGAATTCGGACCGGTGGGTATAGTCGACTTTCATCCTGAAAGCGGCTGGTCAGTATCATAGCAACCTTGCACTGAATCAACTGGCCTCGGATTGGTGTTCCAGTTCGAGGCAAGCTATTCTATTAGCTGCGGCCTAAGGCTTGCTACATGGTCAACGGTTTATAATCCGCGCGAGTGACGGTAAGCTTTTCGCCCCCGTCGCTCGTAATATCGACGCTCTCGCCCAATTCGATATTGGCCGGTGTAGTCCAGCACATCTGGCCCTCGTCGTTCATGGCGCTAGTGAAACACTGCTTTCCGTTGACGGGCACGTAGGTGCCGTGGTCGAAATGCTCATCTTCGGCGTTTGCAATGTAATTGCCGCTCGCGTCGATAGACTCAATGATCTCCTTGTCGTCCTGCACGAATGTCCAGGTCGTCTCATGCAGCGACATGGCTTCTGCAGGAGCCTCCACCTCGGCAACCGCCACGGTTTCTTGTTCAGCTTCCGGGCTTCCACAAGCTGCGAGCATCGCGACACTGGTAATGACAAATAGCTTTTTCATGGGGTCCTCCTTTGATTGAGCCGAGATACTAACACTCTCAAACAAGCGTCCGAATTCGTTTCTCGGCTAGCCCGTCGACCCTTGTTCGCCAGTGTTGGCAATAGAGGTGATAGATGTCCGCTCCCCATCCCCAAGGGAGCGCAGGCGCGAGGGCGTTCAGCCAGCGCAAGCGACATCCAATCATGTCTGGAAATGTTGGTAGCGGAGGAGGGACTCGAACCCCCGACACATGGATTATGATTCCAGCGGTTTTCGCAGTTTTCCGCTACTTTATTGTAAACCAGGCGTTCAACGCTCTGAATGATATCAAATAGATAGCTATGCACTGTAAACTTTTTCATCCCGACAACCGGTCGACCAGAGACACAATCACGCGCGCTTCATCGACGTATCGGGCGCGCACCTCGGACACCCTTTGGCGGTCCAACTACAATGTACTGGCGGCGGCCTGCATCTTCTCGATTGAGGTCGATCACAGCAGACACTGGATCATACGCAGGTTCTTCTCGATAGCGCCGACCTGCGCCGCTTCAAGCACCATCGGCAGTTTCTCAAATTCTGCGGCCTCGATCTGGCCACTTGCCAGTTAGGAACATTCCGGGGGCGACGTAGGGTGCGGTTTTCACTTCTGGGCCGATTGCAGACTGTCTGCTTATGGGGCCGTCAATCCAGTAAGCGGACAACAAACATCGAGCTGTTTGCATGGCCTGCAACCGCCCCATTAGCTGTCATTCTCACTGGGCCAGTTCTACGTCCGCTTTGCGCCCCAAGTTCTGCCGTTCACGGGCAATTCTCAAATTCCTGAAAGCGGACTTGCAAAAGGCGGCCGGTTCCCCAACCGGCCGCCTCGTTTCATCCAACGGGAAAAAAGGATCAAAATTTCTTGCAGCCTAGAACTTGCCGCGAAGCGTCAGGCCATACATCCTTGGTTCTTGCGGGAATGCTGAACGCGAGCCAGGACGAAGAACGGTGTTGATCGTCACGCCGCGAGTAATTTCATTGGTCAGGTTGGTAACCCATGCTTCGATTCCCCACGCATCATCAATATCGCCAATACCAGCGCGCATGTTGATTTTGATATTGCCATCTTGAACATCAAACGCGCTGAGTGGAGCTGCGTCCACAGCCGCCTGGAGACTTCCTGCTGCTGCAATGGCTGCTGCATTTGGTACTTCAATTGCCTGGGTTGTGGTCCGGCGATCGCTTTCCATCCGGATTTGGCTGTTCAAGAAAAATTTCAGGTTTGTGCCAATATCCCGATCGTAAGTTGCACCGATGATACCTACCAATTTGGGAGCGTTGGTCAAAGAATTGCCACATAGTGCGACAATATTGGGTACATTGGTCTGCGCACCAGCACAGTTGTTCGGATAGCGAGCGTCGGTGTAGGTCAGGCCGGCATTTATCGTCCAATGGTCACTTGGCCGAATAACGGTCTCAATTTCAACACCCGATGATTTTACAACAGGAACGTTAAATGTCGTGAACTGAGCACCGGTAAATTCCAGAACCTGAAAATTCGAGAATTCCTCATGAAAACCAGCAAGATTTAGTGTAACCGCGTTGTCTAGGAACTTAGCCTTGAGACCAACTTCATAGGCATCAACTTCTTCTGAAGCAAAGCGCGGATCGGCACCGCCTGCGGCTGCAGTTGAATCGAGATTGAAACCACCTGACTTATAGCCATGCGTGAAGCTGGCATAAACGGTGACCGGTGAAGCGAATTCATAAGATATTTTGCCGGTGTAGATCAGTTCTTCGTCTTTGAATGTTGAGGCGAACGGACGTGGTAGCGGGAAGGCTATAGCGTCGGACCCGATCGCTGGCGCTACAAACGCAAGGCAACCGAGGCCAAGAACATTTGTCCGTAGTGGAGCCGGTACGGTGCCAATCCTACCTAAAACGGCCTGGCAAAGATTACTGGTAGAAGCAGGCTGGTTAAACGAACCGTCTTTGGTTTCGTCCGAGTAACGTAATCCAACGGTCAATTTTAGGCCATCAGCTACCTCCAACGTGTTGTGCGTAAAGATCGACCAGCTTTTGCTGCTTTGAGCATAAGCATTTGCGGTTCGAACGTTGGCTGGGTTTAAACCCGTCAATGTCTGCAAGGGTGTGGGGCCCAGAAACAACGGACTTGTCGGGTTGAGCGATGCTCCGCCTGTACCTGCAGCCAACAATGCGCCAACAAACCGATCATAATCTGCTCCTAGGCCAAAATTCGCGGTCTGACTAATATCTTCATCTGAATAATAGCCACCCACCATCCACTCAAGAGCCCCGCCAAGAGCATCGCCCTGAACACGCAATTCATGTGTCATGGTCTCAATCTGTGTTCCTCCGCCGAAACCAAAATCAGGAATAACGTTGAATACATCAAGACCGGAAAAGTCTGTATCGTAGGATTCTTTTGACTTAAATTCCCGATAAGAACCTATATAGATAACATCAGCGGTGTCACCGAGAGGAAATTCGACTTCTCCGGTGACGCCCCATTGATCATTTCCGTTTGACGATGGAAAATTCCAAGTGGAGATACGCTCATCAAGAGCCTGCTGCATGGTGGTCGTATCGAAACGGTTCACCGCTACGGTGGGAGCCGCCATGCCGCCACGCGCGCCCAGTCCAACTGCTGCAAACAAACCACCGCTCTCAACTGGCGAACGCAATACTTCAACTGCGCTACAGCAGCTTGCTGTACTTTTTGAATAATCGCCAATTAATCGCGCTTTGATACCACTATCGCTTTCAAAACCGAGTTGACCGCGAATTAGATATTGGTCGGTGTTATTTGATTCGCCAATTTGGGTGCCAGCAGCATTAAGTACTTGGACAAAACCATCGCGCTTACGATAAGCGCCGGTTACACGAAGAGCCAGAGTATCCTGAATAACAGGGACATTAATTGCGCCTTGAACACTCATGTGATCATAGTTGCCATAGGTTGCGTTTACGAAACCACCGAATTCGTCGAGATCAGGGCGGCGGTTGGTAATGTTTAAAGCGCCGGCCGAAGTGTTACGCCCAAATAGAGTGCCCTGTGGACCACGAAGAACTTCGACTCGTTCGACATCGACAAATTCGCCTAACGCAACGCCGGGGCGTGATTGATAAACACCGTCTACAAAAATACCGACCGCCGACTCGAAACCGATGTTGTTCGATGTCGTGCCCACCCCGCGAATACGAAGAACAACTGTACCCGATGCCGTTGCTGCATTGGAGGTTGAGAAGCTTGGTGAAACGCTACCGATATTCTGGACGTTTACAACGCCCTGCTGATTTAACTGAGCCGGGCTAACTGCGGTCACAGCAATAGGAATATCCTGAACATCTTCGGCGCGGCGGGTTGCCGTCACGATAATGACATTGTCGTCGAATGTTTCAGCTTCCTGCGCTGTGTCCTGCGCAAAAACGGGAGTAGTCATAGCGGTCGTGCAAAGTGCAGACATCAGCAATTTATTGAAGTTCTTCATCGTTGTTCTCCTATCAATATTTTTAAGTTTTCTAATAAATTCATTATGATGCGCGAAAATTTTGTATCCTTGGCCGACGCCGCGCTAATTCAACACCTTCCTAAGAACTGTTGAAAACGTGTGATGAACCAGCTCCAGCGTTAGCTTTCGACTCTTCCTGCCTTCCTGGACAACGACGCCGGGCTCAAACTGAGCTGAAATTGAAAGCAAGTAAGATGCGGTGGTTCGCAGATCATCCTCGGACCATTTTGACCCTGCGGATCGTAATGCACGGACGTAACGATCTATGGTTTCGGCTTCATACCATTCAAGCAAGCTCTTAAGACTCGGTTCATGTGTAGCCGCTGTGCGCAACCCGATGTCGTATATGGACCAGAATCCTTCCTTGCGCATTTGGCCGAGATAACTTTCGATAAATTCACTCAATTTCGCGCTGGCAGGAATAGCGGCGATAGTGCGGTCAAAAATCTTTAACCTCAGCATCAACCGCTCTTCAAGCAGGGTATGAAGGACAGAGGTTTTGCTCGGGAAATAGTCATATATAGTACTGAGGCCCACTCCAGAAGCCGATGATATACGCCGCATGCTGAACTTTTCGAATCCGCCTTGAGATAAGATTTTGCGAGCACCATTTAATATTTTGGACTGACTCTCTTTGCCGCGTTCCTGCTGAGGTGTTCTGCGAAGAGTCGCGGACTTTGGCATTTTTCTAGCATTTACGGCCATTCAAAACCCTCTCTCTCAACAACAGCTTGACTTCGCAAATCTGACCAGTCTAAAACACGAACAGCTGTTCGGTTATTCCGACATGAAATAAAGTTGCAGATTTGTAAAGTAAAAACCGTATCCAACGCAAAGCCAGACCAAGGAACCTAATGACATGAGCCAGATTTCTGATGGAGACCGTCAAGCACTCAGGGATGGGCTTGCGAGATATCTGGAGGCTCAAGCGGATGAAGAGAAGCTCCGGCGAGGCCTAACATCGGACCGGGGCTATGATGAGATCATCTGGAGTCAGATGGCTGAGATGGGTTTGCTTGGCATTGCTATCGCCGACGATTTAGGTGGCATTGGCGGCGGAGCTATCGACGTAGCTCTGGTGATGGAAGAGGTTGGCAAGAAACTTTTGCCCGTTCCGTTTGTTTCCACCTGCGTTGTTGCGGCCGAGATGATTGCGCGTTTTGCGCCGAATGATGTGAAGCGGGATCTGTTGGAGAATATCGCCACTGGCGCAATCGTGATTTCAACAGGTGGAAGCGGTGATTACATACCGCTGGCTGACGATCATCATCGCTTATCTGCAAAGTCCGCGGAAAATGGTTGGACGATCAGCGGCGAAGTTTCGTTTGTTTCGCACGCAGGGCACGCTGATTATCACCTGCTCGGTTGGCAGGACGGTGATGTTCAATCCGCGTTTTTAGTGAAGGCATCTAAATCAGTATCTTCGGAGCGCCTGACTACCAATGATCCTGCGCAGCGTCTGTTTAAGGCGAAATTCGCCAATGCGCAGGCCGTCAAGCTTGACGGGTTAAATGCAGAAGGGCTCAATCAAATCCGTATGCGAGGCATTGCGGCGGTGGCTGCGGAACAGGCTGGAGCGACACGGGCCATATTCGATATTACGATGGAATATTTGCGAACACGCTATCAATTTGGCCGTGCGATTGGGTCTTTTCAAGCGATGAAGCATATGGCGGCTGATCTTCTTGTCGAGGTTGAATCTGCGACCTCCGCAGCACTTGCGGCAGCGAAAGCTATTGATGCGAATTCGCCTACCGCCGCAAAATTCGTGGCGCTAGCGGCCTTCACTTGCAAAGATGCTTTTCGGGAAGTTTCGGCGCAAGCAATCCAGATGCATGGCGGCATTGCCTATACCGAAGAGCATATCGCACATCTATATTGGAGGCGCGCCCGTGCGGGATTGCCGCTTTTCGGCAGTTCCGATGAACATCGCGAGCAATATCTGAAAAGCAGGGAGGCAGCATAATGGCTCTAATCGACAAAAGCGTATCACCCGAAGAAATTACTAATATTGTTGAAGCATGGCTTGACGAGAATTGGGACACGGAAAAAGGTTATGCCAAGGGAGCAGGTAGCTATGATGAAAAATCATGGCTGACCAAAGTTTTTGAAGCCGGTTTTTGTGTGCCGACATGGCCGACCGATTGGTACGGGCTTGGCTTGTCCGCAAAGCAGGCGCGGATTATCGAGCAGAGTTTTACCAAACGCAAAGCGCCCGGACATTCTCGCGATCGTTTCCATCTCGGCGCGATAACCGTATTCAAGGTGGGCAGCGATGAATTGAAACGCACGATGCTGCCGATCATGCTCACCGGCCCCATTTGCTGCCTCCTCTATTCGGAGCCCAATGCCGGTTCCGATCTGGCTGGCGTGCGGACCAAGGCTATTCCAGATGGCGATGATTATATCATTACCGGCCAGAAAATCTGGACGTCCAACGCGCAGGAAGCCGAATATGGGATGTTGCTCACGCGCACCGATTGGGATGTGCCAAAGCATCGCGGCATCACCTTCTTTCTGTTTCCGATGAAGCAGGAAGGCGTTGAGGTAAAACCGATCAACCAGATTACCGGCGAGTCCGAATTTAACGAAGTTTTCATCACCGAAGCGCGGGTTCCGGCGACCAATATTATTGGCAACCTCCACGAAGGCTGGAAGTCTTTTCAAACAGCCATTGCTTATGAACGTCTCATCATGGGTCAAGGCATTACCGAGCGGCGCGGCAAATCGAAAGCGGACAGCGAGCCGCAACTGATCACATTAGCGCGCAAATCCGGCAAATTTGACGATCCGGGCGTGCGTCAGAAAATCGCCCAAGCGCTGGCCTATCGGGAGCTAAACGGCCTCAATATGATGCGCGCCAAAGAAGAGATTATGACTAACGGGTCATCCTCTTTGATGTCGCTTGGCAAACTGGCCATGTCACGGGTGCAGCATGGCGAAGCCGCAATTGCGACCGACTTGTTAGGCAACGAGGCATTGCTTGATGGAGACAGTCATCCGGACGCTGCAAACGTGAATTTCGACGCGGCCAAAGCCTATATGAACAGTATCGGCGGTGGCACAGACCAGATCCAGAAGAACATTATTGCAGAACGCGTGTTGAACCTGCCCAAAGAGCCGGAACCCGATAAGGGCATGGCTTTCCGGGACGTCAGATCAAGCTAAAAAATAGAACCGAATAGGAGCGGATAATGAGCGACCAACCACAATGGCATTTGGCCAATATCTGGGAAAATGTAGCGGAAGCCATTCCGGACGCACCCGCCGTAAGCATGGGCGACCGCCAGCTAACATGGCGGCAATATGAAAAACGGGCATCACAGCTCGCACAGGTATTTGTCGACAATGGATTGTCAGCCAATTCCAAGGTTTCGATCTATTCCTACAACAGTATCGAGTATCTCGAAGCGCAATTTTCCGCGTTCAAGGCGCGCATGTGCCCGATTAATATCAACTATCGCTATCTGGAAACAGAGCTCGCTCATGTCATCGCGAACAGCGACAGCGAAGCCCTTGTTTATCAGGCTAGTTTCGCCCCACGCGTGGCCGCCATTCGCGATCAATTGCCGCAGGTGAAGTTGTTCCTTGAAATTGACGATGGTAGCGGCGAACATCTTGAAGGCGCGAAGAGTTACGAGGAAGAACTTTCCAAGGCATCACCCATGCCGGTAATCGAGCGATCTAATGACGATATATATATGCTCTACACCGGCGGCACCACCGGACTGCCTAAAGGTGTGATGTATGACCACAAGACGTTTTCCAGCGCGCTAATTTCAAAGGCGCTTGGCCTGAGAGGCATTGAGCCGCCAAAAAGCCAGGACGATATCGGCCCGATTGCCAAAGCCATGGCCGATAAGGGCACGAGTCCGCGCTCGCTTCCTGCCTGTCCGTTAATGCACGGCACCGGCATGTGGGTCGGCGTTGTTATTCCGCACGCAATGGGCGGCAATGTGACGCTGTTTGACAACCGCAAATTTGATGCCGAAGCCTTGCTGGACCTGATCGTCGAGGAAAAAGTACAGGAAATCGTGATTGTCGGCGACGTCTTTGCCAAACCGATGGTCAAGGCACTGAACGAGGCGAAAGCAAGCGGCAAACCCTATGACATGTCGTCGCTAAAAATGGTCAATAGCTCTGGAGTGATGTGGTCGGCAGAGACCAAGAAGCAGTTGCTGGAACATATGGATGTTATGATTTTCGACAGTATGGGATCAACCGAAGGAAGCATGGGGACCGCCATTGCCACACGCGATTCCATAAACACCGATCAGACCGGCAAGTTCCAGCTATCGCCCACCACCAAAGTCTTCAATGAGAACGAGCAGGAGGTGAAACCCGGCTCCGGAGAAGTGGGCCTGATATGCAACGGTGGCATGGTACCCATTGGCTACTACAAGGACGAAAAGAAAAGCGCAGAGACGTTCAAGGTCATAAATGGCGTGCGTTATTCCATCCCCGGCGACTACGCGTCGGTGGAGGAAGACGGCTCCATCACGTTGCTGGGACGTGGGTCAACCTGCATCAATAGCGGCGGCGAGAAAATCTTTCCCGAAGAAGTCGAGGAAGCCATGAAACTGCATGACAGTGTATATGATTGTCTGGTTGTCGGCGTTCCCGATGATCGCTTTGGCCAGAGTGTCACTGCGGTCTACTCCTTGGCAGAGGGCCAGAACTCTTCGCCGAAAGATTTGAAGGGTCATATTCGCGGACAGCTCGCTGATTACAAGGCTCCGCGGCACTATGTGCAGGCGGACGCCGTTCCCCGCGCAGACAATGGCAAGGCCGATTATAAGGGCGCGAAACAGATCGCTATGGAAAGTTTGGGTCTATGAAAAATTTGTCAAAAATTCTCGCGGTTACAGCCGCTATGGCGCTGAGCGCATGTTCCACAACAATGGACGCTGCTTTGACGTCCACCGCCGCAGCATCAAGCACCGCAACGAAGCCATCGAACATGACGCTGGGCGACAGTTATCTGTCAGACTTTTACTTCTATGCCGGAAACTTGGAAGCGCCAGGGAAGCTCTTGCGCCAGGAACCCTTGACCAAGGCACAATCCAATCCCGGTGCAGCCCAAAATATACGACTGCTATACACTTCCACCGACGGTATTGACGGAAAAGAGCTGACCGCCGTGTCCGGAGTGTTATTCCTGCCCAAAGGCACAGCGCCAGTGGGCGGGTGGCCGCTTATGGCATGGACGCATGGCACGGTCGGGATTGCCGATATTTGCGCGCCTTCCTGGAATGGCCGTCAGGAGCAGGATCGCACCCATCTGCAATTCTGGCTGAACAAGGGCTATGCGGTGGTCGCATCGGATTATCAGGGGCTGGGAACACCGGGAACGCATCCCTATCTCGCAACTCGCCCTGAGGCCTATAGCAATCTCGATATTATTCGGGCCGTTCAGTCTTCCGGCTTTCTGGTTTCAGACCAGGTCGTATTATTCGGACAATCGCAAGGCGCTGGCGCGGCATTCGCTACAGCTGCCTATGCTCCCGATTATGCGCCTGATGTGAATATCGTTGGCGCAGTCGCTACCGGCGTGCCGTTTTTCTCGCCGGAAGCCTTGGTCGTGCTGCAAGAATCCCGTCCTCCAGATCGCGTCGACCCGTTGCTTGGATATAACTTGCTCGCTCTTTCACTGGTGCAACGGATGAATCCCAAGTTCAAACTTGCCGACTATGTTTCGGACGATGTCCTTCCGATTGCAGAGTCTGTACAAAATACCTGTCACAAGGATATAAAGGCGAAAGTGGTTGCCGAAAAACTGACATACAACCGCCTCTTCAAGAAGCAGCCGACCGAGCATCTGGTTAAGGCCTTTTCAAAAATGGGTTATCCAACGCTAACGCTCCCGGTTCCGACGTTTGTCGGTACTGGTGGAAAAGATAAGGACACGCCACCGCGCATGCAGGCAGCCCTCGTAACTCGCGCCTGCAAAGCAGGTTCAACCATCATATCCAAGCTCTATCCCGATCTTGATCATCGCGGAGTTGTTCCCGGTTCAACGAAAGATACATTGCCGTTTGTGAAAGCAGCATTTGCCGGAGCGAAAATTGAAGGAAACTGTGGGAACCTCCCGTTTTAGAAACCGGGACTTGATATCTGATTTTCTATCCAGGTTAGCATTTTTCTGATGTCTGCTCTCTTGCGGCCCAATCCAATAAGCGGCCATTCCGTTTGCGGCCCACATCCAGCCATTAGACTCTAAACAATGAATGGCAGGTTTTGGGAAACGAACTCTCAAGAGATAATGTCGCAAAATGAGGCGGTAGTCGAAGGTCCGCTTTCCACCGCCCAGCATCCAATAGCGGACAGTCCGCAAACGGCCCAGTTGTTGCCGCTAATCAGTGCCGAAGCTTGCGTCCGCTTTCGGGATGAAGCCGCCATTAAAAATTGCAGATATTAATGGCAGCTATCCACCCCACTTGCAGACATTGAAGCTGATCAGATGGAAAATAAAAGCGGCTGGTCGGCAAGCGCCCCAACAGCAGACGTTCTCATTAGCGCTATTTTACGTCTGCTTCGCGCCCTATGCACTGTAAACTTTTTCATCCCGACAACCGGTCGACCAGAGACACAATCACGCGCGCTTCATCGACGTATCGGGCGCGCACCTCGGACACCCTTTTGGCGGTCCAGCCGACAATACGAGATATCTCTTCATCGGTGAGACCTTTTATGGCCAGCCAAGTAACGAATGTACCGCGGATATCGTGCATGGTGCGATCGAAACCATCTGGTTTTTGCTTCTGAAACACGCTTTCGAGACCGCTGGTTGTCCATCCCTTACCTCGGCTATTGAGAAGCAGCGGACCTTTCTGGTGTGGGAGAGCATCCAGCCATGCCCTGAGCTCGGGAAAAATGGGTATAACAGCGCGTCCGGAGCGCTTGCTGGTGATTAAGACAATGGATTTATCAAAAACCTGATCCCATGACACTGAAACGGCGTCTTTGAGGCGCAAGCCGGTCAGACTGATCAATTGAAGCGCGCGGAGAAGTTGAGGTGGCGCGTCTTTGAACGGCTCCCAATGTTCATCTTCCCAGATCAGATCAGACCGGTCAGATTTATATATGAGTGGAATACCGTGGGCGATGTTGATGCTGACCGATCCGCGAAGCAATCCCCATCCAAGGACGGTGCCGAGCATCACGATCACCTTGTCAGCAGTGCGGGGCTGGTGCTTATAGGTATCGCGCCACTGGATTACGTCTTTGCGCATTTTCCGATCGTCGAACGCGCCCAATATGGCCGGTCCGAAGCGTGCTTCAATCTTATCAAGGGAATAATCATAATCGCGTCTCGTTTCTGGCCGCTTCGTCAAATATTCATCACTCGCTTTGTAAAGCCGAATGAGACCTGAAATTGTATCTTCCGGTGCCGGATCTCGCTTCGCTTCCAGCGCCATCTTCAAAATCTTTTGGTCGATCGTTGGACGTTGACCGTTGCAAGAATAGATGCAAGGCCCGCCTCGCCACGCATATACATACCAGCGGACACCGGATTTCAGCGATTTTTTAACTGTGTGGAGCCCCGGCATTATCCTGTTCTTTCCATAGGTCATAAGCGCTTTTTTCTTCCGGTGCTCCAGGAGGATGAACGGAAACTCCATCGGAGAGAATATCAACCCTTCCGATTGGTATCCCCTGATCTTGGAATACCTTGAGAACGCGCTTGATTTGCTCTGCTGTGGGTAATTTCACGTTTTACCCTCCGCGTCTCGGAGGCGTCGGACAAATTCCTCTCTCATGGTAAAATATGCGTCAACAATGTTGTGCTGGCAAAACTCCGCTCGGCACTCTTGGCCTTGCGACTCGATTCTTAATAGAACACGGTTGGACAGCAGCGACACATCGCCTGAATCTGATGGTTTAGCATTTTTGCTCACAGCTGTTTAGCTCGTTGCCGCTACCGTCCCGTTCTGAATCAGTCCTGCGGCCGATCATTTCTGGCCTTGAGTATCCTTGCGACCTCTTGTTTGATTGCTTCAAAGACTTCCTGCTTTTCGGTTTGCGACAATTTAGGTAAGATTATGCGCCCATGATCGCGTTCTGCGTCAAACCATATCTTTTCGTCGGAACCAGAGATTTCAAATGATTCGCCAAACGTACGGTTCCGCGTGGCAGCCGTGCGGTCCGCAGAGAGGCAAAGACGCGCGCGTGCCTCTACCAATGTGATGGGTTCACCCAAGGCGACTATTTTCGCAATCATCGCGTTGAACTCATCCAAACGAGACTCGCCATCCGTCCGTGGATTTTCCTCGTCCGCCTTGGACCGGCTGGCTTCGGTTGCATATACGCTGCCCCAAAAACGGGCGGGTATTTTGCTTCTCTCAGCAATGAGATTGCCAAATCGCTCAAACTTTATTTCTGTTTTTGCTTCTGAGATCATCTGACTTATTCGCGAAGTCTTAACTCCAAGGAGCGAAGCAATCTGCTCGTAAGGCATCTTCTTCAGATACAGAAAATGGGCTTGGCGCGCTTTTGCCATGGGTTCGCGCTTGTGCCGTTTTCTATTGTCCGCAATCCGGATAGCCATCCCACGTTCTTCTGAAACGAAATAAACTTGTACATACGCATCAGGGTTATTTTCGATTATCCCCTGGACGAATACCGTGCTGTCCATCTGAAACACCTTGCTATTTTTTTCAACGACTGGAATTGGGTTCCAAAATTCAGGGTGTTCAGCACTTTGACGGGCGCGGGCAAGATCGTCCGGACAGATTGCGCGGCGTTCGTGAAGTTCCTCATCAATCTCTAGGTCGCGAGCCAAAAACCATTTATTGTCTCCAATTTCTGGCTGTTGATTCAACGCTACCTTGTCGGAAGTGGCCTTACCGATTTGATCGGACTCAATCGAAACTCCTTTGGCCTCGATGCGTGCATCGTCATTTGTGTTGGCGGGTCTCTGGACTGGAGTGATCTGATCGTGCGGAGAGTTGTTATTTTCTGTCATGTTAAACCTCAAAGTTATTGTTTGGAGGTTTTCTTAGATATGCAGATAAACCGCTTTCGTCACAGATCTTTCGGGAGATATTTCGGAACTAAATTTAAGCATTATCAATGGGTTGAGCATCACAGCTATGCATTTATTACCCAGTTTTGTAATAAACTATAGGTCGCCAGAAACAGGCACGGTCGTTTTTAGGGAGGATTTGGGAAGCGCAAATAATCGGCATAATATTGCTGGATTTGGCGTTTCGATTAGAGCCGCAGCGGCGTTAAGCGCAAAGGTGAAATCTTTGGGCCTGATGAGACTATTACCACCATATTTCTTAGGGACGTAGCGGCTATCGATACGGGCTAGCGGTCGCACTGCTCGACGCCAGACTTCGCGAAGGTAATTGATTTGAGGCTTCTGCGACCACCCTTGTGGGTAGTAAAGCGCCCTTACATATGGATTTATGCTTTCATCGAGCAAGCCGTCCTGGACGTGAATTCTATGCTTTTTCCGTCGGCGCTCGACGATGCCTTCACCCAATCGAAACTTGTTTATGATCGGCGCTAAGCTGTTAGCTTTGGCTTTAAAGAGATTAAAGTCCTTATGCTCAATTTTTCGTTGCAGTTGCCAGGGTATATTATCACTGCGCCAGTGCGACACCCGGGCCAATAAATGTGCTTGTGCTTCATCAAAGTCAATGTGCGCCAAAATGTTAAGTGCAAAACGAAATAGAGCTGAACCTGCGTTAAAACGGTTGGATGTGACCTGCTTCATATAGGGGCCGAAGCGATCAGCGGTTCCAAACAGATAGTGCAGGATATAACTGAGAGGATCGTAACCCATAATGCGGTGCCATCGCTCACCTTCCGGTGCGTCAATATCATGTTCGCTAGGCCGTTTTCGATCAATCGCTTCGAAATTCACGCGTCCATTCTGGCGCCAATCTCCATCGCCAATTAACTCGGGTTTGTCGATTGCGAGAAATAGCAAATTTGGACTAATGTCGCTAAAATGCTCACCTTTGGAGCGCCACAAACCGGTAATTGACTTGATTTCTAGAAGAGCGCCTTGCAAATATTCGAATTTGCATTCGAACTCAAATGCTTGATCAAGCACGCTGCAGACAGCCTCGAGGGGACCAATTTTGTCGATTAGTGGGCCAAACGCCGCTCTGAAACTATCGTTGGTCTGTAAAGCCACATTTTCAAATGATCGGCGCAGACCAGTCAGATCGCGGTTCCAGGCGTGCTTGACGGCTTTGTTATTGGCACCTGCACCTTTCATATTCTCATAAACAACTTCAAACGCTGATTGAATTTGGTCGACTGTAAGATGTTTGATTAATTTACTGGCTTTGATGAGCAATGGATCTTGTGACCCACGTTCCTTTGTCCATGGCCCGCGCGCTATATTATCTAAAGCGCGAAAACGAAATCGAACAAGACCCGCAAGTTCGTCAAAGTGCGGCGCTTGCTTTAACCGGTAATTAGTATGTTCATTCAGCTGAAGTGCCGCAGCACATAATTCCCGCGCGAGTGGGTGTTGCGGCGTAATTATATCGCGCTGTCCACGAAGCCTTTTTGGCTCTACGGCAGCCAGAGCTCGATCAACCGCAGTTGAAGCCTTTTTGTGCTGAGATAAACGTATCTTACGGCTTCGGACAAGTTCGTTTGTCCATCCTGCCACCGCATCCGTGCCGGCAGAATATTCAGACCGGGGAAATTCTTTACTCATCTAACGCTTCCAATGCGGCCAGAGAATCTAAATATTCTTGAATATGCTTCTGATATTTTGGTACGAGACTTTCCCGAAATTCCATCCAAGAAGGATGGTCCAAGCCATTCTGCATCTGTTCGATGTAATGCTGATTAATAGCTAATGCTGCCCTAAGCGCATCAAGGCATTCAAAAATTACTCTGATCTGACGTTCGAGGGGCACGCTGACTGACAGGCGAAAATCCGGCATCAGCTGAATGGCGTCCTTGGCGTGGGCCCAGTTGCGCGGGGCTAACGCACTATTTTTTAGAATGTCAGCCTGCGTCTTGGAAACAGATTCCGGGATATCGACAATCTTGCTTAGCTCATCGCACCAATTAAACTTCAGATCGAGCAATGTCCGATGGTGAGTGAGAGTATCCTTGATTTGGTTTTTCGCAGCTTTCTCTGCGGTGCACCATGTTTCAAAAATGTTTCGGTAGTCAGCTTCCAATAGCGCCGCATCGCCTGGGCGATTTTCCGCATGTGCCAACGAAAATTTCTCCGCTATTTTCGTAAGTTCATTAGCGATGGCGTGAGGGTCATCTGTTTCCATTGCATTTCCGTCTATTTTGATACGTTGTAATGTCATAGGCTTGCCATCCGATATCTGGGATTGGCGCCAATATCGCGTAGCCATTCAAAAGCTGTGCCGCGGTTTTCCAGCTTGGGGAATTCAAGTCTATGACAGGCACAAGTGTAACGAACCAAATCGACCTGCTTCTTCGACACAGGTTTCTTCCTGAGCTTGTCAAGCTGCTCCGCTGTCATCGTATCCAGCCTTGACTTGGTTACTGCTAAATATTTGTCGAAAGCTCGCCGCCAGGTGGCATACCGACCCTGTGCCTCAAGTTGGCTTGCTGCCAAATCGAGAAACCTGATCAACAGCTCGCCTATCGTGTCCGTTTCCTTTCCCTGACCATCAAGGATGGTCAGGGCATCAACAAAGTCGTTCATTCCTCCAGCGGTCATCGATAGCAAGCCATCTATCCGGACAGCCTGATGGGCAGACATGTTGTGAGCAGAAAGCACGGCGCCAAGTGTGATGTGGTCGAAAGTATCTTTTGCATCCCGGAAGACTCTTTCTCCTGGCTCGATGACTGACGGGTTCAATCTCGATTCCATCGCCTCAAGATTCAAACATGCCCGTTCAAGAACTTGAACTTGCTCGTTCAAATCCATCGGACCAGAGAATAGAAATTCTTTTTCCATAACTCTTTGTAGGACAAGAGCATATCAAAGCTAAGTAATTTCAACAAAGACCTGCATTATTTGTGACGGTTAAGAAGCACGTTCTTGCGTCTATCATCATTAACCACAACAATGAGACAATGAGTTTAACGCGTTAAAGGAGTAGTAGAGGGGGGATAGGCGAAATAATGTTTGCCACTTAAGACAGGCGCTTCGCGCCCGCCCCGTTTGGCAATATCCCCCCCCCTTTTTTTTATGAGACTTAATCCAGATCATCGCGCCCAGCACGTCAAGGCCGGCTCCGCCGAATGCGCGCGGCTGTGCCGGAAACCTGATCCAATGCTGAAATACGAGATCGACGCGGAGCGACGCTTATTGCGGAAAATGTGGGAAGAGGCCCGTTACATAAAGTCGGTAAAGCAAAAGGAACGCGAGGCTGAGGCGCTGAGGCGCGAACGCGAACGGGAGTGGCGTTACTTCCGAGTAAAAATGGAAGAGTGGGGCAGTGTCGGCAAGGCCAAATATCGCGTCCAGACTTCATCCCGCGCGATCCGTCCGTCCAAATTGCCGAACCTGCTCCCTGCTTACGGTTTCATCATCCGCGACCATGAAGGGCGGCTGTTTCCCTTCCAGCGCACGCTTTATTCTAAGGCATCGGCGACGAAGCAAGGCAGAGGCAGACAGCTGGTAAATTACGGTGTCGATGGAGCCCATGTCTTCGCTGGCGGATCACTGGCGTTTGAAAGCAATGTCGGTTTCACACGGGAAGAAACCGGAGACGCTTTCGAGCAGCTGGAACTTGTTAACCGGTCGGCCGCGAAGAACGCCAAGATCGTGCATCACATGATCATTCAATCGCTTTACGAGCTGACGCCGGAAGAGCAGTTTGCGATGGCCAAGCGATATTGCAAGCGGGTTTTTGCCTCCCAGGGACTGCCCTATTCGCTGGCGATGCATGCGCCCGATCCAGATGGCGACCAGCGCAACTGGCATTTCCATATCGCGTTTTCGTATCGGCCGATGGAGCGCACCACCGAAGGCGAATGGAGCTTCGGGCGTTTTTTGCGCACGGACATCGACAACCCGGAAGGGTGGAAGCAGATGCGCTTTCTGCTTGCCGAGGAGCTCAACCACAGCTGCAAATTGCACGGCCTTTCGAAACGATACACCCATCTGTCCTACGCCGCTTCTGGCCTTGATTATGAACCGCAAGGCCATTTGGGGCCGGGTCTGACCGCAAAAGTCAGGCGGGGAGAAGCAGTAGCCAAGAACGCCGAGAACCACCGGCGAGTTGCCGAAAATACAGCGCGCTACCTTGTTCGGGAGATGAAGACCAAGCTGCTCGCGACAGCCGCTGCCTGTCGCGGCGCGATAGACGACAAGCTTGCCGCAATACGCCTGGCTGCTGCCGTGCAGGCAAATTTCCTGGCAAGAAGGCCTTTGGATCAGATGTTCAGGAATACCGAAATACCTGATGCGCTGCATCATCCTCAACCGATGTCGGCGGCAAATACGAACGACAATGACGCGAAAGTTGATGCCGGTTTTGCTATATCCAGAATACCGGAAGCCCTTTGGCCAGCCCCTGACCGCGGAAAAAGCATGTCGCTGCGTAGCGCCGATGCAGGAGTAACCCCAGCGCCCCTTGCCGTTCCCAAACAGCCGCAAACCATATTTCAATCGACCTTCCCGATCACTCAAATCCCGGCGGCGCTAACTCCGGTTAGCAGCGCAATAGCGCCGTACAAGTTCTCCGGCTCAGTTGAGAATATGCCGGCTCGTTTAAAGCGGGAGCAAATCTCTAGATTCCCGTTGCTGTCCGCATCGACACCGACAAGGCTCCCGGCACCATTGCCGCCTCGCAATAAAAGCTCCATCTTCACCGCTCGGGCGATGAGTCTGACAATTTCCCACACCATACCGGCAGCTTTGACGTCTTCGCCCGGAGCGACCGATCGCCTGCGCGATCTGGGAAAAACCTTGTTGTCCGCCAATTTCACTTTGCCCGCAGCACTTGATGCTAAGCGGTTGTCACGATGGTTGACGGACAGCGCAATTCTATTGGGTCCTGCGCAATTGCCTAAAATGTTGCACAACGTTGCAGCGCCCTCACCTGCGTTCCATCTTGGCTTTGATGGATTGAGTTCACCAGGCCAAAGCCTTCCAAATGGCGCGCGTCTGCCACGCCCGCTATCAGAAAATCCCAATGTTGCGCCCGTGAATGGGGATGGCAACAAGGCCAACATTAGCACGCTAATGTCGGATGAAATTGTGCGCACTGATAAGGATTCTGCCCAGCATCAAGGAAACGGGGACCCGGTTGTCGATGAGCCGAGGCAGGCGAACGAAGCCGACAACGAAGAACTGAAAAAGTTGGATGACGCAAGAGATGAGCGGTTACGCTTGCAGGCCGAGCGAAATGCACTGCTTCAGCGCAAGGCGGATGAGCAATACGCACTGCAGTCGGCGCGTCGCAAACACGTCATCGACGATATGATCGCGAGCGATAACCGACAGGAAGTCGATGCCCGTTTTTCTGAGAACCAGGCAAAGGACCAAGCTCCATCGTCTGTTCCCGCTATCGCGCCAACAACACCTGCCCCGGTTGAATTTGGACGCCACCCCGATGGCAGCGAGCTTCGCGGTGCTTCCGACCTCGATCGGGACCCGACGGAATTTAATCAACGGGACCGCGAATTACGGCAGCATCGCAGGCAGATATCCTCGTTCCTTGATGAACTGACCCACAGTATTAGCGACCTCAAGAAAGACAGCGCTGGCATAATCTGGCCGTATAATCGCCGTGCAACAGATGTGCCCGATGCCAATTTTGCGCTCGCTGATCAAGATCAGCGTAAAGAACTCGCCGGACGCTATGCAAAACAGGAGGAAGAGATGAGGCACCTCCATAGAGCGCTGTTCGAAACATTCGACAAAGACAGATATGCCCGTGGCATAAAATCGGTGATCGAAATCTTGCCTGCGAAACTCCAGAAGATGGCAGGAGACCGTTTGTCGCGGGATATGGGACAGGAATTGCTCCAATGCGTGAGGCAGGAAGTGCAAGAGGATGCAGAGCAGTCTCTTATGCAATGGCGCAAGGCGACACGTGGATCGTCGGAGAAGAAGAAATTGGCACAACAAACGCTGAAAAACGCTTGGCGAGCTGGACTTCCTCTCAGGGATAATGATCGTGCACGAATAATTGCTGATGCCAATCTCGGACGCGGTGCTCCTCCATCTGATGACGGCCGAGTTAGCCCCTCCATTGTCTAGCGCCTCATCTCTGCAAAAAATCCTCCCGGCAAAGTTCATGATCCAAGAGTATTCGTTGGGGACAGCGTTCTTTCGGGAATGTACTCCATATTAAGGTCGCCATACGAAACACAGATCCACCCGTATGGCCTTGCATGGATCCACATGTGGAAAAGTGCTGACGGCGCCGAGACCTCCAGAAGAAAAGAACATTGGAGTGCCTTGCCGGTGAAGCCGGCAGGTGAGAGGAAAAAAGAGCAGTAGCGCTCGGCAAAGCCTCGCCGGTTTCCCAACAGGAGAAACCAAAATGAACATGTTACCAAACCAACCAAAGCTGGAGGAATTCGCCAGACAGCTTGACAAAGAAGAAGACTACCGCGTGCTGCGCGCGGTCCCGAACCGCTTTTCCCATATGCCGGAAGACGGCGTGCCGCCCGATGGCCGATGCATTGCAATTTTAGATACAGAAACATCGGGACTGAACGTTCACGAAGACAAGCTGATCGAACTAGCGATCATGCTGGTCTGGGTGGATGATGACGGTAGTGTCACCGGACACATGGGGCCGGTAAGCTGGCTGCAAGATCCTGGCACAGAACTGGAGCCAGAGATCACGTTGATCACGGGCCTCGCCAATCACCATCTGGTCGGCAAACAGATTGATGACAATGCAGCATTCGGTTTTCTCGACCGAGCAGACCTGCTGGTTGCCCAGAACGCAAAATTTGATCTCGCCTGGATCGAACAGCGCTACCCAGGGCTGAAAGGCAAAGCCTGGGCTTGCAGCTGCAGCGAGATCGACTGGTTGAAGCTTGGCTACGAAGGACGCTCGCAACAACATCTGCTTTGGCAACATGGCTGGTTCACCAGTGCGCACCGGGCCGAGGCAGATGTCTGGTCGCTGTTCTGGTTGCTGCAGCAGCGCCAGCGGGGGCCAGGCGACAGTCCGGTCCAAACCCATCTGCAACGCCTACTGCAGGCAGCGGAAATACCCACCGTGCTCGTGGAAGCCGTGCGGGCGCCTTATTCGGCAAAGGACAAGCTCAAGTCCCGTGGTTACCGTTGGGATGCCGGGCGCCGTATCTGGTGCAAAGAGATGACAGAGGAAAAGCTGGCTGCTGAACGCAGCTGGTTCCGAACCGAAGGACTTCCACTGTTCGGCGCCAAAACGATGACCGCAACTGAGCGTCACCGGTAAAAAATACGTATTCACAACCTCAACCGTTACGGCCCGCCCTTTGGCGGGCTTTTTTATGAAAGAGATAAACTCATGACTAACCCAACAGAAATTGAACAGCAGCTGACACGCGAAGCCAATCTATTTGCCGCGCGCGGCAGCGCAGCCAATCGAAACAGAACCCGCACCTATATCGTTGCTGACTTTGAATATGCTTATGACCGGGACCGCTATCACGGATATAGCGTAGCAGAAGGCACGGACGCCGAGGAAAAAATACGTTGGCCCTTCCACCGCATCGCAGCAGCATCCTGGTGCGTGATGCGCTTCAAGCGGGGTTCAGACTCTCCGGAGATTCAAGGTCCGGTTGTTCTATCTTCAAATGACCACAGCGAAAAGGAAATGGTCTCTGCTTTCTTTGAAGCGTTGGACCAAGAACCGGGCGCTGTGCTGGTGACATGGGGCGGGGAGCATAAAGATCTGGCCGTTCTGCGCAGGACCGCTGGCGAATTCGATCTGATCATGCCCAGGCAGCTGCGCGAACTCTCGCCAATCTCTGACCGCAGGATTGATTTATGCGGCGCTGTCTCGATCCGCGCAGAATCGGTTCATCTTCCGGAATATGCAGCAGCTTGCTCGATCCCGGCAAAGCCGTCGCCATCCAAAACCATTGGCGAACTGGTCGAGAATGGGATGTGGGGGGACGTCGAGGAGCAGGTGCTGGCGGACGTGATGACGACAGCGATCATCATGCTGCGCCATCTCAAATCCCACGGGCTGATCCGGTGCGGCATTCCAGCATGCAGTTTGGCGCTGGCAAACGCAGCAACGACCGCAAACCCGGGCAGCGAGTTCTTGCGCCGAACTTTCAAACCCTGGGCTCAGCTCAAAGATTCCACAGCCAATTATACCTGCCCGATCTACCGGGCAGCGTAACGCAGCTTCGATCCTACGCTCCATCACAGGCGTGGACATTCTTAAAGTCGAGCCGGCGTCATAACGGGCGGACCTCTAGTGACGACCGGCTCTACCAATATCTTCAACCAAACCCCAAGCGGGCGGCATCTCCGGATGACCGCCCGCTTGTCATTTCAGGATAATTTTTATGAAGCTACCCATATATTCGGAGCGGATCGTCACCTTCTCCGTTGTGTATCATCCCTATCGCCGTAACACCGAGCGGTATATTCGCGCCTTTGGAGCCTTTGAGGTCAATTTCCAGCCAGGTGATGACGTGTTGTTCACGCGCCATCATCACACCTATCCAACAAAGACCCGAACCGCTCCTTTACTGGAAATGACAAAGCTGCTGGATCAACAAACCGATTGCATTTGCGCAATTCTGGAAGCTCCGGGTGGGTCTCACCGACCAAAATCCAAAGCCGACTTTGCGGAAAATGTCCTTGAAGCTCTTCCGATTTTTAATCTTGGTCTCCACCGCAAGATCCACGTTCACCGGACAGAAGATCAATATGTCAGGGTCAGCGCTGAACTGTTCGGCATCCCTTTGGCGTCCGAGATGGCCGGGCCATCAGAAAAATCCCGGCGAGCAGCAGATCACGCTCAGGCACTGTGGCTGTCCTGGGTCTTCAATTGTCTCGCAGAAGATCCGGATCAGGCGAGCTTGGTCGCCGCCTTTCAGGCTTGGCGCCGCGTAGACGACCTGCGTCCTGTAATATTTTGAAGAGCAGGCGTGCGTGTAGCGGCTGCTGACCTTCGGGGCAGCGCCTACCGCGCGGCATTATCAAACAATAGCAGGAGAAAATATTATGTAGCAAACACACCAAGACCCTGCAGCGAGCAAAAAACGCTGCACACATCGTCAACCTGGCCGCCCGACATTCCGTCGCTGCGGCTTTTTTTATATCTAAAGGAAATATACTATGGCGAAGAAGCCAAACAATAATCGCGTGCCGGCAAAGGTCGAGCCCGAGAAACCATATCCAATCGCGGGCACTTCCATCGTGCCGACCCAGCTATTCCATGTTCCCTCGCGTCAGCCAAGAAAGGAGGGGCCGTGGCGCGATGAACCCGATAAGCTTTCATGGATCGATAAAGCCACCGGTATGCCCTGCATAATGCTCCGTGCCCAGCTAGGCACCTTATCAGGTTATGTCGCGGTGAACACCGAGCATCCTCTGTTCGGTTACGACTACCGCGCTGTTCCAGCGGACCTTGGCATTCAGCCTCACGGCGGCCTGAATTACAGCGCGCGCTGCGATGAAGAAACCGACGAACGCGTTTCTGTCTGCCATATTTCAGAGCAGCCCCGGGAACGGGTCCGCCATGCGAGCGGCAAGCAGGAGCATCCGCCATTCAGTGAAGAACTATGGTGGTTCGGGTTCGCCTGCGATAAATCCTACGATTTGGTTCCGGGCTGCTACCAAATCCATATGTCGGCTGAAAACGGGCAGACTTATCGCGGCGAGGATTATGTGTTCACCCAGTGCACAAATCTCGCGCGCCAGTTGGCTGCGGCTGGTGGCGAGATGGCTTCGAGCGTTCCCATCGATACCAGCGCCTCTACCGTGCCGCCTGTCGGCCTCGATCCAGGGGAGAAGTGAAATGGACGAGAACATTCCATACGAAAAACGCCGCAATCCCAATCTGCCGTGGGGATACTGGATGGCAGCGCCGGGTGAAACCACAGGCGATCAGGTTTTGATCGATGAGGATGGCAGCATATGGGCATCGGTTCGTGAATGTCTTTGGGTCAAGCGCCTCAATATGGCGATGCCGGAGCATCTTCCGTATATTGACCTTGAGCTTGAGTTTCTGCTCACCTTTCTAGTCATCACGGAACGCCGGATCATTCAGGTCGAGGAGAAGGCCATCGACATATTTGGCGACTACGACAGGTCCCGGTTCTACCAAAGCTGGCTGATCGACAAGAAGCTCGTAACTTACCAGCGCGACTCCTATCATTACCCAAAATTGACACCGGAAGCAGTGTCAATCTTGCTGATGCTGGCCAATACACGCAGCCTGAGGAACCAGCCGCTGCCGGTCGGCCTGCCGACGCTGGAGCGATGGCATGGGCTCGACCCGGAAGCCATGACGCCCGAATGGGAGGCAGCGCTACAGAAACTGGAGCGTTATGCCGACCGGCTGCCATATCGGTTTGAGCGGGTTATGATCGGCAAGCTGGGTGCCATCAGGCTTGTCGGCGATGGGCTTGGTCCGAACATCCCGCTGCGCCGGACCTTGTGGTCGCTCACCTTCCCAGATCAATATGCCCGGGACCGGTTCTACTTCTGGCTTTGCCACCACGTCGATCGGTGGAGCGATTGGGGAACCCGCGCCTGGCAGAATGGCCCCCGAGCGCTCAGTGAATATTTGCTGCAGCTGAAGTTTGCGGACGAACCGGCCGTGATGCCAGACTGATCAAGCAGCATGACGCCAAAACAGCGGGCGGTCTCTTCGGAGGCCGTCCGTTGTGATATATCAGGAGGCAAAATTGCGAAAACCCCATTTGCGTTTGGTTCATGCGGAGCCGCTCGTCGCTTACTCTCTCGTACTTCATCCGCCTAAATCCAAAGCTCCTAGAGCTGGAGACACAACAGTTAAGCATCTCCAACTGGTGATATAACTGTAGGTTGATACTGAGTCTAGTTTAGGCCCCCAAGTTTAGTCCGTCGCGTATTCAGTTTATTTGAATCCACGCCAAGTCACCTATTTTATGGAGTTAGCTGATCGTTGAAGTGGTATCTTCGATGTAACGCAGTGCCAAAGCGCCTCAACCAAATTGCTTCAACAAGAATTCCAAAGTCATGTTCTCGACAATCGCATCATGGGGAATAAGCACATAGTGCCAAGGCTTACCGCCGTAGGAGTCTGCATGTTCGCTTGCCCAAGCACACCACTGTATTGCCACATCGCGTTTTCCTAAGACATCCTTGTCCTGCATCTGCGTTGCCATTTTCGGCTCCAACATCAAGATATAATCTTCTGTTTCCGCAACAAAATCAGGCTGATATTCAAGATGGTCATTGCCGCTACGATAATACATCTGGAACTGACCTTTGGCGGGCCGCAGCCATTTAAGCGCTTCGCGTTCAAGGATAACCGCCAGTTTGCGCTCGGTGTCTGAATGAAATTTAGTCACTGTCGAAAGGCATTTGGTAAAGCCACCAAATAGATACCGCGCCATGTTGCTCTTGTCAGCGGGCGGCACCCGGTAATCGAGCGGAGCTTCGCGTGACGCAGTGAATGCAGTTTCTCTAAGTTCGGAAAAGCCTTGCCGGATCTCGTGATGATATTCGACCGCTTCGTCTTTCCAGAAATGGTCCTGCATTTGGGCATGGACCGCGCGTGCGATTTCGCGCTGATGTAGCGACAAGACCTGCCCTGCATCCTCTTCGGAGAGGTAAGCAAGAAAATGCCGTACGACCTGACTGGCAAGCTCATAAAGTAGGTCAGCATGTTCATCATATGCGATATCGGAAAAATCTATCAGCCCGCTGACGACATAATCCTCAAGCCGCGTTTCAAGCAAATTGCCTTGCGACAGACCGATAATATCGATCTGATCCGTCCGTAAATGCCTGGCCCAAAGCTCATCGCTAGGCACGGGATATCGCATATTTGAAAGGTCAAGCGTAAATGGCTTAAAACCCGTTTTGACCTCCCCCTTCGGCATGACGGTAATGCGGGGAATGTCGATGGTCCGCTCAACCATCAATTGCGCTGTGGCGGCGATCACGGCTTCCATATCGGGCGCAGGCTTCTCGATCCCGTCAAGTTCAAGCTGCGGAGCCTGATATTGGCTGCGAACTTCAAGAACGACCTGTGCTTGAACATCGGCACGCGACAAATAGGAAACGCTTGGCACCTTGTCGGGTTCACGCGCAAGCTTGCGAAAAGCATCATAGGCGAGCTGCGCCACGCGAATGTCATTCGGGTCATTAAACGCCGGTGTCTGCACGGGACCGGAAGCGGTTGCTGCATCCACACTCGGAGCAGATTGCAGACCAAGACTGCCTAGGATCGTTGGCGATGCCACAACGGTTACGGTCTTACGCGTTAAATCGGCCTCATCAAGCACAAGCTGTTTCAAGCGGATCGTCGATTCGGGATCATTGGCTGCGTCCACAATCTCCTGAAACCGATCATGTGCGACGATGTTTAGCCGATCCACTGCGGCAACGCCGGTGCGCTTGCCGTAGGGCAGGCGTAGCCCACGGCCGATGCTCTGCTCGATCAATGTCCGCGCATTGGCTGCGCGCAGCGGGATAATCGTATAAAGGTTGGTGACGTCCCAACCTTCTTTGAGCATATTGACGTGAATGACGATCTCGACCGGATTGTCATTCTGCTCCACCGTCAGCAGCTTCTCGACCGTCTCCTCTTCTTTAACGCTCGAATCGACTTGAATGACCTTGTCAGCGTATCGCCCTTCAAAGAAAGTATCGGATTGGATTAAACTGTTTAACTCTGCCGCATGGGTCGTGTCCCGCGCAATGACCAAAACGAATGGTTTAACAATTCCGACGCCGTTTTCGCGGGCATAGGTTTCCAGATCGACTTTCACGCTTTCATGGAGGCGTATACCATCCTCCAGCTTCATGGTCTGGATCGCCTCAGGCGATTTGCCTAGCGGATTGAAATCTCTGCGAGTGACGACAGCTGGTTCTTTCACGAACCCATCTTGCATCGCACGGCCTAACGGATAGTCGAAAATGACGTTGTTGAACGCAACCGGCCCGTGCGCGCTTTCAACGAACGGTGTCGCGGTCAGTTCCAGTCCTAAGACCGGATTCAATTCATTGATCGCGCGCATTCCGGCTGTCGCGCGGTAACGATGCGATTCATCCATCAACAGAACTAGATCAGGCAGACCTGCCAGATAATCAAAATAGCTCTCGCCAATCTCCTCTCGGAAGGATCGGATGCGCGGAGAACGCCCTCCGCGAACTTCAGAGGAAATTTTTGCGATGTTGAAAATATTGATCGTGGTTGGGAACAAATTGCCGCCCGATGCAATCTGTCGCTCATAGGTTTCGCCTGTGGTCAGCACCGGCGGAGAGATGGCAAACTCCGCGATGCCCTTGAACACATATTTGGATGTGTTGGGAGTGAAGTCGGCGATCAACTTGTCATAGATCGTCAGGTTCGGCGCGAGCACGAAGAAGTTGTTGATGCCATGGGCGATCTTTAGATATGCTATGAACGCGCCCATTAACCGCGTCTTGCCAACTCCGGTGGCGAGCGCGAAGCAAAGAGAGGGGAAGTCACGTTCGAAATCGACAACACTGGGATATTCGCTAGCGATGATCTCCAGCGCGGCGACGAGGTCAGTCGTTCGGGCAGGCGGTACAATCTCGGTAATACGGTTGAGAATTTCCAAGCTGCGGCGTTGTGGTGCGCGCAAGCTCAGTCGACCGGCGATGGCATTCAGATGACGGAGGTTGCTCATGCTTCATCCTCCCCATCAAACAACCCCGATTGCGCGGATGGCGGCAGCCTAGGTTCCGGCTCTGCCATAGGTAGATTAGAGACATTCAAGGAATAATCGTCATGACCCCATTCGCACTTGCTGCGGATGTGGTTGGGGATTTTGCGCAAGGTCAGGTTGGGCCAATGATCCATATTGCCGCGAAACGCTGCACATAGGATTAGCAGCGAGCGCGCTTCCCCGACTTCCTCAGACAGCGCAGACAATTGTTCTGGCCCCAATGTCTGGGTGGTAACATAGAGGAAATCGCTTTCCGACGAATAGCCCTGCTGCCAATAAACATTATCGCTCGGCGCGTAGGTGAAGCCTTCAAGCTTGCAGATTGCCTGCGCCAACATTGCAGCGTCGTAATCTTGACTGATAACATCCCGCCCCCATTTGTCCTTCTCCAACAACGAGGTAGCGAGATCATAGTAACGGAAACCGCCTCCGCCTTTCCACTCGACGGTTTTGCTGATGCCACCCTTATCCTTGCCATTGATCACCTTTTGCAGGCGCGGCACGATATGTGTGGTGCAATGATCGCCTAATTCGACCATTATCCATCGACGACCTGACTTCTGTGCAACCGCGCCGGTTGTTCCGGAACCAGCGAACGAATCTAGCACTATATCACCGGGATTAGTGGCGATATGAATAATCCTTTCAAGCAATTCCTCTGGTTTTGGACTGTCAAAACCATTCCCCTCGAAAAGCTCGTTGCTATGCCGCTTAGCAGCATCATTGGTAGAAACATCATCGGCGTACCAAATTGTCTCCGGCGTTAAACCACCGCCTTTTGATTCTTCTAAAAATTTCTTTTGACGAGGAACATTGCCGCCAGTCGCACCGAAATATATTCGATTATCGTCAATCAATTCCGCCAACTTACGTTCAGTAAATCGCCAGCAATTGCCAGAAGGCGGATCGAGTTTTCGACCTGAAGGCGTTGTAATGGTGTAAAATTGTGAAGCCACACCATGACCTGCCTGAGCAGTTATCGCAACTGATTGCCATGCGCCGCGAGGATCGTTGTCGGGATTCCGATACCGCTTCAAAACTTCATCATTTAGAGGCAGTGGATTTTTGACAGCCTCAAACGCAAGTTTATTTGGTGCATAAACAAGAATGTGATCGTGCTTGAACGAAAAGGCGCGCCGGTTTTCACGACTTTTCCGTTTTTCCCAGATTATCGTAGCCACAAAATTAGCACGTCCAAAAATCTCGTCGCACAACACCTTTAAATAATGCGCCTCATTATCATCGATCGTTATCCACAACGAGCCATCGTCGGACAGCAAGCGGCGGATAATCTCCAACCGGTCCCGCATCAAGCCCAACCAGATGCTATGCTCCAACCCATCATCATAGTGGGTGAATGCACTACCGGTATTGTAGGGCGGGTCAATAAACACGCACTTCACCTGTCCGGCGTAATCTGCCTCCAGCGCCTTGAGCGCGAGCAGATTGTCACCATGGATTAGCACATTGTCGAAAATATCCTTTTCCGACACCCGCGCGGAGGCATGATAGCTCTTAGCCGGATCTTCGATCAGAATACGCGGCTCCAGCAGAGGCCGGTTTCCTTTGCCTACCCATGTCAATTCAAGTTTTTGCTTTTTGGTCATATCACATCTTTAATTTGGGGGGCTTTGGAAGCGAGGTATTTGAAGAGGTCCAACTGATAGGGCTGGCCCGTAATGTTTTTACCCCGCAACTTCTGTACCACCGGGTCACCCGTTAAGCCATAATGCTGTGTCATCAGTCGACGGATAATATTAAGTGTGTGATCCTGGTTCTTGGAAAGTGCAAGCGGACCTGGCCAATTGATCGACTGGATGATGTCCCACTGATGCTGACGGAGCAAATCATAGGGCCCGCTTCCCTGCGTTTTCAGCTTTCCGGGATGGACCAGATCGCTGCCCCCAATGATATCCCGGAATTGCTTGGCGAACACAAAAGCCATTGCATACTCACCGTGTTTATACGCGCGCCTCTCCTCATACCAACACCCGCGCACAGATGCGGCGACCTGCGATTTGATGTAGCGATAGACCCTAACCGCATTCACCAGACGTATCGAGCTAAGTGATTGGCTAAAAATCTCTTTGTAAGGTTCACCGTCCGTTTTTTGGAAGTCGATCAGTGAACGCTTCATCCAAACTGGATAGCGTGGGTCGAGTTCAAGCATAGCAAGCGCTTGCATTGCTTCAGCGACCATGATGCGATTTGGGTTGTATCCAGTCACCGTCTCTCCGACGCGATATACATATTCAATGTCGAGATGCTGCAACTCACGCCGAACTCGCTCTTGCTCTTCATCTAGCGCTGCGAACGCAATCTCCTTAACGTCATTTTGATTGTTGCGTGCCCGTGTAACTTCCTTTCCGAAATCACCCTCCGCATCGGCCAAAATGAAGGTAATCATTACCTTTGCCTCGGAAATGTCAGCATCTGGATTGTCGGCAACAAAGTTTGCCGTGGAGGCCACCGTCTGTGCGCCATTGATGACCGAGAAACCGGTAAGCTCAAAATCGCGATGTTTGGTTTGAACACCGCCCTTGGCCGAAATGTTTTCGCATAAAGCGGTTACGCCGTTATTCAGATATTGGAACCGAGCCGGTTTATCGGCAAGCGTTTCCCGGATGGCTTCATTTACCGGCGTCTTATGCCCCAGCCATGTACGAATGTTCTTTTGGTAAAGTGCCTTGCCATGCTTTTTATGCAGATCTGCCAGATCTGAAAGAGCGACGGTTCCGTAAAAAGCGATTTTGGGTTCGTCAGCTTCACCATAATTATACAATTTTAGGCGGCAATTGACCGGCTCTACTGCATTGACACTATGCAGGCCATTGACCGCATGTGTTGCATCGAAATTCCAGATTGGACCTTTCAGCCGTGCGTCGCCACCCGCTTTGTCGGCGAGCAAGTCATCCATCGCTTTTGCCGCGTGACTTGTAATGCCTTCACCCGTGTGAGCGACGACAATTTCGACAGTATCACAACTATCCAGAGCGGTACGTATTGAGGACTCGCGGTGTAATATGTTAGCGTTAAAGCCCGTAAAATCTCCGTTCACAAGCTTCCGAATACCTTGGGCAAATGCCAACGCTTCATTTTGCGTAAATGCAGACGATCCCTTTAGTTTTGCCTGCACAAGATAGAGAGTCTTTGACCGGGCATGGTAATAGATGGCATCAATGCCATAATCGTCGAAGTCATCGACCACTGCTTTAGAGGTCTTCTTTGGATCTAGCTGGCAGATATGATCGAGTGCAAAGGCTGCAAATGATCGATCAATGTTCTTACTCAAATCCGCTGCATCGTCCTTTGGCTGCAGCAAGTGGGGAAGATGAGGCACGTAAACCTGCTCTAGGTGCCTTTTTAGGATTGCGAACTGTTCAGGGCGAATGGGCATAGTCAGCTGGGTTTCTTTAATGGGTGAAGACGTCTAGAATCGTTATTGTTCCGCCAATAACTTCCTGATTTATGATTGCTGGGCCAACCGCCCTCTGGATGCGTTATTGCATCGACTAGCAGCAAAACCTGTTTGGCGAAGCCGACAGCATCGGCGTCCAGTAACTCGAAAGTAATAGCCTTGAAGTGAGCACCGAAAGCGTTTCGGGCCTGCGCAATTCGTGTTAGCTCATCAAAAATCGGCTTTAGTTCGATCACGCTGGATGGCGATGCGTTCACGTCGGTAATGCCGTCACGAATTTCTACTTTTAGAGCTTCACGGAGCTTTTTCCCGATAGCAGGCAAAAGATCGCCCAACGTATAAGCTGCGCCATGGCGCCGCGGCACCGCGCACTCATATTTTAGCGTGAGATAGTCCAATACCGCCTCAAGGATTACGCCCGCTTTGCTGCAAATAGCCTGTGGATCAATTGGAGATTCTAAGAGAAGCGCGCGCAACCGATCAAATTCCGGCAACGAACTGATGGTGCGAATGCCATCGTCGATGGCCCAACCTGTCAGTTCAACAAACTGGCAGGCCTGTCCGGGTTTCAACCAGCCCCACCGATATTTCTCTCGCCACGGACGGTAATGTGTGGTGACGATGGTGTGCTGGAAATTTCCGCTGATCTCATAAATCATGCCAATGACTCGCTCGACGTGAGGTTCGTCCACGCTTCCAAGTACATCATCAAGGATCAGCACGGTTTCCGGCGCTCGATCGCGTGCGGCTAGCGCGAGGAATACGCAAAGGCCAAGCGTATCCAAGTGTGACTGACTGAAATACGCTTGAGGCGGAGCATTATGTCCCCCGAAGGTCGCGCCAAGATTAAGCGAAGCACGGCGGCTGGGGTCTAACTCCAACGCAATTTTCTCCAGTCCTTCCCCGGGGTGCACTTTCTCATAGAGTATTCCGACATCTTTGGCGATTTCGGCGATGATTTTGTCTGTGAACTTTTGACGCTCTTCGACGCATTGTGCCAGCGCCGTATCCACATCAGGTATCAAAGCCGTCAGCTCCGCCACCCGGGTAGCGTTTGTTTCATAGCGCTCTGCGGCCGATTTTAATTGAGTCAGAAATTTACTTTCGTCGCGCCAGCTTGCCTCCACATCCGCCCATACTGTCGCCGTTGCCTCATTGAGGACAAGCCATGCAGGCAGTGCTACGAGATCAGTGGGCGCCGGGGTAGTTGGAAGCGTGACAACCGTTTTCCAACTGTGGTCTGCTTGGACCGTTGCAAGCGTGGAAACCGCCTTTTGATAATCGGTATCTACCTGCTGCCGCGCATCCTTTGCTGCTTTCAAGTTGGCATGTGCCAGCCGCCAACGCGCAGTTGCTGCCGTTAGCGCACTAAGTTGGGAGAGCTTGGTTTTAATTGTGGCCGCAAGAGTATCGACGTTTTCATCGCTGTCACATAATGGGCATTGTTCGGCGTCAGGATGCCCGGTAAGAAAGACATCGCCAGCAGTCAAAACATCCAATCGCTCAGCGGCCTCATCGTCCACTTTGGCCAGCGCGTCCACCTGTGCCTGGTCCGCAGCATCCGCAGCATCCTGCGCTGAGACTACGGCAGTGCGATTTACTTCCAATTTCTCCGGGTATCCAGCCAGAGCTGCGAATGCCGTACGCAACTTGGTGATCGCGGTAATGTCGGCATCTAAGTCGGTTGCCGGCTCTGCAATCTTTTGTTTGGCCCAAGAAACTGCGTTCAATCCTGCTGGGCTACCAGCTGCTTCATAAAAACCTTGCAATGCTGCCAAATTTTCCTGCTCGGCTGCAATTGCCGTTTGCTTTTCGGTGCCCAGTGATTTTGCAAGCTGTCGGAGCGTTTCTTCCGAACGCTCGAAGGCTTCGATGTCGATAAATCGCTTAATTGCGTCATACCGTTTGGCGGGCTGAGCTTGGATCAATTCCAGAATCTGTCGCTGCCGAAGCAATTCAATGCGCGGGCGCGTCGCCGGTGGCGAAATAGAGACTCTTTTGTCAACAATCCTACCCACGCACTTCGCAGTGCTGGTTTCAAGATCAACGGCCAGTTCGCTTGCTGGCTTGCCTGCCGTGGGCCAGAATTTTTCAAGTCCTTTCCCCATACCGCGATCTTCCAACGAACCGATGCGTTCATATGCGAGAAACTCGAAGGCATCGCAAATAGTCGTCTTGCCAGTACCATTTTCACCGTAAATGAGCGTAAGTTTCCGTCCCTTCTCAAAATCTAGCTTGAACGTTCTTGCCGAGCCACGGAATGCGGTTATCGTCAGCGTTTTCAGAGTTACGGGCGTGGTCATGCTCATTTATCTTTCGTCGATGCAAGGTCGATTTCCAGTTTCCAGTCTTCACTTTTCATGTTGCCTTCGGCGACCTTTGCCACGAGGTCATCGCGCTTTTCAGCACGGAGCAGGCCAGATTTGATCAAACTATCTACGGTCAAAATCGCAAGCGTTTTTGATGGTGCGACCTCTTCGTTCATTGTAACCTCCATCGGATGTTGAATAGCCGCGCAGTTGTCGCACTTTGCTCAAGCTTTCCTTCGATCTGGGCAATCAATTCTGTCCGTTGCTCGTCGATCTTGTCCTGCGCATCGAACAGCGAGCGGCGCTTGTTCGAGCGTTCGGCCTCCAGTCCCTTGACCGCCTTTTGGCCTCCCAGCTTTTCTTCGAGGGTTTGGGCGATGGTGGCTACGCGACGCGCATCTTTGATCTGGCGATCAAGCTCCTTCAATTCCCGTTCCAAGCCGACTTTCAAATCATCGGCCCACCCATCGAGCTTGTTAGCTTCGATCTCGAAAAATTGAGCATTGCGCTCTGATATATTGCGTCGGATATGCCTCTGTTGCTGTTCTAACGATTGTTCAAGCGTTGACGCTATGGAATTGGGGAGCGCCGCAGATCCGGCAACATTCCCTGCGATTGTCATCATCCGTGTGGCCGCTTCCGCGCTCAGTTCAGTGCCATCATCAGATAATCCGGAGAGCAACAGATGATCCTCGCTCTGCCCTAACGCATCAACCGATAGCATTGACGCCGCTAGCCAACCAGATTGACCGATTAACGGCTCGATTTGTGAGATGCGTCCTTCGTGGTCTGAATAATTGAAAACTATTTCAGCATTTGGCAAGTCTCGCGACATCGCACGAGAGACAACAGCTGCACCCAGAGGGTGATTGACCCGAAACAGATGCGCGTCGCCCGTACGGCGAGGTAGTTCATATAGGCCGGTGGGGATACCCTCGTTTGAAATCCAGTCAGGCACAGCATTGAGGCGGAACGACGAAGCGCTGATGAATTCCGCATAACCATCAAGTTCGTGTGCAGCGAGCTTCATTAATTGTTGCTCAAACTGGCCCAAGTGAAAATTCGTGTCGGTGTTCCGCATTTTGAGTTTCTCGCGAACTTCATCATCAAAATTCTCCAGCAGCTTGCGGCGCGCTCCGGTCATCGCCTCGTTAATCTCTAGGGAGAGTTCCAACTGAAGTTTATCGAAGGCAGATGTGATCTCGGTAGTCTGGCGACATTGCTGATATATCCCGGCAATGCGCTTTTCAAAATCTACGCCCGATTCAATGGCCCCAAGCACTTCGTCACTTGCCCCGAAAACACCCTCGAAAAGCTCGAATTTTTCGGACAGCAGTTCATAGACGCGCTGGTCGGCCTCATTCTTTCGGTTGAGAAAGTTAACTACAACAACATCATGCTTCTGGCCGTAACGGTGGCAGCGACCGATACGCTGCTCGATACGCTGCGGGTTCCAGGGCAGATCGTAGTTCACTACCATTGAACAGAATTGGAGATTGATGCCCTCGGCCCCCGCCTCAGTTGCGATCATAATCCTGCCTTGCTCACGGAAGTAATCGACCAAAGCGGAGCGCATATCTGCGGTTCGCGAACCCGTAACCCGATCCGATCCTTCATGACAAGACAGCCACTCACGATATATGGCCTTTGACTGATCATCGGTGTTGCTGCCGTTAAACAAGACGATACGTTCCGCGAACGGGCTGTCAGCCAAGACACGCAACAAATAGGATTGTGTGCGCCGGGATTCGGTGAAAATTATGGCTTTTTCGTCGGCCCCCAATTCGCGCGCCTTGGCGAAACCCACTGAAAGCGCTTTGAGCAGAGCTTTTCCTTTGGCGTTTTGGTGTATGGACGTTGCCAATTCGGCAAATTCTCGCAGTTCAGCGATCTCGGATTCAAGGGCACGCTGATCCGCTTGCGTCAATGGCTCTATCTCGTCGTCGCCCCATTCTTCGGCAGTTTCATCAAGAGATTCATAATCCTCGTCGATTTCATCAACGAGCGATTGTGTTGGCCTTCCTTCGTCGAGCCGTTTCTGTAGTCGTTTTGATATAGTTTCCAGAGCACCGGCAATGGCAAATGTTGAGGAGGCGAGCAATTTGCGCAGCACTAACGTCATAAGCGACCGTTGACTTGGCGGGAGCGCCTGAAGATTATCGCGCTGGAGATATTCTGTAACGAGATTATAAAGGCGATCTTCTGCTTCGGTCGGGCTGAATTCTTCGAGGATAGCGTGGCGTTTGGTGTAAGGAACATATGCCGTAACCTGCCGTCGAAGAGTACGATGGCAAACCGGTTTGAGTCGTTCGCGCAAAATTTGGAAAGTTCGTTCCTGCGACAAATTAGCAAATTGTTCGCGAAAGCTCTTCAGGTCGCCGAACGTATGTTCGTCAATAAAACTGACCAAGCCAAACAGCTCCAAAAGCGAATTTTGCAGCGGTGTGGCGGTCAACAACAGCTTGTGACGTTCGGCAAGGGCTGTTTTCAAAGTGTTGGCGATCACATTTGTTGGCTTGTAAACATTCCTAAGTCGGTGGGCTTCGTCTATGACAACTAAATCCCACGGTGTGGAATGGACATCCGCTGCCTTGTTACGGGCAAATTGGTACGAGCAAATCATGACACTGCCGTTTACGTCGAACGGCCTGAGATCACCCGACTTAGTAGCTGCATTGTACGACTTCGATTCAATGATTGTGCAGGGGATAAAGAATTTCTCGTTCATCTCCTGATACCATTGTTTGCGCAAGTTCGAAGGGGCGATGATCAATATTCGTCGTTTGCCTTCCGCCCAGCGCTGGGAAATCACTAAGCCTGCCTCAATGGTCTTACCCAGGCCAACTTCGTCGGCTAGCAAAGCACCTTTTGAGAGGGGAGAAGCAAAGGCAAATAATGCTGCGTCTACTTGGTGCGGATTCATATCTACCTGAGCACCTGCGACCGCTATAGCTAGCTTTTCCGCGCTATCAGCCGAACGACGGCGCATCAAATCCATCGCAATATATTTTGCGTGATATTGGTTGAGCCCCGCCATTCAGAAAATCTACCTTAGTTATCATAAGCCGTAAACTAGGTTTAGTTTAAGACCTGTGAGAATCATAACATGCTCACTTGCTTCTGATTTACTCATTTATCATTTTTGTAAACTACACCGACAAAATAAATATCCAACAAAAACAGTTTTTATTGTATGGATTTTCATGGCAGAAATTGCCTCCGGACCCGATAAATTTAGCCGATTTGTCGTAAACAACAACGGCGCTCAACGGAATGCCCGCTTACAGAAAGTCGGGACGTATAGTCGCCGTTGTTTAAAAAAAACACGATTTGCTATCGACCACAATGTCGGTAGCCTGACATATGGAGGATTAAAATGCTGACTCAGGGTCTAGTCGTTGATGAACCTTGGATCGGTCACATTCTTGCTGGGCGTAAGACCTGGGAGATGCGATCGAGACTAACCAAAAAGCGAGGAACAATTGCGCTTATTCGTAAGAGCAGTGGACTTGTGGTGGCGACGGCAACGCTGACTGAATGCCTACCCTCATTGTCGGCGGCAACAATGTCGACTCATTTCTCTAAACACCAGATACCACAGGCCAAGGTAGTGTCACCTGGCTACAAATGGTTCACGCCATGGGTACTTGCCGACGTGCGCCCACTAAAACATCCGGTACGTTATGCGCATCCACGTGGCGCCGTGACATTTGTGAACTTAGATCCAAAAGTAATCACCGCCGTAGCGAAACAGCAAAGTAGCAGCATCTCGGCCACGGCTGCATCTGCAAACCGTTCACCAATCCCAGAGAATAGCGAGCGATACATTACTTCGAAGCACCAGGATGTGAGCCAGCGTGTCTTGGATGATCTAAGGTTCGGATCAGAAAAACTTGACGTCCCCCCAACAGCGAAGATCACCATCTCGAGAAACGGTAATGAACTCTACATTGATGCCGTTTGGGACGAAGAAAATTCACACGGTGCCGCTGCCTCAATCGGATGGCGCGAAACCCTTGGCACTTTTGCAATGCTTGCTACCGCCGCCTGCACGTTCCTGATGATCAGTATGCTTATGATAGGTATCGCAACTTGGAGCGCAACATTCTTTCATGCCTTTTACGCACTGCCGCCACTGATTGTTTTTATGCTCGTCAAGGAATTTGCCTGACCTGAATAGCTGGTTTCAGGGCGAAGCTTTCAACTTTACCGCCCCTGCAATTTGGACGAAAGCTGCGGAGCGACTGTTTAGCAAATGGGCTCTCCAGCCCATTTGTTATAAACTGTCATATGTTAATTAGACTGATAGAGCTTAACAGAAAATGGCCGGGAAGTGCCATCTTTGGCGACTTTGTTTACCACCACCTAAGTACTACGAGATCTTGTCCAGAGGTCTGCCAAATCTTCAAGCCGAATGTATTGTGCGTCTTTCGATTTCCCCCGATGCTCCATCAATTTTTTGATAATGCTAGTCCATTCGGGGCGTTCCTCGCTCGGGTTTTTCAAGCCGAGAGGTAGTGGACATTCAAAGCACCACTGCAGGCTATCCTTACCCGCGCTTTTGGGTCGGTCCGGAACACTCGGTGTCCGCTGGTAGCAAGCTTCGTATTTGAAACGCCTCCTAACTGAATATTTTGCAAAACTGATGAAGGTGCCTGAAGACGGCAAGCCCTCCCAGCCTTCCCAGGCTTCAATTGCGGGGTGCTCTTGTTGTGCGGTTTGAACCGTTTCCTCCGCCTCTTCCGAGAACTCACCCACTGCAAGTGTAAGGTAAATATCTAAGCCAGCAAGGGCTTCAGAGCCCTGATCAAGTAAATCAATGATAGACACCTCGCCATGGAGAACAGGCTTAGTTTGCCGTCTGGCCTTCCACGCCTTATCAGCAAGCTCGATATCTCGTTGCGTGATCTTGCGTGTCGGTAAATTTGCGACCCACTCAGACGCTGCGCTAACAGTTCCCGTACTTTTGCTGACAATATTTGCTTCATCCCAGGCCATGGCTTCTACGCCTTCGAAGGACAGGCCATTGGATGAGGCGTTTGATGAGCCAATCATCACGGCATCGTCAAACAAATATACCTTCCCGTGGAGTGAATCGCACTGTTCTACCGACACTCCAGCAAAACCACGCAATTTGTTGATCTCGCTCGGATTGGTGCCTCCCATCCGCAGGTTACAAATTATGCGAAGCTTGCCCGGCTTGCTCCATAGTGACGCTAATCCAAGCGCATCAATCGCCCCTGCCCCCCAGAAAGCGACTGCCAACGTGGCATCGACCTCAGTTGAAAGCTTCTCGCGCACCCACTGCAAACCGTCGCTACCAGAATGAAACATTGCCCACCACTCCTTCAAATATACATTGCACTGCAGAGCCCTTTAAACCTGATCCTTCCCAGCTTACTATGCGCATTCCTTATAAGCATTAACTACGCACGCGCGTCTGGCACTCATCACACGTTCAATTCCACGCCCCAGGTCCCATATTATCGTTTCACCATCATCGCAGATAGCTTTTATGAAGCGGTCATGAAAATCTTGGTCTCCCTGCTTTGAGCGTTGTATTAGGTGAACATCAATGTCGCTAAAGAAACTTGCCCAAGGAGTTTCCAAATCTTCCCTTTGCTGATTATTAGAAAGATAATCTTGAGACGATAAGGATATACGTGATAAGCTAAAACAAGATTGTACTAATGTGGATGATTTGATGGGCAAAGCGTGACAAAAATCATATTATTTGATGTCGACGGTACCCTCGCTAATATTAGTCATCGCCGATCATCGTTGGATGGCAGTAAACCAGATTGGAAATTGTTTAATAGCCTAATGGGCGAAGACAAACCAAATGGGCCAATAGTCGAGCTATACAAAACGCTTTGGGAAACACAACATTATCAGCTCATACTTGTGTCCGGCAGAAGCGAAAACCAGAGGTCTGTTACAGAACAATGGCTAGTCTGGAATGAGATACCGTTTGATCAACTCCTAATGCGATCAGAAGGAGATTTCAGACCCGATGTTGAGATAAAGCGAGAATTTTTAGAAGAAATTCGGCAAAGCAAAAATGAAATTTTGCTTGCAGTTGATGATAGGCAATCGGTGGTCGCGATGTGGCGCGAGAACGGAATCACCTGCCTTCAATGTGATGTAGGAGATTTCTGAAGATTATCCTACGAATCCCACTGTCTGCCCGTTACACTCCGAATTGAAGTTACACTTTCATCCTGAAAAAATTTCACAGACCACGTCATTCTTAACGATGACACATGTGACCTAGGGCCGGACGCCATAGTCGACATGAGCCGCTTCCATACGTCCCTTGCTTTCGTGATTGTCGATTATTCAGGAATGCCCACTCAGCCACTGCCGGAAGCAATCGGCCACCCGCCAAGCTGCTCGGGGACGGTTCTTCTTGCGGGGTTTGGTATTGATTCGGCTCATAAGCTCAAACCAATAGTTTACAGGTGAACTGTAAACCGCTCTAGGTGGCTGATTAAGAAACGGCTATTTTCTGGTAGCGGAGGAGGGACTCGAACCCCCGACACATGGATTATGAT
>TARA_R110000868_G_scaffold65399_7_pt1 | contig 44152 bp, 53 predicted proteins | sample TARA_R110000868 | Tara Oceans TARA_R110000868 (sample SAMEA4397489) | marine metagenome | biome: Polar Biome; feature: [SRF] surface water layer (ENVO:00010504); material: water (ENVO:00002006), including particulate matter (ENVO:01000060) such as... | depth 5 m | reverse complement strand
CTCATAAACTCATCTCCACCAACAAAGAATCTTAATCTATCATCAGCATCTTCTGAAATGTAAGTATGAGCACCACCACCAAAGTAAAGTTTTTTAGCTACTGGTATTGATACATTGTTACTAAAGATTGCAGTACCAGCATCACTTGCATCTATTTTCATAGCTAAGGTATCTACACCACCATCGTTGACATAAAAAAACATATCTGCATCAGATACAAGACTTCTCATTGCTAATCCATTATTAACAGAAGTTAATTGCCCATCTGCACCTACACCTACTTTTAAATCTCCATTAACATTTAAAGTAGTTCCATCAAAAGTAAGATTAGCTTCTCCATTAATAGAATCAGCGTCAGATGCTGTAAGAACTCTATTGTCAGCAAAGTTAGCTATAGAATCTACGGCTCCGCCTCCAGATGCACCACCTACTTGACGATATGTACCACTATCATTAATATATAATTCAGACGTTCCTGTCCTATATCCTAACTCATATACAGCTAGATCACTACTAGAAGGTACTCCAGAACCTCGTTTAAGCTTTAAAATATTAGCCATTTAATTTTTTAAAATGTTCCGCAATCTATAGTTGTATTTACAAGTCCGCTTGTAGCTTCTAAAGTACCTACAATGTCTAAACTTTTATTCATATTCCATTTTGTTCCAGAGTGCGTATATGTAAAACTTGCTCCTGCTCCGTCTACTGTAATACCAGCTCCGTCTGCAGCTGAAGAGTCTGCTGCTCCTTTAGCTACTGTAATATTAATATCCTCAACGTCTAATGTAGATGTATTAAGAGTGGTTGTTGCTCCTGCTACTGTTAAATTACCAGCTATAGCTACTGTAGTTCCACTTGCACCAATAGTTAAGGTGTTAGAACCTATACTATCTAGTATTGTTTTATTACCAGCAGTCATGTCTAAATCTGTTAGTCCAGTTAAAGTTGTGTCTGATCCACCAAGTGCTACAGTTGAATCACCAATAGTAATACTACTACTAGCTAATTTAGAATTAGCAATACTACCTGCTAATTGTGTATTAGATACACCACCAGCTTTAATAGTTACTGCTCCACTTGATACACCAAAATCTGCACTTGCAAACGATGCTACACCTTTATTTGATGTAGTTGCGTCTTCTGCAGATACTGTTGCTGTACCTGATGAATAACCTACATCTATTCCTTCTCCTGCAGCTACAATCACTTTACCTTTTACTCCAGCTGTTGAATCAGGAATTTGTCCTAATATAATACTATTAAATTCAGTAACATTTACTGAACTGTTATCGCTTGAAAGAACACCAACATATAATTTATTACTTCCATTAACCCAAGCTAACTCACCATAAGATAAAGAACCTGGAGCACCAGTTGCATTGTATGTTGAAGTTCTTTTTAATGTTATTGTATTTGCCATTAAAATACCCCTCCGTTAATTGTTTCGTTTTGTAGTAATAGATCGTCATCATCTACACTAATTGTTGTTTGTCCGTTTGATTTAGTAGCATTAATTCCTGTTCCAGCAACTATATCTCCAGAAAAGTTATCTGCGGTAGTAATCGTAACGTCTGTAGTACCGTTATCTGTTTTTAACTTATTACCGTCATAAAAGACTATCTTTTTATATACGTCCTTTATTTTGTTTGGTTTTGATAATGATCCACCCATTATGCATTCACTCCTATATCAGAATACGTTGGTATAGTTCCATTGTTTATGTCGTTATAATTAGGATTGGTAGCATTAGATATATTAGTATAACTAGCGTCAGTTGCTATACTTATATTTGTATAGCTTTCATTTTCTGTAATACTTACATCTGTAAAAGATGCATCTGCCGTAATACTAGTATCTGTAAAGTTACCATCTAAATTATCTGAAAAAGTTTGAACTAAATCATTCATTCCAGAACCAATAGAATCAAAGGACTCCAATCCGAAATTTCCTTTTTTCCAAGTTTTAGCCATTTAATCTCCTATTAAAACTACAGTTACTGTTGCTTTATTATCAGTACTATAAGCAGAAGCGTTTATTTTACAACTTGCTACAGGACCAGCTACTAACGGTATACATACCGATTCTCCTACAGACAATGTTGCCATTGCTTGAGAACCAAATGTAACAGTTACACTAGCCACAGTACCCAATACGCTATCATACTTAACATAGAAAGCTTTTACTCCGTCAGCTTCAGTTGGTTCAACACCTGTAGTTGTTGCAGTTCCATCGAAAGCTACAGCTCCATCTGTTAAAGCAGCTGCAGATAGTTGATCTACGACACCAACATACTTAATTGCTTTAGCATCTGTAAAGGTACTTTCGTATGTACCGCCTTGATTTCCAGTGTTTTGTTCTGTCTGAAAATTAGTATACGTTTTACCACCTGCTGTGTCTATTACTTCTTGTTGCGGTTCTAATGAATTTCTTATTATTAATTTATTTGCCATGCTTCCTCCTAAAAGCTAGATTGCTTCACGTGTCTAATCCCACTGATTCTTCCACGGTTAGCAAACATTTTTCCCTCTTTAATTCCTTTTTCAAATTTTTGTTCAAAATATGGTGCCATTTGTATCATTTCTGGTTTTTGTTCATAACCAAGTTGTACTACTCTATCTACTAAATATTGATGAAATTGTAATGGTAAGTCATGCTGTTCTGTCATATCGGCACTATCACTATCGCCTAATGTGTTAAAATGAGTAGCTTTTTTATAATAAAATAAAGTAACAGTTAATGCACTCGTTAAACTTGTATATGCATTTTTACCAGTTCTAGTAGAATCGTATTCTGCTAAACCAATAGAATCTCTTTCTATCCAATACACTTTATGTTTAGTAATTGTATTTTCTGTATTATGAGCCATTATGTTAAATCCCTATATTGTGGTCTACCCATTAATCTTTTAATTGTAATATGATTACCGTCTGCGTCTTCAAGATCTACAGATTTAATTTCCAGTATAGTATCTTTTAAGCCATAATAACGTTGACCAGATGTAGTTTCAAATTGAGTAGCTTCATCTAATAATAAAGTTCTTGCACAAAATTCATCTGACGCTTGGTTTAATAAATGTATAATTTCATTTACACCTAAATCTGGATGATGTTTTTTAATTTGATCTATCATTTGCTGCAACTTCATTTGGCACTCCTCTCATTAACAAGTATGGTGATAAAAAATCTATAAAATCATTTTTAACTATCTGGTATTGTTGTGCTAACCAATTATAGTCTTGCACTACTTCTTGTAAACTAACTTGGTACTGTTGTACTTCTTCAGTTACTTTTGTAGCGTAAGATTGTATTTCAGAATTGTATTTAGATATTTTAGCAGCATTGTTTTGTATTGCTGTTTCCATTTCTTTAATAGCATTCTGTATAAGTCTTTGTGATTTTTCTGACTGATTTTGCAAACTAACAGTAGTAGCTAATTGTGCAGTTGCTTGTGCTGCAGATAAATCGTTCTGTGCTTTAGATACTAAAGCTTGTAGATCTCTTTGTGTTTTATCTAGCTCTGACTGTATGTTAGACTGATAAGATAAAGCATCAGATTGAAAGTTATTTAGTTCGTCTTGCATTTGTACACCAAACTGCGAAAGTTCTGTACTTCTAAGTAATTGCGCTTTTTGTATTTCTCTAGCTACATTTGATTGATGCTCAGATATAGAAGTGTTTACTTCGCTTTGATATTTACTTAATAATGAATTAAACTCTCCTATTTTAAACTCATTATCTTTAATTGCTGCAGACATATCATTAATAGCATTTTGTATTAATCGTTGTGACTTTTCAGCAAACAATCTATCTTTTTTCGTAGATGCTAATTGTGCATCAGCTTGTGCTTTAGCTAAATCTAATTGTGCTGTTTGCATACTAGCTTGTAAATCTCTTTGCACTTTATCTAAAGACATTTGATTATCTGCTCTAAATTTTTCTACATTACTATTAAAATCTACAGAATTATTTTGTATGTCAGCTTGATAGTCTTGTAATTTTTGTTGTTCTTTTCTTAAAGCTACTGTTGCTAATTCAACATCTTCAGTTCCCAAGAAAGTGTCTACTGAAGTTCCACCAGTTGCAAAATCTACACCGCTAGAAGGATTATTATACTCTGGTGCTGGTGACACATCTGCTTTGTTACCCGAAGAAATAGTCGTACTAAACGATACATTTGTATCTGAAATAGTACCAACATCGCTACTAGAAGGCCCAGAATAGGTCACTATGGACAAACCAATGTTTGAGGTAGGTATAGATATGCCTGTTAAATTTAAATCTCCCATACTGCCGATTGATGTTAAACTATAATTTTGTAGTTTATCATAACTAGGCGCTGCTCCTAAATTTATTTTACTAGAAGCTGTTACATTTGTAGGGCTTGATACGGAACTTGCAGTAGCACCACTACCTACATCTGAATTAGTTGGTCCAGTATATGTAATCAAATCTAAACTAGGCGATGAAGGTTGTGTTACATCTTGTAATGACAATGCAACTAATGTAGCATTTTTATTATTTAAAAACTTTCTAAATACTTCACTTGCAGCATATAAAATTACACCCCTATTTAACTCGGGTGGAAAATTATCTATAGCACTCTCACTTAACCCTGTGTTAATTTCAGGTGTAATATGTTTAACAATAGCTGTTTGATTTGCTGTAGGTAAAGGCCATATATTCAAGGTGTTGTTAGATATGTAAAATTTAGGATCTAACTCATTAGTGTAATAGATACTATGAACATCTTGATATTGTCCTGCTTTATATTCTGGTATCTCTAAACATTCTCTTGCTTGTCCGTTAGAGTCTTTATCTAATCTTGTTACACTTACAACGCTTAATACATTTGTCATGCTAAATGTTAAATTAGAATTAGTTAAAGCATCACTATCTTGAGTTAATCTTATTTTCATGTCAGGATTGTTCATAACAAGTTTAGTTACTTGTTTTACACCTTCTCTTAAATACTGAGTAGCTTCAGCAGTAATACTACTAATACTACCAGTTATAGATTCTATATCCGTTTGAAAACTCATTACTATTTAGCTCCTCTTGTTTTCTTCAAAACGTCCCATGCACTATGCATACCAGTTTGGTTGTACAGCCTTTGACTTGTTCCAGCTTTTTTATTTAAACCTAGAATCTCAGAATAATTTTTCAGATCGTTCAAATTTCTTTGAGATTTCTTTTTATGCTTAGCTAAGCCTATCAATTGTCTAGCTGCTCTAGTTACAATAGTCATTATTTGTTAGCTTTTTTATTTTTAAAAAGTGCCCTATTTGCTGCACCGCCTAATATAATTCCAATACCAGCAGCAGCACCTAAAGTAGGATTTCCTTTAGCTAACTTCATTCCTTTACCAAAAGCATTAATTACTCCACCAGCTGCGGCCTTTGCAGTATTTTTTGCACCCATTTGTTTTGCAGTAGAAACGGCAGCTCCAGCTGTATTCATAAATTTAGTTCCACTTTTTTGTGCATAACCTAACGCACTAGACATATCTGCTTTTACTTTTTTTCCATCAAATTTAAAACTCATAATTACCCCCTTAAATGAGGGGGAGTATTTCATCCCCCTCGTTATTATATTATGCTACACAAATTGTAACACAGTGTGTGTTTCTGGTAATGAAATTTCAAGACCTGCTTCTGTAAGAATCATGTCTTTTCTTCCATCAACTCCGTCACCTTGAATGTTAGTGATAATTTGCGTATCTCTCGATACTCCATTACCTTCTAACGGTCTATAAGCAACGTTGTTCAGATCGATCATAATAGCAGTATTTTCATGTTGATTTCTGAATAGTGGTTCAGCTACTAGATTAATTCCACCATAAATAGTAGAAATTCTAGTTACAGCCATACCAAATTCATTTTTAATGTTCTGCATATCAAATCCAGAACCACCAGCATAAATGTCTTTACTGTTATTTTGTTGAGCCATCATATTACCTAAGAATGAGTTACCTCCTAATTTATTAAAGAAGGACATAACTTTTCTTGAACACAGAACAAGTTTCTCGCCACTGTTTCCAGATTCTGGTGAGAATACATCTTCCATAGCATCTACGAATGAATCGTAAGTTGCTGAAGCGTAAGCAAAAGTTTTAACTTTTCCGTATGCTTCTGTATATGGTAAGATACCCCATGTTCTACGTAATGGTCCATTTGCTGTGCTATCGTCAGTACCTATACCGAATAAGAAAGCATGTTCAAGATCCATCTTATGTTCCATAAGTTTTTCTTGATATACTCGCATGTATTCGTTGGATACTCCACGGTAACGTGTAGCTAACGCTGATCCAGAAAACAATGGTACAAGAGTTTTAAAGATTTGGGTATAACCCTCTCTTGAATAAAACTCATCTTTCCATCCTGTCAAAGTGTCACCATCGTGACCCTCAGCGTATGCCGAACCAACTACTTGACCTCTAACGTTATCATCGATACGTAAGTGATCGTCTGCTCCAGGAGCTACTAAGCCCTTAGTTGCAGCAGATGCTCCATTAGCAGAATGTGTTGGTTTTAATATTGCTTTTAGGAATGTTCCTGATATTACTGCATAATCAGCACTTGCATTATCTACAGCTGTCACCCTGAAATACGCTATTACTGGTTTGTCACTACCATCAACTCCATCTTCATCCCATTCCGCTTCTATAGCGATTATTTGACCTATAATTAAAAATTCAGGTCTTACACTTGTATCAACTTCTCTACCAAACTGGTCATAAGGTGCATCCAGTCTTAAACCAGTTACAGCCCAGTTTCCTGTGTCGTAATTAGTTATATCTTTAACTTGAGCACATGTGAAGTTACGTCTTTGATACTGATGTCTTTGTTCTAAGAACTTAAACACAGGATCGTCTGTAGCTTTTTTACCGACTCTAGCTAGATATGTAAGAAAAGGTGATGTTTGTGGTGCTAGTTCAGCTACTCTTTCTCCAAAATTAAAGATTCGTCTCGAATCATTAATCGAAGAAGCGCTTCCATTAGCTCCGTCTAAAGTCACACCAGGTGTGATACTATAATTAGCCATCTTTTACTCTCTTTCTTTTAGTTTATCTAAAATGGATTCTTTTTTTGGAAACTTCCAATCATGGAATCCATCATTTTATCTTCTACTCTTCTAGATGACTGCACATTAGCACTAGGTTGTGTCGCAATAGGTTTGGGAATAGCTAATTTTTCTTTGCGTTGTCTCATCACTTCTAATTGTAAATCTGCTGTAGATTGATTGACAACAGGTTGTTGTACTTGTTGTTCTCCTCTATGCAGTTTTACCAAATTGTCTAAGGACAATGACTCTGGTGCGGACATTTTTACAATAAAATCGTTAGCTTCTTCAGGTGAATAACTATATTTAATTTGCAAATCATTTACAAGCTTCGCTTTGTTAGCTGCTTCCGCAGATTGTTGGGTAGTTTGTGTAATTTGCTTTTGTTGGTTATCCATTTGAATTGTAGTGTATTCAGTAAGATTCTCTAAATACATATCCCTATCTGCTACATACTTTGCAGATTTACTATTAGGATCAGTTAGTGCTTCAGAAGAATCAAAATCGGTTGGCCTTACAGGTTTAACAGGTTTAGCTGTCTCTTGTATAGGCTCAGGTTGCTGTTGCATAGGTTGTTCAACAGATGTTTTTTGTTGTTCAACTCTATCCATTCTGCTTTTTAAATCTAACAGTTCAGCATCTTTTTTATCAGCTTGGCTTTGCCAATACTGAAATTGATTAGGATCTTCTTTAGGATTCACATCAATAGTTCCTTCAGATAGGAAACCTTCTTCTGGCTTTGGCTCAATAGGTGCAACAAATTTGCTCACTTCTTGGTCACCAAATATCTCATTAAAGATATTATCTTCTGCAGCTGAATCAGGGGCAGTTCCTTGATTCGCTAGTAATGGATCTACGTTTGTTATCTCTTTATTATTCATAGTATGTTATTACCTTTCCTAACTCTCAATATCTTCAAGGGCTTCTAAAGCAGCTGAAGGTCGATCTTCATCTTCTTCCATCTGTTCTTTGCCTACTTGTTTAACTGAGTTCATTAGATTTTTTTCACTATCCGCTATCCTTGATTTATACATCTCGGTAGCAGCTTCAGCTCGATTAGATATTTTATCTAAATCGCCACTAAACTTTTCTACTTCTAAACGTTTCTTAGCATGTAGCTCTTCACGCATAGCAGTTTGAAGGTCTCCCTTGACCTTCTTTAATTCTTCTTGTGTCATCTGTAATTGTTGTGCCATTTGTTTCATTTGACCCGAACGTTCTAGCACACCATCTATATCTACAATCTCTGACTTCTTTAATACTTCTATTTGGTCTATTAATCCCATTTTAAACATTTCCATATAATTCTGCATTAACGCCATTCTATTTGTTGGTAATGTAGAACCAGCAACAACTTTAACATCATATCTACCTATTGCTACATCGTGAAACATCTTAACATCACCAGTTTCGGATTCTTTAAAGAAATTAAATCTTTCTTCTTTTTCTGTTCCATTAGGTTGAACAAGTCTTACAACTTTTTCTTCTGTATACATTTGTTGCATTAAGGGAACTGCAATTCTTCCTACTTGATTTAAAAAGTTTTCAACATCGTCTCTTCTTGATTTAATACGTCTTTGTCCAAATTCGTCTACAACTAATGTTCCCCTATAAGTAGAAGGTGCGTTTTTACCACCTCCTTGCATAAGTTCAAAAATACCAAAGCCGTATTCTAAATCATACTTAGCATCAGCTTCATTTTTATACAACTCATTTGGTAGTGGTACGGGACCAGCAACGATAGGTGCACCAAGTTCAGCATCAAACTCAATAACGCTAGTCCCCGCTTTGCTCCACTCCTCCTCTATTTGACGAAGGTCTGCTGAACCACGAGGAATCAATAATTTAACATTTGTACTTGTACTTGCGTGAGCAATAATTAAAGATCGTATCTTATTAATGTACTCTTGCAAAGGTCTATATAGTCTTACATCAGATTCAGGATAAGGATTTCTGTGATGGATGTTCATTAAAGGGATAATAGGATAATCTTCTACTGGTAATATTCTAGTATACATTAAATTATTTCCAACTGTAACACATTGTTTAACACAACATTTACTTATAACAGCTGATTCTACCAGCTCTAAACCAATTAATTCTTCTGTAGTAATAGGAATAATAGATGTAGTACTACCAGGGATACCATCTTTGTCTTCTGGACCAGCAACTTTTTTAGGTGCTTGTGGAATAATATTACCTTTATCGTCAAACTCGGGTTCTGGCAAAGTAAAGTGAAATACATGCCCTATTGTTTGTAAAATGTTATACAGTTCATCCATAGCTACTTTGTCAAACACTATTATTTGTTCTCCAGTAACTTTAGAAAGTTTTATATATTGCTTAGAGAGATATTCTTTATATTCGTTTGAATTAAATAGCAATTCTTTTCTAGAAAACGTTTCATATACATTGTAGTACTGATGCATTTCTTTAGTATATTTTTCAATATACTTTCTTTTGTTGTGATAGTTAGTAGTTTCATCTGTGTTAAATATTTGACCTTCACCTGCTGATAAATTTGTTTCAGGATAATCTTCATCGCCGTCTACTGCACTTTCTGAGTCCATAATAATATCACCAAACTCTGGATATACTTGCATAGCCTGTTCGTCTGTAATGTATTTTACAACTAAAATATTTGCAGCGTCTCTAGCATAAATATCTTTTGAGTTGGGATCAATGTATACATCTAAAGGATTTACGCCTTTAATAAATACTTCACCTTTACCTAAGTCTGCATCTGGATCTTGATATACGTGCATAACACCCATACCACCAACATAGTAATCATCAATAACTTTTTTTAATTCTTCATCTCCAGAGGATTGGTCCCATACCCAGGAGAATAAATCTGAAAAAACTTTTGCCGTATCTCTATCAGAATCTTCCCTAGCTGTCGATCTAAACTGAGGAGAGTTATATGTAAGTAAAGATTTTGCTGTTTCAACGATAGGATGTATTCTATTTACAACGATAGGAGCTTGACCACGAGATTCTAATACTTCACGTTCTTCATTAGTCCACTGCGCTCCTGCTCTAAACTCTAAAGACTCTTGAAACTTAACAGCCCACGCTTCACGACTATTGTCGTATTCATTTAATAGTTCTAAAGAATCTTGTACCTCTTCATGGATCTCACCTTCTTCTGGAGTAGGTTTAGCTTTTTCGAATCCAAAAATATCCGACAACTTATCTTTTGCATCACGTCTTGACGCTGTTGTTCTTTTTTTTATGTCTTCTGGCATTTATAACCTTGTATCCCTTTGGTACTTTAATGTCTGTCGTTTTGTGTAAAATCGTATCTAAATCGTCCAGAGTTAAGTAATATTTTTGTATATCAATATTCATAGCCCTTATATTAACTTATAAGAAAGTATACATAATAGTCAAGGATATTATATTGTTTTCCAATTTTTTGCAGAAGAAATGCCGTATACACTCTTTTTTTCACTAGAATACGATGTTTCGTGTAACGGTTTGTAACAATTTTTATTAGCGTAAAAGAATCCATCTAGTAAATCATCATGCTTACCTCTAGGATAAAGTAATAGCTCATCTACAAAATGCTGCATAGATGGTTGTATAAATACTTTACCGTTAGCAAAGATAGGCTGTAAGCTTTCTAATCTATAAGATTTACTTGTTCTAGGATTCTCTTTAATTTCTAGTCCTGGTATAAACATACCCATCTCTTCTGCTTTTTCTTTGATGTATTGACGTAGCATTTCTTGATATCCTACAGATTCAATTCTAGTCTTAGTACTTCTAAATGTTTTAAAATTACTTATAATAGCATCTGCTAAATCTAAAGGCGTAGCTCTTTTCCTATAGTAAGGAAGACAAAACCTATTACCCTCTTGATCTATGGCTATATTAAATATAACAGAGAAGTCAGCAGTCCTTTTCGTACTGGATGCAGGATCGACTCCTGTAAAAATATTTACAGGTCTACTCTCTTCTACTTCCTCGCCATTAAGGCTTGTCAGGATGAGAGTCGACAATCCTTGTTCATCTTTTTCTATGTAACCTTCGTAATTTTGTATATAGTCTTTTCTAAATAAAGCATCTTCGTCTCCTACGATTTGACATAAGTATTCCCTATAAAACACAGATAGTCTGTTAATACTTTCTAATTCTTCTTTTTTTTGTTTTAATTTATCTATAGGCCACACTTCATCCCATAAAGGTACATTGTTTTCCAGGTCTGGTCTAAACTCTAAAGTACTCCAACCTTTCATTTCTTTCAAGGTTTCTACCATACATCTTTCATGTTGAGGAGTACCAATAACACATATCCTCCCACTGAGTGGGTCCAAGGATGGAACACCAGATTGCAAAAGCCAACGTAAATTATATTCCATCGCTTCTGAAGTTTTCGTGTTATTCTCGTCTTCAGGATCATCCAATACCAGTAACGTCGGTCTTTGATTCCCATGCTTAATCCCCCTAATCTGTTGACCAGTACCTTTACAAATAATCAAACTACCATCTTTTAATTCTATTTCAGTATTAGTCCACTTCTTAGCTGACTGCATACCCCAATACCCAAAGAAGTGTCGAAACTCTTGTGAATAGTCAAGAACATCTTTTATAGTCCCAAGTAACTTTGTTGCGTGTGATTGTGTACGAGATACAAGTACAATTACTTTTACGCCCTGAGTAAACATTAAATGAAACAATGGAAAAATACCAGCAGCCACAGAACTCTTAGCGTGACCACGTGGTGCTATAATGTTAATTTGTTTAGTATCGGTATCCAGTAACTCCTTAGTTAGATCGTAATGAAACGGTGGAGATTCACTGCTAAACATATTTGGCATTACCATGCGGCCGAATAGCAGCATATCATTTTGCATTTCTAGTAATATTTTATTTTTGTTCATCTATAATTATAGTTACATCTAAATTCATATCTTCCGCCACTTGTATTAAAGTAGCCAAAAATACTAACAAATTTTTTTCTTTACCCTCTAATACTATCCGTTTCTCCATTAGGGAGCTCTTTCTTTTGTGTTGCTTTTAGTTTCTTCTTTTGTGTTTCAAATTGATTTCCTATTTGATGTGAGATATCCATTTCAAATGTTTCAGTAATTTGTTTGTTTTTAGGTTGCATGTCTACAAACACAGATAGTTCTTTAGCAGCACGAATCATATCGCCGCTGTTCTCTTTCATCTTAGCTACTACAATAGCATCTTTCATAACATCCAACACAAAACCTTCATCAATACCTTTTTCTACTAGGATATCTTTTAATTTATCTTTAATCATCTTCTTAACCTCCTTAGACTTCAATAATCTCTTAGCAGCAATCTCAGGATCTTTCTGGTCTGGTCTATACAACTTACCAATTACAGATAGATCGGGCGACTCTCCTGCCATTTTGTACGCTAGGTAACTATCTACTGCTAGTTCTGCACGTTTACTCTTAGCTTCTATTTCAGTATAAGACTTAGTAGATACTGTATTAAAATTCTTTGTATGCCAATGCGGTTCAAACTCTAATCGTCTATTATGTCCTAACCACTGTCTACCGTAAGGGAATGTCATCTCTATACCATTCTTATACTCTTTCCTGTAAATACATTCACTTACATAACCATCATCACTAACACCTAGTTCACCTGGATAACATTTTTGCCAATGCTTATACGTTTTACCCTTAGACTCTTCAAGAGTGTAAACGTCATAGTCTTTAGCTTTAAATTTATTTTTCTTTAGTTTCTTTGTTATCTTTATCATCGATATCTAGTTTATCTTTTAAATATTGCATGAACCCATCCTTATCGTCCTGGAACTGTATATACTCGTCTACTACCCTAGCATTGTTAGTAATCTCAGACTTTAAGCTTTCTAAGTGTATCATCATCTTACCCATGATAGCCATTACTTCTTTTAAAGTAGGTTTATTATTTTTTCGTGGCATTGCCATTAACGATTCTCCTTAACGTAATTAATTATCTTATAATTAATGTATCTCTTAACGTTACTATTAACGTTAATACCTTACAATCAATTTTTATCTTTATCCTTAATTTTATCTAATCCCGCTCTCATCTTTTCTCTTTTAATCGTTATCGCCATCTCAGATGACATAATCTCTAACGTTTCTAATATATCGGGATCGGATAAATCTATTTCAACAGACTCCCACTCTTTAGTGCTCTGATTAAATTTTTCTAGAAATTTATTTTCTTTCAAGAAAACTAATATCTTATCCAAGTGTTTCATAATATAACTTATGAATTTTTATTGATTACTTACAATAGTTTAAAAAATTACTGTAGAATGCGTGTACGTAGTATATATACCACCTACCTCCCTTCTTAATTGATATTAATCCTACGATTACGTTGAATTAACTTGATAGAATTAATTTCAATTAAGAATCGAGGTAGCTGCACTCTTTTTGGAGGCTCTAACACAGTCTCGAAATCTAATCACATTCACAGTAGAAGGAGAAATTCACTATGAACAAAGTAACTTTAATCAATAAACTCAAACAGCATAAAGGTTCTATCGTTGGTGCATATACGTATTGCAAGCAAGATAAAACTCAAAGCGGTACCCGTGTACTCTTGAAGAACCTTGACGCGTTTGATGCCACCTTTAATTCAGATCCGAAGAACCCACCAGTTGGCTTACGCTTCGTGATGAGTATCGACAAGGAGCAATCGTTCAAGGACATAGAGTTCTTATCGACATTCACCGAGTACGCCAACTTGTGTGATATGGACGTTCTCGAACCAGAGTGGCAACCATTAGTTCAGACTAAAGGTGCTCGCAAGGGCTCTAAGACAGTTGCAGTGTTCGTCTATCCAGATGAACTCTAATTGTCTGAACTAACGCTATCATTGATGCACTATACGTGTGTCGTGTTAGCGTTATACTATAATACCTTACAAAAAACTACTTGTAAGTGTTGATAGTAATCAATAAAATAGTATTGCCAATCATCGTAACAACATAACTCTTGTATTCTTCATATAAGTTAGTATATCAATAACATATGATAACGTTACGATGGTTGGTGACACCTTAAACATAACAACAGATCGCATTAAAACTCTAGAAGGGAGATACACATGAAAACAATGTTAATAATACTGCTTATAGTAGCATTAGTCAGCATATGGTTCAGTGAAATGAAACGTATCACAGACAATGAAAGATAAGCAACCAACGTTCACCATAGTCATCGATGATGATAGTGATGAACTAAAACCAGTAGATAGATATGTCAAGGAAGGACACGCAGTAGGCTATGGCACCGAAGGTAGCTATGGCACAGAGACAGATATCACCTTAGTTAACGTCCAAGCTAAGAAACGTAGTATCAAAATAGAAATATCCTAGTTGAAAGAATTATATTCAGCAAAGGATTATCTATACTATACTAAGTTAGAACACTCATCAGCGTTTTGCAAATGGTTCAAAGATAGATACAAGGTAGATCTTAGCACTTTGAATACCAGCAAAGCGTTTGATGATAAACTTATTACAGTTAAAAAACGAATGTCGTTAAAATATATGTGGGCAATATATTATAATGTCGTTGAAGGGAGTAAGTAATGTTACAAATGGTATGCAAATATTGTAGAGAAACGATTGCAGCAAGTAATGCAGCAACAAGGGAATTAGATATCTTTGAACCTTGTTGTGATGATTCTAAAAGAGAAATCAGTCACTTAAAAGCGCACTTTACAAAAAAAGCAGAACAACACGGAAGATGGAAGGTTGAATCAATTGATAGTATTGGCAACATTGTTGAAACTACTGAAGAAGATTTTGTAGAACCTTCCTTCTATAAAGACGAGATGCACAGATAATGTGTATCGGATAATAGTGGTTTACAACTTATACAGTAAGCGTAAACCACATTTATCTTAACCTAAAAATGGAGTGAAAACACTATGAAAAGTAATAATAAACAAATTGTTGAGTTAATTGAAAAACGACTTAAACGAGGTGCAAGAGATTATGGTGCTGAAGTACCATTCGATGATACAAGAGATCACTTGCAAGATGCTTTAGAAGAAGCATTAGACATGGCTGTGTATTTAACAGCAAAGATAATCGAAATACAAAGAAGGGAGTCTAAATGGCTAATAGCAAAAAGAAAAATCACTATGATATGTTCAAAGCTGAACAAGAATCGTTCAACCACGAAATGGAAAAAGTGGATGAATTCGTTGAATATCTTTACAAAGAAAACGTAAAACCACACGAAATAAAAAACATATTAACATATTACGTAGCAGCATTGTGGAGCAGTTCATACGCACAACGTAAAAATGATGCAATACAATTAGAAGAATCTAAATGTACAACAGAATAAAAAAACAAGGGAGTTATTAATGAAGAAAACGATAATAGATAAATTAGTTATTGACACGTCAATTGCTAGTAGTAAAATCTATAAAAGTAAAAACAAGGATCTAAAAATAGGAGATATTTATAGTTCTGATGATATATGGGATATAAATCTAGACTTTGAAAGATTATCTACTGGTATAAAACTAGCAGATAACTTTAATCAAATGTTTAATACTACTAATATTCGTAGAATAGAAATAGAAATCAACGGTAGCGGTGATAGTGGTTCAGTAGATTCAGTTGTATTATCTGAATATTGCGATGTTTCTGAAAAGTATGTACAACTACATAATTATTATGCAGTTGGAACTATGAAGCTGGAAGAAGAATATAACAATGAAGGAAAATATAGATGGAAAATGGACTCATCTAATTGGGCAGATCACAATGAAGAAAGATCTTTTGAAAAAACAATGGGTGAAGCTTATAACATGTCACCTACAGAATTTTTCGACGCTTTCACTGATGGTTTTAAAACATATACAGATAATTCTGATATATTATCGGGAAATAGATGGATTGTTAAAAACATAAACACTAGCGATAAAACAGTAGATATGTATCGTACGTGTGACAAAAAACAACCATATCGCAACCTACCATGGCATGGATCATCATTGTATAGAGACAATGCCACTAATCATGCCTTGTTACTAAACTATCCTTCAGTACCAATTGTAAATTGGTCAGGGATTGAAGAGCATGCATACACTCAACTAAATGGATCATGGGAAATCAATGAAGGTAGTACAAATATACTTGTTTATACTATCATACCTGACGAATCATCTGAAGATGGTTTTTACGTAGAATGTGACGTGGAACTAAATCAGTATGTTATGGAAACGCAGACATCTACCAAAACACATGTGTTTAAATCAGATACTAGTTCTAAAGTTCGTAAATTTGTAAAAGAAGAGTTGAAAATCTCTGCTTACGAAGGAAAAACGTTAGACTTTAGTTTGAAAAACGATCGTAGTAAAATAGAACGATTACATCAATACATTACTACTATCAATACTTCAAATAATGAAGCAGCAAGAGGACCTGAATAATGGATCCATTACATCATAGTAAAAGTAGCGTCAAAAAATGGGGAGGCGAAGTAGAAGACTATTTAACAATTCATCATTGGTTTGATGATAGTAAAAGAGGTTTTGCTTTCGTTACTCATAGAGCTATGCGCCATCATTCAGAAGGCATTGGCTGGTGTATTGATACATTTGGAAAATACATAGATATATCAACTGGTAAAAGAATACCAGTTCGTTATATTGCTGAACAACATGTTATGGAAGATTGTGGAAGAATACCAAGTATGAAAGATTGGTTGAAACATATGAAACCAGCTAGTTGGATGATGAAAGTAGGTCAATTGAATAAATAGTCACATTCCACCCTTAGTACCATAGTGGCAACATTAATGGGAAGAGTAGAGGTGAGTGGCTTAAATCAGAATAGAGGCAACAACTTACTAACATGAGAAATGTCTTGTTATGGTTGCCTCAGTTCTGAAGTAACAATACACTCTTAGTGCCATTTATGGTTGCAAGAGATGAGTTACTAAAATAAGAATAGAGGTAGTGGATGTCTAGGCAGGTAATACTAGTATTGCTAAAGCTACCTCAGTTCTTAATAAAAAATAAAAAGGAGAGTAAAATGAGTAAAGAAGGAAATGGAATAGAAACACCAAATTTAGATCAAGTAGAAACAATATTAGGCTATAAAGCTTATGCTGATTGGAAAGCAAATGAAACCTTTAAATTTGGTGGTTGGTTAGATAGTAATCAATTAGAAGAGTTAGCAACACCACTATTAATCAAAATAAAAGAAACGAGGAAAAAATGAGTAAAGTACTAGATAAATCATTACCAGAGTTAAGATCAGAAATAAATGTATTAAAAGGTTCTATTGATGAAAAACCTTATTCGCATAACATAATTGGTTTAGTGTTAGGTCAAATTCATAAAATACACGGCGAAGAAGAAGCTAAAAAAGCTATAAAAGACTTAGGTCTTAAAGATTTAGGCTGGAGTTAGTTTTGAATAATCGTGAAAAGGCTTGGCAAACTAGAAATGTCAAGCCTAATGAGACAATTCAAGAAAGAATGAAAGAAATGACATTCATAGAACCTTGGAGTCCCGAAGCTATAGAACGTGCTGAAGAATTTGCTAGTAAGTACGGTAGAGCGTGGTACATATTTCAAGGAGTACCAATAAGACATCATAGAAAACATAAACAATGGATTATGCAATATTACGTCACAGAGGAGGACGCAAAATGAGTAAAGCTGAAAAAGCATTTGAATTACAAGAAAAAATAGGAAAAATAATAGATAAATTAAATCAATTAGGATTTGAATTTATGTATTTTAATAATATAAGCAGTATAAGGAGAAAACGTAATGAAAAATAGAAAGAAAATAACCGATGAAGGTCCAATACCTAAAAATATAGAACAGGAAGTAAAAACAGGTAAATGGAGCCCAGAAGTAAAAGATACGTATGTATGTAATTATTGTGGTCACGACGAAGTATATGAAAAAGTATTTATTAATATGAATACTGGCAAGCAAGACTACGAAATTAAAGAAACAACTACGGACGAGTATGCATCAAATTGTTGCAACGATTTTGAACGACCAGTTACAGAATTTGAATGGCATGAAATACTATTTGAAGAATGTAACGGTAACAAAGATGAAATATTTAAAATAATGGACGGGAGTCGATCGTGAGCAAAAAAGAACAACTTAAAACAGAAAAATACTGGTATAAGTACGCACAAGATATGTTACTTAATAAAAGAATTATAGCAGTAGGATGGCAAAAATGGGATCCAGATGATAATGATTCACAAACAGGTTTAGTGTTTGAAACTGAAGATAACGTAGCGTTTTTCTTATCATCAGATGACGAAGGTAATGATCCTGGAGCATTGCATTGGAGTTCATTTGAACCAACTGGTCCACAAAATAGAGATAACGGTATATTACCAGTAGGCGTAATGGATAATAAGTTATTTCAACAAGCCTTGAAGGAGGAAAAATGAAATTAATTACTAAAGATATTCAAAATAAATTAGATAAAAATCTAACTATGAAAGAATATAAACGAAAACCTTATCTAAAATTGTTTAATCCTTGTGGTGCAGCTACATGGCTTATAACGGAACATGATAACAAAACGGGTATAATGTTCGGCTTATGTGACTTAGGCATGGGTGTAGTAGAATATGGATACGTAGATATGCAAGAAGTTAAAGCTCTTAGGTTACCTTTTGGTTTAAGTATAGAACGTGATAAATATTTTAAACCAAAAATGACTTTAAGTGAATACTCTAAACATTACACAACAAGCTTACAGAATGTATAATTCTGTCTGAATAAAAACAAAAACACTTGAATAAAGAGTCTGATTATATTAGATTCTTTGTTCAAGCTAACCAACCATAAGGAGAAAATCTATGGGATTTAATGTAAAAGACTATGCGTTAGTCAAAGATCGTGTTCTAATGATACATGATGATATGCCAAAATGTCAAATTAGAACAGAACTAGTAAACGTACAACCGATTAAAGATACAGCAACAGGAGAAACATGTAATGAATACATCGTCAAAGCGGTCATCACGCCAGATCCGTTATCAGAACCAGAAGTATACTACACAGGATATGCGGCTGAAAGAGATAATACTGGGTTTGTTAATAAGACAAGTGCTTTGGAAAATGGCGAAACGAGTGCGGTGGGTAGGGCCCTTGCCTTTGCAGGTTATGGCGTTGATCATTCAATCGCTTCTCGTGAAGAAGTTGAGAACGCACAAGCTAAGCAAAAAGTCGTTAATCCAACTATTAAATCATTGGAAGAAATAGACGATTACGCTGATGAGTGTTTAAAACATACGTTGTTAACAAAAGAACAGCATATAGCTTATTTAAAGAAACGTGGCACAGGTTACTACGACACTAAAGTTAAAGTAACAAGAGCCTTAACGCACTTTAAAGAGTTATTAAAGAAGATGAAAGAAGATGATGCTATTGAATTACAAAGTATCAAAAACGAACATCTTACATCTAAACACACAGCTGGTGAAGAACCAATGCAACAAGGAGAGAAATAATGGCTATTACGGGTACTAAAGTAAAAAGTTCTGGTGGAGGTAGTGATAAATATTACATTAACAAGTGTTATATTACCAATGCAGAACAAATAGAGTCACAATACAGTGACACAACAGTTAAACTAGAGTTAGAAGACAATAGTAATGGTTATAAATATACAATGTTTATGAATCAAAACTATGTTAAAGACATACACGATGTAGTAACGGAATTGAAATTTCCAGATTTAGTTAATACATTGTTTCTAGCAGCTAATGTTGATTTGGATATAACAGACACAGGTGATATTAACCTAAAAGATCTAGCTAATAAACAAATAGCTTGTCTAAGTTATCCTTCAACTGGTAAATACAAACGTGCTATATGGTCTACTGTAAGTTCATGGACAGAAACAGATGAACTAGGCAAGGACTTTGAAACACAACTAAGTAAAGGTTATCCTAAAAACTACAAAAAAGAAACTGGTGCAGTTCAACCAGTACCTAGTATTGTAGCAGCAGAAGACCTACCGTTTTAGTGACAGCTAAAACAATCTTACTTAACTGGGTATCAGAAAAAGCAGATAATCCAGGAGAACACAATCAATTTTACTCATATGACATTGAACTGAATGTTCCATTATATGGAAAATTAAAATATGGTAAAATACACACAGCTAGTACATACTCTAGACTATGGAGAGAATTGAGAGTAAATCCTCAATTATTTGATAGTTTAGATCTCTTATGTACAGAAATTAAACACAATACACAGAAAAAGGTAAAAGGATGGTCGGTAATAAACACGAAGAAGTACAACGAGAAGACAGTAGCAATTCTTCGGAATGCTATGTCGAAATAGTATTAGATAGTATATCTAATCGTAATAGTGTTGTTTCTACGGATGAATATACAAATATTGTATTAAAACATTCATGGAACAAAGAGATGTATCGTTCTTATTTTGTGTTTGACGAAAGTTTCAATGAACACGTAACAAAAACACATACTGTAAAAGGTTATGAAGGTTCTTGTGCATTGGATTATATCATATTAGATATTGACAAAGGTGAAATACCTAGTGATCAATTAATAGGATATATTCAAGCGTGTTTATCTGAAATATTCGATAAGGGTGTAATGGAAGAAGATATCAACCTATGGTTTAGTGGTAGTGGTTTTCATATAGAAATGAAAAACGTGTTTGGATTGCAGCAAAGCAAAACGCTTCATGATAAGTTAAGACTTACTATGAATAAGCATTTTGATTTTGCAGACTCAATCTATGATAAAACGAGGATCATCAGAACTAAGTGGTCGTTAAATCCTAAAACACAGTTACATAAAATATGGATACCTTTATCACAAATAGGTGATATATCTTTCAGTGATCTTGAATATTATGCTTCAAATAAACAAAACTACATGAAGTGGGTAGATAAAGATTCAGAGAACTTCTTTGAGACTTTACATAAAACACCTGATGTAGAACCTTACTTACAATCTATGGTAATTGCATCACCAACAATAGCTACTAAAAGTAACTTAACAAAGAAAAATACAGAAGTTACAAGTGTAGTATCGTGTATGCAGCATATATTTAATGAAGGTCCACATATTGGAGCAAGAAACAACAAAATGATGCGCATGACCAGTACATATAAACGTGCTGGTGTGCCTTTTATTGTTGCATTAAATGGTATGCATACCTGGAGTGATGGTCAAATGAGTGAAGATGAAGTGACTAGAACTGTTAAGAATGTGTATGATGGTAATTATCAATATGGCTGCGATGATCATATTATGGCAGAATATTGTGATACTAAATGTGTTTACTATAAACGTAAAGACTATAAGTTAGATATTAAAGGTGTTAACGAGTTGGAAGATTCGTTAAGAGATTACCTTATAAATACCATGAGTCAGAACTCTATCGAATTAAGCAAAATCTATGGATGCAATACTTACAACCTTAAACCAGGAGAATTAATAGTATTTTCTGGAGACACGGGTTTAGGTAAAACAGCTTTTATACAAGACATAATTGTAAAAGCTAAGCAGCATACATTGTTTCTATCTTTAGAGATGAATGAACAGTTAATATTCAGAAGGTTTGGTCAAATAGCTATGGGTAAAGACAAAGAATGGATTAACGAACAATATAAAACTAATCCAGACTTTACTCTTAAAGACGAACTAGATCACGTGCAAGTTATGACAATTGCACCTAGAATAGACTCAATTAAGAAAGTTGTATCAGAATACGCACCGAAAGTGTTAGTAGTAGATACAACAGATGAAGTACAAGTAGACTTTGTTAAAGGTGAAATAGAAAAGCAAAATGTAGTTATAGGTGCGTTAAAACAAATAGCACAGAAAACAAATATAATTATAATTGCAATTCATCACTTAAACAAATCGTCTGCTAGTAATAACGTAATTAATTTGCATTCGTTAAAAGGTTCATCAAATGTAGTACAAAAAGCAGATAAAGTAATACTTATCAAAGGTAATCGTGATGATAAACTGCGTTTAATTACTTCAGTAAAATCACGTGACGAAGGTAAGTTTGAAATGACTGCAACATTTGACACCAACACAATGCAATTCAACCAATTAAGGAGTAATAATGGTTAAACTAAGTACAATAGCGAAAGCAACATATTCAGATAAAAATAATATCCAGAAAGGACATTTAAGATTGTTCAAGATCTTTAACATGTCAACTAGAATGGATAGTAATTTTGGTAATCATCTGTGGTTTGACTTTCGTGTAGGACCAATGGAATTTTCCACAGGAATTAGAATGTGGGATGAATCTCCAGAGGCGTTAGAACAATATAAGGAGGATTTTAACATCTTTGAGATGGATCAGAATCCTAATATAAGTGACGCATAGAAATAAAATACGTGGTAACAATCTTGAAAGAGAATGTGTTAATATCGCTAAAGAGGAAGGGCTCTCTGCAAAGAGGGCCTATGCCTCAAACGGTTTAGCATTAGGTAAATCTGAACAAGTTGATTGTTTGGTAGAAGGATATGCAGTCCAAGCTAAAATGAAAAAGAAGATTGCGCAATGGTTATATCCTAAGTTTCACGCCGAAGATGTTGACTTAGTGGTTACACGTATGGATAGAAAAGAAGCACTAGCAATAATACCATATACAGAATGGATCAGATTAATTAAGATAGAAAAGGAATACAAAAATGAACATGAGTAAAGAAGAAGTAGCTGCAATAATGTCGTTAGCTGCTAAAATCATACAACATCAAGATAATAAAGAACTGTTGCAAGAGTTACAAGACGAAAGTGCAACCAAATTAGTCGACTTAAAAGTTCTTAGAAAATCGGAAGATTATCATGACATGACTGGACGCCCAGGTCCAGGAAATTGTGACTGTCACAAAGTATAAATAATAAAATGTTAAGATGCCTTACCATGGGTAAATATCCATGCAATTACGAACGATTGGTTGGCTACTAAAAACATATCTTCTTAGTCGATAGATATGCATCTAAAGTATGTAGGGCATCTTAATATATTGAAAGGATAAATTATGAATGATGAAAAAAAGAGAATGGAAATAGAAATGATTAGAAAAGAAATAAATGAGATAAAAAAACTAACTAAAAAAGCAATAAAATTTCTGACTTCAAAGAAGGAAGAGTCGGAAATTTTATTGGAAAAGCTTTCTAAAAAATAACGCTAGATAAAACATATGTTATTCATCGCCTAAGTTTTCTAACATAATATCTCTATTACGCTCTTCTCTTTCAAGTCTTTGTCTATACCACTTCATATTATTACGTGGTATACCAGTAGAGTATTCCATCCAGTAATTTGGTTTTTGTGATGTTTTATATATATCACGCATTAATCTACCACCAGGTAGATACGTCCAAGCTGTATACTGTCTAAACGCTTCATAGTTACCATTTACTAAAGCATTAATATGTGGCATAACAAACCTTGCTGCTGGTGGAGTTACAATCTGTAAGGGTGCCATAGCTTGTATAGGGTATTGATTGAAGAAAGCTCTTTTTCTAGTCTCTTCGTCACCAAATAAAAACTCAGCCGTATCTTTAAACATATTCATAGGTGGTGATAAAGCATACTCAAATATACTAAAAGCAAATACACTAGCCAATGCCATAGTCATAGCATCATTAGCAATTTGTCTTTCAAACCTTTTAGTAACCTCAAAATTAGGATGTCCTTCTACCGCCATCATATCTTCAAACATAGTTTTTCTACGTCTTATACTACTCCACATGTAAGGTTGGAAACGTGTCATAATACGACCAAACGACGTATTACTAAAGTTAGGTCTATATGTAGCGTGGTAAATAAACTGAGATCCTTCTACGCCTTTTTTAGCACTTTTAACTAAAAACTCATCTGTAACTTTTATATTACCTTTAGTATCAGCATACAACTCTCTTCCTTTTAGATAGTGTGATAAGAATGCAATACGTCTTAAATGTTTTTCAGTAACAGACATAAAAGCACTACCAATGTCCATAGCAGTAGCACCTACGTTATGTTTTTTAGCTAGTTCTGCTACAGTTTCTTTAACAAAAGCTTCATTTTGTTTGTTTACTTCTTTAGAATTACCAAATAGACTATTAGTTTTAACGTTTTGATTAACTCTTGAAACTAGTTCTGATAAAAACTTTTTAACATTAGCTGGTTCTTTAGCTTGTAAATAAGTTAATTCTTGCAATAAGTTACCTTCTAACAAACCTAAACTATCTATCATTACATATATGTCTTCTTTAGATTTTAATTCTTTGTCCTGATATGTTTTAGTTTTTGGATCGTATATTCTAAACTTTTTACCAGCAAACACTTTTTCTACTAAGTAACTTTCGTTAAATGCGTTAACAAAATGCGTAAAACCAGAATCAGTTATGATGTTTTGATAACCACCGTACGTATTAGTTATAGCAGCCTTAGGGTGAAACAGCAAACTGAACACTTCAAACTTACCTTCTAAATCACTTATGTATTGCGCCATCTCTACCATAGACTTATGTCTAAGTCTTGGATCTTCTGGTAATGCTTCAAACATTTGTTTTTCTTTACCTAATAAAGACTTAGTAACTTTACCATAAACCTTATTGACATTACCTTCTAGTTTTAATAAAACATTTCCTACCGATTCATCACTATACCATTGTCTAGGTGTATAATTAATATTTAATTTGTCTATATTATCTTTCGTTATAAGATTGTCTAGATTAGATTTCTGTTCTTTAGCAGACCATTTGTTATAAACTTCTTTAATTTCAGGACCTATAGTTTCTGCAAAAAAAGTATTGCGTTGCTCTTGTTGCATACCTCTAATCTTCTTACCATGCTGCTTAAGTTGGTTACGAAGTAGTTCTCTTTTCTTTGCACGTTGTTCTGAATATGTAGGCATAGCTGCAGCTTCCATATCTAACAATAATTTCTTTTGTACATTATTTAATTTACCAGATTTCCAAGATTGGTCATACTTGGCTGCTTTCCATTCTGTTAATAGTTTGTAATCAGTTCTATTAAAACCATGTATTTCTATATTTCTAGTAGAAGGTTGTCCCATGTAACCTTTAGAAAAATCTAATAAAGCAGAATGCCATTGTTCTATAACATCTTTCATTGTTTCGTTTTGTCTACCTTGCTCTAAAAACTTATCTAAATAAACTCTAGAATATATAGCAGATATGTTTTGTGTTAATCCTCTTGACATACTATCCATATATTCTAAGGGAACATTACCATCCGTTCTAAAGAAAGGTAACGCTCTTTCTAATCTCGATCTAGCGTGTGTAGATAGTGATTGTCCAGCATATATAATTTTACCTTTTCTAGATGTAGCTTGATTCATAAAATCTACAGCATCAGGATCGGACCATGGATTTTCATACTTATTAGTTTTTTCTATCTTGTTTTTTAAATTAGTGTATTCAGCCAATTTTGCATCTTCTAGTAGTATAATACCATTATTTATATCTTCTTGGTGTTCTTTGTTTAACAATTGATCTGCTGTTTTAGCCATAATACGTGCTTTTTCTTCTGCTAAATAATTAGTCTTAATATTGTTTACATTTTCTTTAACATCAAATGAACCCATATAAGGCCAGAAACGTGATGATTCATCTTGTTCTTTAAATTTACCTACCTCTAGTTGTCTAGCGTCTAACTTAGATTGTATAGTAGCCAACTCTTGTCTAATAACTTCACCGACTGTAACGCTTTTACTTCCCTCTACTAACAATTTATCTACAGTCTTCCAATCTATCTCACCAGATTTATTTAAATATATAGAATATTTATCGTGTAAGTTTTGACGAACGTTTAACGAATGTTTAATAAATGCTATGTCATCTAAATGAAAATGAGTACGTAATATTTCTGAACCAGATACAGTATCTTGTTTTAACTTAACAGCTTTGTCAAACATTATTAGTCTATTAGGACTTATAATACCTTCTTTATTATAAAACAATTCCATCAAACGCTGCTGGTAATACAAAGGATTACTAGGAGCATACGTTTTAGGGGGAGTGTAAACTTTCTCGTATATAGTACCATCAAATGTTTTTTCTATATTTTTAATGTTACTTTCTATAAAAGTTTTTAAAGCAAAATCCATCACAGGTTGTATTACATTGTTTTGCATGTGCTCAACATATTCTGTAGGAGATACAAATTTTTGATCTCCATTCTTATCTGTGTAGTATAACCTACCTTTAATTTTCGCTAACTTATCTTCAGCTTTTTTTAAACGCTGTTGAAGCTCTATACGTTCTTGCGGTAACGTGTTATTACCTTTAGGACCTAAGTTTTCACTACCTAATACATGACGTAATACTGAAGTTTCCCACAAAATATCTTGGTTTTGTGTATATTTTTTTTGATGCGTATTTAATGTTTTTTTATTAAATCCAACAAAATCTACATTAAACTTTTTTAACTGGTTAGCTATACTATGATTTTCATATATACCTTCAGCTATAGTTTTTAACGTAGACGTAGGAACTAACAAACCATATTCATCCATTTGTTCTGTTTTAGGATTAAACTTAATACCTCTATCTAATTGAAATCTTTTTTCAAAGGGTGCAATCAATGCATCTATACGTTGATAAATACCTAATATTTGATCAAACTGTTTAGGACTTCTTAAGTTAGCATCTATAGGAAACATAAAATTAATTCTATTTGTAATGTGTGTAGATAAATTCTGTTCAGATATCTTTTGCATTACAGGATTATTTTTTAAAGCTTTTTCTAATGCTCCAATATTTTTAAAAGGAACAATAGTTTCACTTTTTTGATTATAAGCATAAACAATGTTATCCTTATCTTTAAATATTTTTCCTACAGTATCATCAGCTAATTTTGTTAAAGTACCTTTATTACTATCAGACCATTTATCAACTAGGTTTTTATAGTTTAACCTGGTAGTTCTAAATAACTCTTTATCTTGTAACATCTTTAATGATACGCCTTCTTGCTTAGCGTACTCTGTAAAAGTAGGTAAAGGTATATCTTCGCTTATGTCTATATAAAATTCTTTTCTTGCTTGGTTAATTAACTGTTTATTTCTACGTATAGAATCAAATGCATCACTAGGACCATATACATTTTTCATATGCTTTACAAAGAACTTTAATCTTAATCCATCTACATCTTGTATAAGATCTATTGTTCTGTCTGCTCTCATAAAGAAAGTAGAATATTTAGATCCCATTTGATATAATACATCTGGATTACCATTAGAAATTTGATACTTAACAACATCAACTAAATCTTTAAGATCGTTTTTTATAGCTTCAGATTGTGTTGAAGTAACTTTCTTTTTAGCAGCTATCAACTTATCTAATTCTTTTTCATTAGTAAGAATTTCTATAGGTATTAAATCTGGAACAATTTTCTTAGTTTTATTTACAGCAGACTTAGCTGTATTAACAACAGGCATCTTAGTTGCTGTGTCTGTAGTAGGCGGTGTAATATCTTCCAGTATATTATCCATTATGTTGTCGTAATCAAAATCTTTTTTAAATTGCTCGATTCTGGCTTTCTTTTCTTGAGAGGCTTGTTCTAGTACATTATAACGTTCTCTAGCCATATAACGCTTGTTTCGTGCCTTTATGGACCATGTCTGTTCTAAGTCTGGCAAAGAACCTACATATTCACGTTGTAATGCACCTCTTTGATCGTACAGTTCTTGTAAAGTAGATTGTTTTTTAAACGGTTCAGTACCTCTATCTAATTTAACTTGGGCTGCTTTTTCTTTTAACAATGCGTCAATATCTCTATTTACTCTTGTTAAGAAATCAAATCTTTTCTTGCCTCTAAATCCTGTAAAGTTTAAATCCATTACAGGATGTGCTATATAAAATACGTCAAACAAATCTTCTGTTAACATCTTAGCTTGTTTAGTTAAAGGTTTACCTACTGTTTTTCTAGCATTAGCTAAAGCTTCTAGTTGTTCGTTCATCGACTGCTTAGTAACTAATATTTGGTCACCATAACTACGTGTATTAGTTTTTTTGTAGTACTGTTTATTTCTGTCAAACGATTGATATATTTTATTACGCTGTTCAAACGTAGTCTCAATAACATCTACTATAAAATTATCTACGCTTTTAGGGTTCATTTCTAATACTTCTGTAGCATACTCTTTAAACGCTTGAGCTTTTTTTAAAGCACTACCTAAATCAGCTATAGCGTTTATTTTATTCCATAGAAATTTAGGATAATTATTTATATTATCTATTTCTTTACCATCTAATCCTTCCATAAACCATTTATCAAACTCTCGTAAGTTTGCCTGTTTAAACAAGGGATGATCTTTTATAACACTAGATAAATCTTTTAATAGAGGAATAATAGCTTCTTTATCTATGGCATTATAAGGATCTATTTGCATCTTTAACCCATTAATGTTTTGACCTACAAGTCTTAAATATCCAGTAGTACCTTCAGACATAGTTAAATATTCTTGTGAAACTACATTACTATCTAAAGGAGCTTCATCTCTTCTAGGTTTACTAAATACTAATTTATACATATCACGTAACACCTGACGATCTTCTTTTTCCATAAGATTATCTTTATACTTAGTTCTTATTCTTGCAGTAGAGCCTGAAGGTAAATCTACGTCTACTAATTTATTAGCATCAATAAATGTACTTTGTACAACGTTTTGATCTATTATTAATTGTTTCCACACGCCAGACATTTTATTTAACTGTTCTGAAACTTTTCCACTACCATCTTCTGTTTTACTTAACAACTGTCTATTTAAATCAAACTCTTGTTTAGCTATTTGAAATTGATTAGTAATAAATCCTACGCTGTCTTTACCTATAGAGCTATACATACCATTGTCTAGTTTTGCATCTATGTCTATCATGTTTGCTAATTGTTGCCTTCTAGTTTCTTTTTCTGGAAACTTAGCATTAGCTAATTCTTTAGCAATCTTACGATCGCTTAATGAAACCATAGTACCGTCTTCTTTTAATAATTGATTTTGTATTTCTGGTCTAGCATAGACCTTAGTTATTTCTTTAGGCATTCCCCAGAATACGTGAGCAGAATCAATGTCTTTGTCCGCACCATTCATATTAAAGTCATTTACTTCGTTTGTTACAATAGATAAACCTTTTCTACCTTTAGCAAATCCTACAAAATTACCAATACGAACACCACTATTACTAACCATTGGAGAACGTATGTACATAACATTATCTAACGATTCTTTTAATTCTTTAGTAACGTCGCTATTTTTATCTAGGTCGTATTCTTTTTCAAATTTATCAAAGACTTTACCTATAGTACTTTTCTTTTTTGTAGTAGGATCAGTAACAGGAATAATACGTGCACCTTCATACAATAAAAATTCGTTATCAGCTAAACCTAGTTTTGCGGTAGAGTATTTAAAGTTTGTTCTTCTTATAGCATAATCATACAAACCTAACTTAGAACTAAACGACTCTTCTATTACGGGCCTAGTTAATCTTTTAAACATGTATTGAGATATTCTTTCATTAACAAATTCTATAACTCCTGGTCGCATAAATGCTCCAGGTTCAAAATCTGATGAGATTAAATAATCTTCTATAAGTTGTTTATTATAAGTTTCGTTACCGTACTCCGCAAAATCTTGTTCCATTCTTTTGTCACGCTCTGAAGTTCTATCCGCACTAAAAAGTTTTCTTAACATACTTCTAGCTGTTCTAGACGTAGGAGATTCATTTAATATTTGATCTATCAATCTTATATCTATATTATCTAAAGATATTTTGCTGCTAATTCTTTCATTGTTTTTAAATAGTTTCGACACTTCATTGTTTACTATTATATCTCCTCTAGCAGAACCGTTAACAATATCTGTCCATTTTTTCCAAAAAGCTTCACCTTCACTACTAGTAGGGTCCATGTCAATAGTATTTAAATTAGAAGTAACTTGTCTTAATAGTTTTAATTTTTCTAACTTATTAAAATTTTCATATACGTCTAAGTTAATATAATTGTCTTCAATTTTAGATTTCCATGTTCGAGTTACGTTCCCTGGACTATGCGGTCTATCAGAACCACTAAATTCTTTAACTGAAGTATCGTAATGAACGTAATCTATTTTCTCACCTTTCGGCATTTTCATTTTCCATTCTATGTTATCTAATATTTTTTCTGTTTCAGGGTCCATTCTAAAAGTAGCTGTTTTAATAATAACAGTACCACGCTTTGTTCCATCAGTAAAGTTACCTGGTCTATGAACGTGTATAGTTTTTATAACTCCAGTTTCAGGATCTAAACCATAAGCTTTTGCTTTTGCATCAAACTTTTCAGCTCTTAACATACTAGCTCCATCAGTACCAGAGTTAAATGCTTCCATTTCAGGGCCCATATTTTTTATACTACTAGGTAAATCGCCTAATATAATATGCGTATATTCACCGTCTATATACGTTTTCTCTAAAGGTATTTCTACGCCAGACATATGCTTGGTATACTTCTGCATTTTAGTAATATCTGTATAAGGTTCTGTTTTAAAATACTCAGGAAGTTTATCTATAATATCTTGAGCGTTATATTTAGTATCTATTAAATTCATTTCTTTCATACGCCAAACTACAAATCCAACATTAGACTTGTATTTTTTAGCTTCTGTACCACCTAATTCTTTTCTAATAGTTTTATCTATTAATTTTAAATTAGTATCAGATATATAATTAGTTTCATTTTTTTTGTTTGACCATGGCACTTCTCTCACTTGCAATCTACCAGTATCGCTTACTGCTGCGTGTATATACAATCCATCAGACTCTAAACCTTTTCTAAATTGTAACAATTGTTTTTTTGACATGTGCCTTACAGCACTAATTGGATCCTTTTTCCCTTTTGGAAATGCAAATATATCTATAGATAAAGGCGATACGTTAGAAATTTTAGAACCAGGTTTATATTTACCTTCTGCTGCATCATAATATCTTTGCGATACAACAGTTGTTAAATAGTCTATATCTAGATGTAAGGACTTATCATCGTTAGCATAGATTTTATTTAAACGACTACCTTGGTCTGATTTAGTACCAGACTTTTTACCACCAATAGGTTTGTTGTATACATCTACTTCTGGTGCTTCTTCTTCAAATACAGGCTCTTCTGTTTTTTTTCTCTTTAATCTACCTTCCCCTTTTTCAGGTACTAAATAAATTCTAGAAATTTTAAACTTATCTAAATGTTTATATTTATGTATAGCTTGAATTAAATCCATTTTTTGTTCTTCATTAACTTTAATTTTAAACTTACTCTCTACTTCTTTAACAAAACTATCGGGAGTAAAGCTTGTATCTATAGCTAACTTTTTAAACATTTGATGTAATGTTTGTGGATCTAAATCTTTAGCTTCTTTAGTTCCAGTGTTTTTTATATCCATGAATATGTTTTTAAGTGTACGTTGCTTAGGTATATACTCAGTACCTGCTGACGTATCTTGTTCAACATGCTTAACTTCTTTATCTAACTCTATAGATGAAAACTCAAATTCTTTTTCTTCTACCTTTTTTTCTACTTCTTCTAAATTGAAAGTATCTTCATGAGACTTGTCTACTTTTTCTGAAGCTTCATATAATTTTTCTAATATAATAGTTCTTTGTTTGGAGTCTGTCTTAGCTTTTGATTCCATTTCTGGAGTTATAATGCCTTGTTCTTTTAAATTTTTATACTCTTGACCTAACGCTACAATTATATCATCATAGTTATTAACAACATAATCCATTTGTTGAAGCTTTATATCTTTTAAATACCTGCTCCAATAAGCTTGATATTGTGGAGTTTCTGCTTGATACCATGGTTGCTGAGTAAGCCACTTACGAGCTTCTTTCATTTTTAAATCTCTTGGTATTACTTTGTCTGTAGAAAATATATCTCTAGTAGCTCTATTTTCAAAACTTGCTCTACTATTAACAGAAAAGAATACAGCCATTAACGTTTCATATATCTGATCTTCTAATGGCATGTTATTTAACTTAGCTGTAGTAGTACCGTATGCTGCACCAGCAGTACCTTTCATTAAAAAGTTTATAGTTTCAAATTGATCTCTACGATTAGGTTGTTCTTTTAATGCTTTAGCAAACCCCCTAACTACTTTTTCTCCAGCTGTTCTAATACCAGCGTTATTACTAGCTAACATTCTACCTATGTTAGCATACTCACCAATACCACCAAAGATACCACCTGCTATAGCACCTGATACTGCTGCTTGTCCCATACCAGTAACACCTTGCTCTCTAGAAGACGCACCTAATAACAATCCTAAGTGTACAGATTGGTTAACAATATTGTCACGAGTGTCTGCACTCATAAATCTATTCTTAAACACACCTTTATGTATAAAGGCTGCAGCTTCAATATTATTGTTTTTTAAAAAATTAGTACTTTGTTTTTGTACGAAACTTGCAACTATACCTGGTACTGATTGTATTCCATATAATTTTTCACCTGTCTTTACATCTACTCCAGTAGCTTGTGCAGTACGAAATACTTTACCGCCAGGTATTTTTGCAGTAACATCATGCATAGCTCTAGCTACTTTATTATTAGAATACTGTAAACTTTTACCTGCTGTTTCTAATTTACCAGCTATAGATTCAAATTGTTTTATACCTCTAGATTTAGCTTGTCTTCGTAATCCTCTAGCTACTAAAGCTGTAGCTGCACCACTACCAGATAATGCTTGTACAACAACGCCAGGAGCTAAACCAATAAGATGTGACAAGGAGTTTGCTATCTTTTCGGTAGACGTATCAGGTTCATCTGCAAATCCAAATGTAGTAAAACCTTCTAATAGTCCAGATGTTACTTGTGCAAGAATACCGTCAGATTCGCCTTGTCTTCCATCAGTAAGGGGTAAACCTGCATCGTTTAGTTTACTCTCCATATAACGCAAACTACGTGCGTCAAACTGCTTAGGTATACGGTCGTAAAACTTTTTTAGACCCAATGCATATTGCATTTCATCTAATTGACCTGCATTAAAAGCAGATTCAAGTATCTGTATTCTTCTATCTAATTGCATTTAAATTATTTAAATAAGTTTCTAATATAGTATTTTTTTCCACTAAAGCATTTATTGTATTTTTATCTGCACCTACTTTTTTTGCAGACTTAATTAAGTTTTCACCTAATTTTATTCCTTTATTAATGTCTACTTTAAGGTCATCTTTAAAACTGCTACTAGCATTATTTAAACCTATAGCTGATAACATTTCAGATCGTTTTAAAAGATTAGCAGTTATGTCATTGTGACTATTAGTTCCTTCAGTTAAATATTTATTATGAGCATTGTCTCCTCTAATAGCACTAAAGAATGGTTTATCAGGAGCATCAAAATCAGCAGTTCTTATATTTAAAGATGCAACAGCTGCATCCGCCGTAAAAGATTGTTGATTAAATATAGCTTTATAACTTTCTGGACTATCTAAATTCATATTTCCATACAAAGCAGATTGTCCTTGTAATGATGTCATTATAGCATTAGTATTTTTTGGATCCATATCTTTAAATAATTTGTCTTCTGTAAACCTTCTTCCAATAGCAATATTATATTGATCGTCATTTATGTTTTGATTAAAATCAACTGATCTTCGTTGATACTTTTCATTTTGAATAGCTGTTTTCATTTGCATACCAGTACCATCAAAAGTAATAAATCCATTAGTACCACTAGCTACCCAATTCTTAAAACCATTACCTTTTTGCCACTCAAAATTATTTTCTGCTTGTGATTGTGCTAATTTATTTTGTCCTAACATATAAACTTCAACTCTAGGTTTTTTAGAAACAGAATTACCATCTTTGTAATCTATTTCTTCATTAAACCATACTTGTCGTTCTTCTTCAGACATTCTTTCTAATCTTGGAACTTCCAATGAAAGGAATCTATGCATATCTTTATTTATGTCTTTTGCTTTTAACATTCGATCTAATTCATTTTTATGGTTTATGTTAGTCATATCTACATTTAGTGAATGTCCTAAATTCATTTGGTTTATAGCGTATCCATGCAACTCTTTATCTCTACTTAATGTAAAGTTATTTTGGCTATCTTGAGTTGCAAATTGAAATTCTTGTTGATCATCTTGCAATGCTTTACTAGCAGAAATATCTCTAATTTGCATTTTATCACGCAACGCTCTATCTTTTTTGTTTTCACCGCCAGTAAAATCCAACCTTTTTGTTTGCAAGTCTGCGCTAGAGTCAAGACTAAGATTTAAACGATTGTACATTCCTTCTTCTGTTTTACTTAAAGTGTCCGTCTTAAATCCTTGGTCATCTTCACGTCTTTCTATATCTATGTCTTGCTGATAATCCATTAACTCTTTTCTTTTAGCTGTTTCCATAGCTAATTTTTCTTCATAATTAGGTTCTCTTATGCTTCTTAATAATCCAGAAGCACTTTGTGATGCCATATTTAATGCTTGTAAAAATTCAGTTTCATAACTTGCCATTATACGTTTCCTCCATATTGATTTTTAACTGCTTGATTAAAATCTGTACTCAATACTGCTCCACCTTGCGCAGCTGAACTAGCAGCACCGTAAAATGTTTTTTGTATTGAATCTATTTCCATAGATTTTTGATCTTGTATTTGTTGATTAGATGCTTGATAAGCCATATCTAATCCTGTAAATGCTTTCGTAGGGTCCATAACATTAGTACCTAAACCTGAAAAACCAGTTTGTCCTATTTTATTTTCCATAGAACTATACTGACTAATTCTTTGATCTGTTGCTAAATCAAATTTATCGCCTTGCGTTTCAAGTCTTTGTATTTCATTGTTTTGCACTTCTGGTAATAATCCTATTGCATTACTTTGCAAATCTCCAAATACAGTACCTAAAACTCCACGTCTTCTTCTACCTTCTTCTCTTGCTTTACTTGCTCCGTAAGCACTAACTCCTGCTCCCACTAAACCTGCTATTGCTGCCCACATACGCTACTCCTTTATCTTTACTACTAGGTTAGGTGATACAGCCTTTAACCAATTATACTCATTAAAATAAGGTGCATATGCTAAGTTAGCTTCACGTTTACCTTGTGTTATTTCATCGTCTAAATTTTTTGCTGTTGATGGTTGCTCTCTATTAGGAATTACTTTCTTATCTTCAATCATTATTGATTCTCCTTTAATTCATTAATTGCTTTTACAAAATCTTCTACACGTACTGGTGTTTGTTTATACCAACGTGAATGTCTACCTGCTTTTTTATCTGCATACATTATCTCATCTATAGCACGATCGTATTCTTTATGACATAAAAATTTCCAAGCACTCGGAAATTTTTTAGTCCAATTTCTACCTAATTGATAATTAACAGATACTAATGCTATTTTCATATTATCACTTTCAGTAGACAGAACACTTGCTTGTTTGTTTGCTGCTTCCATAGCTATTGTAATGTCTTTTAAATACCATTCTTTTACTATATAATCATCTACTTCTGTTCCTATAGGATAATCTTCTTTTTCACTAGCTGTTAATAAATGACCTATACCACAAGTAGGCTTACCTAACGTATCTAAATATACTTCTTTTTTATATCCTTCACGTAATTTCATATGTACGTATACTTTTTTTTCAAAATTATTCATAACACTCCTTTTGTAGATCATCATATGTTAAAAGATTCTCCAATAAATCTATCGTCTTCTTGTGAATTATTATCTTCTTCCATATCTTTTTCTGTAAATGTATTCACATAACCTAGCAAACCTAAACCTGGTCCACCAAATGTTGTCTTTGCCATAGTAGGAAAAAACTCCATTGAATTTCTACTTGGTGTTACTTGTTTAAATTCAGCAGCTCCATCTGCAGTTGTATTTCCAGTAAATTCGTAATTAGTAACACTGTTTAAATAAAAAGCTTTTACTCTAGCTTTGTCAGCCATCCTGTTACTTGTTCTATCACGACCTTCTATAACAACTTCACCCTTATCATCATATATTGTTTCCATTGGACCTACATCTTCCATAGCAGCTTTTGCAGGTTCTTTAACTGTTTTTTTGTAAAAATCTCTAAAGTTATTATACTTTTCTTGAGGTTTTTCATTGTAAGGAGTGCCTTTTTCTGTTGCTCCTCCGTAATTAGCTGGTTGGTTGTCATTGTAATCTTTCCTAGCTTGTCTTCTAACTTTCATGTTATCTATCATAGGTTGCATAGTTTTACCTAGTTCATGTCCCATAGTAAATCCTGACATAGCAGCAGTACCATAATATAAAGTCCTTCCTAATAAACTATCCCTATATTCGGATTCTGCTTGTGCTTTATCAACAGACACTTCTGCACCAGCTTGTGCTTGATAAACGCTTAACTTTGAATTAATATTCATAATATCTCCTTATGGCTGAAATACAGTCCATCTTATACCAGCTACTGTAGAATCTACACTTGTTCCACTACTAGTTGTTTCTCTAAAATTAAATGTTGCAACACCTTCTCTGTATTCGTCGGTAGAAGCTTTATAACTTAACTGACTTCTAAATTGTACATACACAGTCCCACTATTAGGTGTTATAGTAGACGATTGATCTGATGAGTATGCACTAGCAGTAGTCCAACTACCACCGCTTGTAATTTTGTTACTAGCACTACTAGCTACCCTATATTGAGGAATATGAAAGGTATTGCTTTGTGGCACTGCTTGTATAAATATACTACCAGCTCCATTAGTAACAGCTACTGTAACTACATCAGAATAATAATATCCTGCAGTACCCGAATTACTATGTTGTACATTAGAAGGATTAGCATTAACAGTAGGACTTGGAGTACCAGACGTAGTTAAATTAGCATTAGTTATTTCTAATGGACTACTATCTGTTAATCCTTGTGCTACTATTTTAAAATCATAACGTTGCGATTGCCCTAAACCAGATACTGTAATATCTGTATTTACAGCAGTATTAGCAGCATAACCTTTTGCACTAGGTGTAATATTAGTACCGCCATCATACGAACCACCATACTCTCTTTTATATAGTATAAAATTATTAGTTACTTGTGTGTTTGCTGTAATACGTAAAGGTATAGTATTTGTACCAACAGTTCCCTGCAATGCCATAGAAGTTACTGCATTAGGAAATCCACCTCTATAAAATGTTGTAGTACCGCTACTGTTAGTTTTATATAGGCTAGGTTCAGAACCTCCTAAACCTTGTCCCTCTCTACTATATTTAGTTCCAGTACTTAATGGAGCATTTAAAGCAGTGTTTGAATAAATAGTTTTATTTAAACCAAATGCACTTTGTTGAAAATCTCCGTATATATTAAATTGATTAATAGATTCTGTATACGGAACATTACCTGCAGTAATATCTAAACTAGCGCCTGTAGCTGTTTTAGAAGCACACTCTATTAATTTACCATCAGACCAATAACCACTTATTGTATCTCCATCACTTACTCCACTACCATTTTCTGTATATGTAATTGTTTGATTGTACGATGTACCTACAAATATTATACCAGTATTAGATTCTACTGTTTCAGGACCTACTACAGCAGCTCCAAATTTAGCTTCTAACGTGTACATAAATGTATCAGCTTGTTGTGACCCTGAGTTAGTTAATCCAAGAGCAGCAGTATCTGTAAAGTTAGCAGATGAATTATTAGCTATACTTACAACTGTTGTAGAATCTGTAACCCAACTTGATCCATTCCATATAACAGGACTGCTCCAAGAACTACTTCCCCCCGCTCTTTTTCTTCTTCTTAATTTTTGATCAGTAACACCAGTAGCATTTGAAAAACCATAACTTAAAACTATTTGAGGTCCACTTGCTTGCTGTGTATACGCTGCTGCAAAATTTGTTATAGTAGGCACATCTGTACCTGCAGCAGTTTCTGTTGCAGTTCCAGTAGATTCTGTAGGATTTTTTTCAAATACATTACGTTGCCATCCTTTTTCTGTTTTTACATAAGTATACATTTTTAATCCCAATCTTACTATTCTAGTATCCCCCAAATTTCCTTCATTGTTAGAAGGTGGCCTTTGAAGTATTCTATTAAAAGTAGGATGAATAAAATTTGCATTATTACGTGCTATGTCTATAACTCTTCTACTCATGTAGTTACCATTTCTCTATAAACTAATTGGATATCATTTACTTCTAAATCAGATTGTACGTCACCATCAGCTACTACTGTTAATAGCACAGAATATCCGTACACTTTTTCACTAGCAGTAGTTTTTAATTTTGCATTGTTAACTATAATTTTTTTATAAGACATCTCGTCACTCGTTGGTAATAAATTATTATTTGCAGTAGAGTTAGGATCTACCAAATCTTTGTTATTGCTACCAGACGTGTGTGCTCTTACTTGTACTTTTATATTATCTCCATTTCTAGCAGATATATATACTGCAGTAAGATTTTTAGGTGTATTAGGTTTTTTAAATGTAAACTCTTTTGTTTCCATTAACACTACACCTGCACTGTATTTTTTATCACAACTAGCATCTGCCCATTTTTTTAATGCATAATTATTACTAGTTATAGCTAACAACTCCCCGTTATTATCTTGTACTATATTGGTACTATTGTCAGTAGTAAAAGGTTCGTAGCTTTGTCCACTAATACCAGACGTAGTTTCTTTTACAAATGACATAGATTTTAAATCAAATAAAATAATTTGACTTTTACCTTCTGTGTTTGTTGATTTCTTTAACAAGATTAGCTGTTCTTTTTTAGGCACATAAGATAACTTTATACTATCTGTATATATATCAGACCATACAACTTTATTTTGACCAGTTTGTTTAGACTGTATTAAGTTAATTAATTGTTTACCATCGTACATAAATAAACCAAATTTGTTTAGCCATGATACAAAACCTTCGCCTTTGACTAAATGCGAATGCTTTAAACAACCACGTTGTTCATAAGTTCCTTCTAAAAATTCTATATCTCTACTTACGTTAATAATATATAATGTATTTTGTTTATATTGTAATATTCTACCACTTAAATTTTCTAATACTGTTATATCTTCACCATCATTTACTTCTACATCTATAAAACTATCTGCATCAAAAAAATCAAAATCGTTAACATTAGACTTCATAAGTCTATCATTAGCTGTTTTTCTTACATTATTGTCATCATAGTACTGTACATTACCTATATAAAGCTTTCTATTGACTACTGTGGACGTTTTACCGCCTGTGTTAGGCCTGCCTATAGCTGTGTGTTTTTCAGACAGTAGAGGCTCTTCTATACTTAAATCACTTAATGCTTGTCCTTCAAAAACAGTAGTTACGCCAAACCCCGTAGAAGGAAATACGTAATGATTTTTAGCTGAGCTACCCATGCTTTTAATATCAAACTTAGAAAATCCAGTTTCACCTGTAAGTCTTACACCTTGTTCGTAGTTAACTTCTGCTAACATGTAACGTTGACCAACATCTCCAGATACTTCTTGTCCCATTACTGCATAACTATCTATTAAAGCCCAGTATATTTTAAACCCTGTAACTCTATCTTTTTTAGATGGTCTACCCGCAAATGCTAAATGCATTTGTCTAACTTTGTTTTCAGATAAACTTGGCTGCTTCACGTCTCCTAAATAAGTAGGTCCAGATTCTTGTTTGTCATCGTATATTAAAGTACCCCATAATCCATAAATTTTATTAGAAGTACTTTTATATACTACAATAGAACTTTCGTCGTCTTGTGAAACAGATGAAGGTGATCCATTAAAGTATGCAACAACAAGCATTCCACCAAAATTAGTACTAGATACATCATCATGAGCATTTAAATAATTACCTAATAATGTTTGTGTAAAATTAACATAACTATATTGACCGTTATAATAGCCTAAGCTAGTTGTAGCATCATCTATCATAAATATTTCAGAATCACTTATAGGTTTAGGAGAACTAGCTCCTCCTTTTTTATACATTGTATTATCATATATTGCAGACGAACCTACAGTAACTGGTGCTAAATGTATATCGTTTGCTTTTACTTTGTCTTCTACTACTTGTAATGTAGTAGCACTAGCTAAATTTCTAGTATATTTAATTCTTTGTATAATCTTTGGAAGGCTAAAAGTATTAGCAGTAGTAGATAGCGTATGTGTTCCATATATTCTTATATCTCCATCTAATGCAAACATATCTACTTCACCAGCAAAACTACTATCACCAATAGTAACAGTACCTCCGTGCACTGTGTCTTGCTTTGTATCGCTACCACTTATTAATTCTATAAATTTTACACCTTTGTTATTTACATCATGATAAGCTAGATACTCTCCAGCTACCTCACTAGTGTTGTGGATCTTAACATCAGAATTAAAATGTAATAAACCTGAACCATCTTTAAGTGTATTACTAGTAGGCAACCCACTTACTGTTCTATCGGTTAATTTACCTAATGGTACTAGCTTTCCATAAAATTCATTATCTAATCCATCTAATACAGCAAACTCGTTAGGTAATAAATCCCTACGAGCAGCAGAATTATTTAAACCTCCACTGAAATTATTTAAATTTAATATTTTTTTTGCCATGTTGTAATACATCCTGCATAGTTTTCATTTTAACTTTTTTCTTTTTACTCTTCATATTATACGTTCTTCTAGAGGAGTTAGTAGACGATCCTTGCATAGGACCGCCAGTTGAGTTACTTGTTTCCATCTATTATCTCTCCCCAAACACTTGTTTTACCATCTTTAATCTCTACTGTTTCTACTTTAAACTCACCATTGTCAAACCAATCAACAATAGCAAATGCGTGACCCCAGTTATGTAATCGTCCTTTAAGCCACTTATTACTCTCATGAGACATATCTTTTAAACAACCCATAGACCAAGCACCAATAGTGTTATTAAACTTCGTCTGTGTATGGCGTTGAATGTCGTGTACATGTCCATACATCACATTTTCTCCATACGTTTCTAAATGTTTTTTTGCATGATACGTTGTTGCAAACGCACCATGAAAGAATACCAACTTACCTACTTGGATTGGTAAGTTGTATTCTGTGTACTGATATCCCCTTTCTTTAATCCTACACGCTTCATAAAAGTTGTAGTCATTAAGATAGGGATACTTATTAGCAAAATTATCCAACCAGATATCGTGATTGCCTTGGAGTAAATACTTTTCTTTACATCCGATTTCTTCCAAGACTTCATCCCACTCATCCAATCCTCTATTTACTAATCTTATTTCTTCATCAACTAAAGGTAGCTGAAACTCTAATGGTGGTAACTTCTTGTCTTTATACTTCCAAGCAGAACAAGACTCCCACTCTCCTACGTCACCTAAGTTTACAAACACTGTAGGCTTTACTTTAAGTATTGCTTTTTTAACACATTCGACTGCTGCTCTATTTTCTAAAGGATAGTGCTGGTCGGGTATTACAATTCCACGTTTTTTAAGTTTCAACGAAACCTCCTATTATTAATTAACTATGCTAACGCTTTTTTAATTTCTGCAAAAAGCTTGTCATCTAATTTATTTGAAGACTTAGTAACTAAGTATTCTCCTAAATGTAATACGATAGCTTTCAATACTTTTTCAGTACCTAGTTTTGCAAGTAACTTTCCTAATATAGGTCCCATTATTTTTCTCCTGGTTTACATGACTTTTCACACGCTTCAAGGCCTTTCACATATCCTTGGTGCTCAATAATCATTTGTTTAACTTCAGCTAATCTTTCGTTAGCTCCCTGTACTTCTTGAACTAGTTTATTATGTTGCTCGACTAAACTTTCCATTTTAGTACTAGCTGCTCCCATAAGATCTACTGCTTCTGTTACTTTACTCATTGGTATTATCTCCGTTTTTGTTATAGTAATTATTTTTTTTTACTTTTTTTTTTACTTTTCTTTTTAGGTCTTCCTGGTTTACTACCGTATGTCCCTTTTCCTGATGGCATAATTACTCCTTTACCATTTTACTTTGTTAGCCCAATAAGCTGCAGACATTTTGCCTTTAGCTATATTTTTTCCATGTCTTGCTTTAAAACTTTTGCGCCTAGCTTTAGATTTAGGATCTTTTTTTTTACCAGCTGTACTAACTCCTTGCTGTCCAAATCTAATAGTTTTTACTTTATCGCCTGACTTAGCAACTACAATATGTGATTTAGTTTTATGACTAGGCGTTCTTTTAGGTTTGTTGTAACCAGATACACCAGCCCTTGCTAATCTAGAATCTTTTTTTATTGCCATTATCCTTGTCCTCTGCTGCGCTTTATATAATGTTTCTTACTATCTTTAGTACCGAATTTAGTGTTTTTACCATGACCTTGTCTAGTTTTTTTCTTTCCGTTACTTTTTTTCGTCTGATTATGTACGCCTTTCAACTACTTAATCTCTTTTTTTATTTCATTAAACACTTCTTGTTCGTCAAACCTCATAGATATTCCTGGTTCATATCGCATTACTTCTACGCCTTCTTTAAGTATGATAATAGTAGGCACAACTTTTATATTCCATTCTTTTTGAATAACAGCACCTATAATTTTATTGCTTAAATCTATTTCACCTATATAACAAAGCTCAGCTAACTGTTCTATTTTTACTCTGTTTTTATAATTCCAACCTGCATTGACTTGAATTACCGCACAGTCTTCTAGATTTAATGCTTGTACTTGTGCAAAGCTATTTAAATTAACTGACTGTGAATGTAAGGGTGATTGCAATAGTAGTGATAATAGCAAACATAACATACCATAATAATAATTCATTTTTAAACCCCATTAGTTTTTATTCATGTTAAGAAGAGTTTCGTTAATCATCTGTGTATCTTCTTTAACCGAATCTACCTTCTCTTCAAGTTTTTCTACTTTTTCTTCCGTGTTCATAATTGTATCACGAATCATTTGATCTTTAAGATCGTACTCCATACGTGACACCTCTGGTTCTGGTAATTCTTTTGCAAGTTCTATTTCTGCTTGCAGAGAATACCACATACCTACTACTAAAGCTATAGTTACTGCTATACTAACTGCAGTTTCTAAGCTTAATGTAAATTTACTATCTTTACTTACTTCCACTTTATCCCCCTATTTCTGAGTGTACTAATACGCCTCCTGCGTAAAAGTTGTTATTTTTTGTCAATATTGTATAAGTTTCTGTTTCGTCAGGACTTAACAGATACTTTTCTACTACTTTAATAGAATCCATAAATCTAATTCTATCCCCTTTTTGTATTTCTTGTGCGTCTAATCCATACAATTCTTTTGCTTTTGCTGGATCTAAACATACCATAGTACCGTCTTCTTTGTAGATAGGGTGGTCTTTCGTTATTGACAGTCCCCTATTTAAAGTAGATGTATTACTATGTGTATATGTAATATCTTCCATTTCTTCAAAATAATATGTAATCAAATTGCTGTGCTTTGGTTTTTCTATCTTCAGTACTTCTACTTCTTCTACTGAATTAGTTTCAAAGTTATAAGACATAACTTTATCTCCAACTTTTAACTCGCTAATATGTTTGTAATAATCTTTGCAATTAACTGGTACTGCTTCGTGTACACAAAAACCACCAAAGGTTTGTACGCTTGTTGTACAGGTAACATCAGTATTGCTTGTATTATTATTTGTAAAGGTTATAGTTCTACTTACACTTTCTGTTACATCGGAGTGTGGTAAAAAACAAAACCTTGCATTACAAGTAACACTTCCTGAGAAAGTTATGCTATTAAATACATAGTTTCCGTTTAGTGTTTTCATTTTACTATCAAATATAGTATTGCTACTATTAACACCAGGATCGCTTCCAGCTCCTAAAGCTATTCTCAAACTACCTTTAGCTGTACCAGAATTTACTGTATTAGTAACACTCATTAATCCTGATGCGTCAGTCATGGCATTAGTAGTTAAGGCGTGTGTAACAATATTACCACCTGGTTCTAATCCTACAAATCTAATTGTAGTATCACTCCAAGTACCAAACGAAGCGTTAGCTGCTGCAGCATCATGGTCATAACTGTAAAACTCAGTCATAGAATGTGGAGCAGATCCATCAGGTCTATTTCCACTTGCGTTTACAGTATTAATAGTAGCTACAGTTCCATCAGATAGATCTTCTAAAGAACTATTT
>TARA_R110000868_G_scaffold136879_1_pt1 | contig 44162 bp, 45 predicted proteins | sample TARA_R110000868 | Tara Oceans TARA_R110000868 (sample SAMEA4397489) | marine metagenome | biome: Polar Biome; feature: [SRF] surface water layer (ENVO:00010504); material: water (ENVO:00002006), including particulate matter (ENVO:01000060) such as... | depth 5 m | reverse complement strand
GCTAGGGGCGCAGTGGTAAATGCCCCTTTTAATTCTGAAACGGACGCTTCAGATCCTTTTCTCCCACGAATTGTTACGACGTAGTGTGTATAGGATTTTAGGCCGGTAATCTTATGTTTATAGGTAAAGTCCTTGTATTCCGAAACATACTCCCAAGGAATATTAATTAGGGTATCCTTGGACCTGACCTCAATACTTACCTGCCCAAAGGAACCTTCCACGGCCCCGTCCATTTCACTGACCGGCATATTGTTGTCAAAATCGATGGGACTTCTAAACGGCGCTCCTTTTTGTTGATGATTTATAGGGACTGGTTTTTCCGATCGGCATAGTCTGGTCCAGATTATGGCAGACGAATCTGTTAATTCCCCAATCTTAAAACCGTTGGTAAAATATACTTGTTCACTATGCTGTGCTTGCGCTGGTACAACTAAAACAGCAAAAATTACTAGTAATAATAAAATGGTTCTACTCATCGTATTTGTTGGTTGTCAAGGGTATGTTTTGCCCCCTTTGAAATTGGGTGAATATTCCAAATATATGTTATTTATTCAAATCCTTATTGCACCACAACCCATAGGATTGGTTCACAGCGTATAAAACAGTCAATACCCATGAAATTTCTATATAGGAGTTTTCATTTTAGCTATAAATATATCTTGGAGTACGGCTAATTCCTTTTTGTATTTTAAGTCGGACCGCGAGGCAAAGTAGAGGGTATTTTCTGTAGGAGCCGTTCCTTCCCACACCAATTTAATTTCATTGTTGGCAATGGCGTTATCACACAAGAAATCGGGTACCAAGGCCAAGCCATTTTCATTGCTCAAGCACCGGATGATCGAATTTATACTTGGTAATATATAATTAGGTTTAAAAGTGGGGCGTTTATTAAAATTTTCATACCAGAACCTTCTAAAGTGTTCCATTTCATTGGAGGCACTATACCATCTGTGTTGTTGCAATTCCTTTTCCAAGGCTACCTTATCTTTGTTTTTTAGTAAGTTATCTATAGGGGTAGTATCTGTTTGTTTTCCCGCAATCAATACAATTCTTTCCTTAGAGAAGGGGGTGTAGGTCACCATTGATGTTTTGTTGGTATGTTTCTTAGGGGTAATGACCAAATCCAAAATACCGTTGTTCAGGTCTTTTATTAAATCGATATGGTTTCCGAACTTGGCTACTAAATCAAATTGTAATTTGGGTACCTCAGGCTCTATTATCATTTGAAAGGTTTCGGAGCACATGCCAATATGCAGGGACGGTTTTTTATCTTGAGTTGTTTTTTTAAAATGCTGTTCTGCAATTTCAAGTGTATTAATGTGGTCTATGATATACTCGTAAAGAAATTTGCCTTCTTCGGTAGGTATCATTTTCCTTGAGGTGCGTTCAAAAAGTTTTTTACCAACATAGGCTTCAAGAGCATTTAAATGAACACTTACTCCAGGTTGAGAGGCATATAGGGCCACAGAAGCCTTTGTTAAGGTACCGTTTTCATAGATTTCCTTAAAGGTTCTATACCATTCCAAATTCACCATTACTATTATAATTTTAATACAAAGGTATGATTTGTATTATTTTTTAAATACATATAGCCTCATTAATTTTGTGCCATATTTAAAATTGGAACAATGAAAAAGATATTTATTATTAATGGCGGCCACCCCTTTGCACATTCTGGAGGAAAGTTTAATGAATCGCTGTTTAATACTACAATTTCGCATTTTACATCCCAAGAGGGGTATGCCATAAAATCTACAAAGGTGGGGGTAAACTATGATGTAAAAGAGGAAGTGGAAAAATTTAAATGGGCGGATCTTATTATTTACCATACCCCGATTTGGTGGTTTCAACTGCCCTTTGGTTTTAAAAAATATATTGATGAAGTTTTTACCGAAGGTCACCAAAATGGAATTTACGACAGTGATGGCAGAAGCCGAACAAATCCTGCTATTAATTATGGGACTGGGGGCCTGTTAAAAGGCAAAAAATATATTTTGACCACCAGCTGGAATGCACCGAGGGAAGCATTTATTTTGGAAGGGGAGTTCTTTGATCAAACCTCTGTAGATGATGGGGTTATGTTTGGCTTTCATAGAATGAATGCCTTTGCCGACCTGGAAAAGTTGTCAACTTATCACTTTCATGATATGGAAAAAAATGCTGACGTTCCAGCGGAATTGAAGAATTATGTGGATTTTTTAAAGGAATCGGTGAATTGATTTCTACTGTTTTGGGTTAAAACAGCACAGATATCGGAAAATCCTGCTGTTTTATTACTAAGGCCTTACATATAATTTTGTACGTGTACTATTTAAAATACTACGTTATGAAAAAAATGAATTTTTATCCCAAGACTTGGCAAGTGGTTCCTCTTATATCCGATAGGTACCAATTGGACTCCGAAGGAAAATGTATAAAGGATTTGGTATTGCGCAATTCCTATTCCACAGATATGAAAGTGACCGAAATGTATTTAAACATTAATAAATTTTCTGCTATAGATAATAAGGGACAAGAGCATTTAATTAACGACTTCCCTGGTCAGGCTTCAATACCCATTAAAGGCATGCATACCGGGCTTTTTCTAAAATCCAAAAGTGTACTTTCCTTAAAGCCTGGTACTTATAGTGCATTCCGGTTTTATCTTGGTAAATCTGGTAATAGAATAATATATAGTGATCGTCTTGAAGAAAGGGCGGACGGAATTAAATTCTTGGATTTTGAGATTGCCAACGGACTAACGTTAAAAGGTGAGGAGTCTCCGGAAACCATTCTCAGATTTGACTTTGTACCTTTTACTACAAGTGGACTATTCAAATGGATAGGGCAATTTTTAAAATGGCCCACTACGTTTTCAGGAAAGCTTGTCAACTCTTTGAGTCATTAAATGACAGATATTTACGGTTTGTAACCCAAAAAATCTTTATGCTTGGGCAGGGCTAGGGCCTATAAATCGTTGGACATAAGCCGTAATGACTGTATTGGAAAACCCTCTGGGCAAAATTTTAATGTTCTGAGGGTTTTATAATTTTATTCCTGGATATTTATTAAACAGTAATTAATAGTTCTATTACTTTTATAAACTGATATTTATCATAGTTAAACCTTCTCGATTGCCGATCTTTGATAATTGGACTTATCCTAAAATGTCACCTAAAAAGCAAGCATGTGGACTTCAATTTTTCTTAGTCTTTACTTTCTAATCGCCATATTCCTTATTATAAGTATTCTTTTGCATGGAGCTAAACCCTCTAAAAGTCTAGCATGGCTTTTGGCCATTTTCACCATTCCCGTCGGAGGAATGTTCCTATATCTTTTACTTGGAAGAAATCGCAGAAAGAATAAGCTTTTGAAATTAAAAAGGAAGGCCTTTCTGAACTTGCCGGAACCCTTAATGCAGCATATGACATCCATGAGCGGAAAGTATCGTAAACTTATGACCTTGGTTTACCGTAATTCACATTTTCCTCCCACGGAATACAATGAACTTGGATTGTTAAAGGACGGAAAAACAACCTTCGAATCAATCTTCGATGCTCTGGAAAGTGCCAAACATCGCATACATCTTCAATACTATATTTTTGAAGAAGGGGAACTTACCAGCCGGTTACTTCTTCTTTTTGAGCGCAAAATAAAGGAGGGGGTCCAAGTAAGAATGATTTACGATGGCATTGGTAGCTTTTCACTAAGTAAGACCTATTTGAAGAAATTGATGAACATAGGGGTAGAGGTGTACCCTTTTCTCCCTTTTAAGTTCGGCAGATTTTTTTCATCCTTAAATTATCGCAACCATCGAAAGATTATCGTGGTAGATGGCGAGGTGGCTTTTACAGGAGGAATAAACGTATCCGACAAATACCTGAAAGGTGATGTGGAATTGGGAAATTGGCATGACATGCACTTGAGGCTGGAGGGTACGGCCGCAAGTCATTTGGACTTCGTATTTGCCATGGATTGGTACTTGGTTTGTCAAAAGACAATATCACTGTTACCTTTGGAACGGGATAAGGACAAGGTTGAAAAAAATGTAGGCAAACTTGTCCAGATTGTCGCCGGTGGACCGGACGATGATTTTCCATCCTTGGAACAGGCGTATTTTACCATTATCAATAAGGCCAAAAATTATCTATACATTACCAATCCATATGTTATTCCCGGGCAAGCCATTATGCAGGCCTTACAGACTGCAGCGCTTGGCGGTGTGGACGTACGATTGATGGTGTCCGAGAATGCCGATAACAAAATTGTAAGTTGGAGTGTACGGTCCTATTTTGAGCTTATGCTTAAATCCGGTATAAAAATATATTTATTTCCTGACGGATTTTTACACAGCAAAATTATTGTTAGCGATGATGCCATTACTACGATAGGAACGGCCAATTTGGACGATAGGAGTTTTGAACAGAACTATGAAGTGAATGCCATTGTGTATGATGGGCCATTTGCGAAATTGTTGCAGGACGATTTTCTAAAGGACGCTAAACTTAGTAAAATGCTCACCTATGAAGAGTACCTTAAAAGACCTTGGGCAGAAAAACTAAAGGAAGGTTTTGGTAAAGTTTTTAGTCCTTTATTATGAACTGATAGATTCAATACCTAATTCGTTTTTACACGTTTTTCCGTGCTCCCAACTGTTTAGATTTTCAATGGTAACCTCCGCTATATTGGTCAAAGCCTCCTTGGTTATAAATCCTTGGTGGGGCGTAAGCAATACGTTGGAAAATGACAATAGTTTTTTTAATTGCCCGTCTTCGATGCCATCTGAAGAATTGTCCTTAAAAAACGTTCCTTTTTCCTTTTCATAAACATCTGTACAGTAGCCCCCAATTTTTTTATTTTCCAAAGCCCTGATCAATTCCTTGGTTTCTACAAGGGCTCCCCGTGCAGTGTTGATCAAAATACTCTCCGGTTTCATAAGCTCCAGTTTATCCTTATTGATCATATAATAGCTTTCTTGGGTAAGCGGAATGTGTAGGCTTATAATATCCGATTGTTGAAATAAGTTGTCCAATGAAGTATAGGTTAGGTCGTACTTTTGAACCAATTCGTAATCAGGTTTTATGTCGTTGGCCAATATTTCACAACCAAATCCGGCCATTATTTTAGCCATAACACTGCCGATTCTTCCTGTCCCTATGATGCCCACTGTCTTACCATTTAAATTAATGCCCATTAGGTTGTTTTGTAGAAAATTATAGGTGTGCACTTGCCTATCTGCCAATATAATTTTTCTGTTAAGGGCCTGTAAAAGTGCAACGGCATGTTCAGCAATGGAGTGGGGCGAATAATCGGGAACGTTGGCGACCTTAAAACCGTATTTATGTGCCATTTTGAGATGTACGTTGTTATATCCTGCCGATCGCAAGGTAATATATCGTACACCTAAATCCCATAATTTCTCTAGAACAAGGGACGAAGCGTCATCCCCTGAAAAAATGGAAACCGCCATATGTCCAACTGCCTGGATCGCAGTTTCCGAATCCAAGGCATCTTTGGTATAGGTAATCTTGTGTATGTTTTTATTGGCGCTGCTTAAAAAAGGGATTTCAAATTCCTTTGCACTATAGACCAGTAATTTCATTTTTTCCTTCTTTACTAAAGATCAGATCCTGATCTTCCATGGCCAATACAACCAGTTTTATATAATCTTTTATAGTTTTTTGAATGTTCTTGGGATCGGCGATGTCTATACTTCCCCTCCATATCATAGACCTTTCCTTACCTTCGCAAATACAGTATAGCGTAGTCTCCGCATGGTAGACCGTAAATTTATCATAGTATCCTTGATCGTAATAAATGTCCTGGTTATTTAGATAATCATCATTGAACCTGCCCTGATAATTGTTCCACTTGGATATAGATTTCAAAAAACTTTCCCTATCCTCCGACCCTGTTACTTTGGTGAATAGAATAGCATCAAAACCTTTGTCCAATAGACTTTGTTCTACGTCGTCCAGTTCTTTTTCGGTTTTTCTGGAATCGGTAAAGGAGACGTCAAAAACATCAAGACTCCGCATGGCTTCAACGTTTCTTTTGCTAAACTCCTTCAGCAGGCTTGTCTCGAAATCTACCCTGGCATCAGGGTTCTGGGCCATACCTACTATTAAGACCTTATTGGCATGGAACAGTACAATATCCGGGTTTTTCCAGTTTTCTACCAAACTGGTTGTGGTGCAACCCATTAGTAGAATTGATAATAAAATAATTGCTTTTTTCATGCTATGTTTTTTATAGAAACTAAATTTTTATGACGTTACCTCATAAAGTATAATTAAGATTATGGTATTTTCCGTAGGCGCGTAGGAATCTATTTTATAGAGTTTATTGCCATACTCCAAAACTAAATCTCGAATACAATTTAAGTTAATAGTATTTAGAATTACATTTTATTTTTTGGATTTGTGCTCAAGATAACCGTTGCAATTAAAAAATAATATGACGGTAGTCAGTTCAGTATTTATTTCCTTTATGGATTACTGGTAATGAAAATGCTGCCCGTATAATTGAAAATTTCAGATTTTAGGTTTTGAAAATCCCCTAGACATGCATCTACCTCCACTTGAAGATGATCATTTTGTTTATAAGTGTTTAAAGCACTGGGACTTTCTACTTTTTCCGACATACCACCCAAGGTGTTTTCATGTGATGAAATTTGGGTTCTTAAGGCCATACTTTTACTATTTATTTTTTCAACACGATTTTTGTAATCCATGATCCGTTCAAAGAGATTAGGGGTGTTGGGTTTAAAAGCATTTGAATCCAATAATCGATTTATGAAGTTGATTTCTTCATCCATTAATTGAAACCGTAATTTCCACTGCTGGATTTTCCAGTGTAATTGGGCCACTTGTTCTTCTTTATCCATAATTTGTTTTTTAATCTTAATAGAACTGGATGTTTAATAAAATTAACACCTTCCATAACCCCTCACAATTAGATTTGTCATCTCCGTTTCATATTATAAATTCCAGTACTTCGTCCAGTTTGGGAATGTGTACTTTCCAACCATGAACATCCCGTATTTTCACTCTAAAGGCATCCAAGGAAGTTGGTTCACCATGGATAAGGAATACAGTTTCAGGAATATTATCCACATCCTTCATCCAGTCCAACAACTCGCGCTGATCGGCGTGTGCGGATAGACTCTCCAAATGATGTATTTTTGCTTTAACAGGGTAGTATTTGCCAAATAGTTTAAGCTCATGGGCACCCTCCAATAGTTGTCGCCCTCGGGTTCCTTCAGCTTGGAAACCGACCAATAAAACTGATGTTGATGCCACATCTATCAGCTGTTTTAGATAAGTGAGTACCCTACCTCCAGTAACCATGCCGCTACCGGCAATAACAATTTTGGGCCTGGGGTCGTCAATGGTCTTCCAAGTGTCGGCATAGGATGTTATAATATTGAAATGGTTACACATGGCATTGTACTCGTTCATTGGCATTTTATGCCAATGTGGAAATTGTTCAAAAACAGATAGTACATTGTTACCCATGGGACTATCGATAAAAATAGGAATATTGGGGATTTTATTTTTTTTGTACATCTGCCAAAGTAGGTACATTAAAGATTGTAGACGTTCTACGGCAAAGGATGGGATAATGAGATTTCCCCTTTCCTGAATTGTTGTTTTAATAAGACTGCCAAGTATTCCTTCCACATCTTCATTAGGATGTAATTTATTACCATAGGTACTTTCCACAAAAAGATAATCGGCCCATTTTGGACGTTCCGGAGCACTTAGTAGATCATCTTTCAATCGACCAATATCTCCAGAAAAAACGAACATTTTTCCAAAGATTTCCAATTCAATAAAGGTAGCGCCAATGATGTGGCCGTTATATCGGAATTTAAAGCGAATGTGTTCCGACAGGGTAATCCATTCGTCCTTTTCCTTGGCTTGAAACAAATCTATAGTCCGCTCCGCTTGTTTTATCGTATAAAATGGTAAGGCTGGGTTATGCTTGCTATATCCTTCCTTATTGGCTTGCTCGGCTTCTTCCTCATGTATCTTGGCGCTGTCCAATAGGATAATCCTTGTTATTGCCAAAGTAGGTGCGGTACCTACAATTTTCCCCTTAAACCCTTCCTTTAATAATCTGGGTAAGTATCCCGTATGGTCCAGATGGCCATGGGTCAATAGGACCATATCTATTTTAGAGGCATCTATGGGCAGAGGGGCCCAATTAAGTTGCCTAAGTTCTTTTAGTCCCTGGAACATTCCGCAATCTACCATGATATTCAATTCAGGGGTTTCCAAGTAAAATTTGGAGCCAGTTACGGTTCCGGAAGCCCCTAAGAAATGTATTTTGACAGTATTCATTATTTAGTGATTACAGAGTTGTTCAATTTCTTCCAAGATTTTTTTCTTTCTTGCACTGGAAATTCCCAAATGGTCCAAAAAAAACTTATCCTTCAATAGTTGCCTACACAACACAATATCCCTACTCAATAGGAACTGCTTTTCCCTATTGGTGAGTAAGGTGGATACCGTAATGGGGTAAAGTCCCAGTCGATCAATACGGTCCTTAAGTCCGTCATTTAAAGGGTAATCCCAACTTAAAAGATACAACCCGACACATTTACCATAGGCAATGGCATCTCCGGTAAAACGGGTATTGGTTACTACCCAACCTTTATCCAATTCCCTATGGTCTTTTGTCTTGGTGGCCCAATGGGCTTTTACATCATTATAACGGGACTGAATATAAAGGGGGATTTTAACATTGCAGTTACGTCCTTCCTCGGAGTGGAATTTACATTCGATAACCGTGACGGTTCCATTTTTTTCCGCGACCACATCAATTTCATGGGTTACGCATATGCCGTTCATAATTTCGTTAACACTGGTAAGGTATCCTGAATATTCCAAGATGGCGGCTACAAAACGTTCGAAGGGAAACCCGGTGGGCCCCAATTCATAAAGTGATTTTTTTAATTTGTACTTTGAGGCAAAGACAGATTTGCCCTTTTTCAATAATGCATAGGCTCTATTGTAGATTTCGTTGGTGGAGATACCCTCATAAAGCTCACCCTTTACCTGGCCTACAATTTGTTCCACTAAATTGTGGTCGGCACCACTTCTCTTAAGGGAATTACGAAGTTTATCCAAAGAAAATTTGGCGCGTTCCCCGGACGATTTTAGAATTTCAATGTCCAATTCCTTTTCCATATTATTGCTTTAGATGTATATCCACTTGGGGAATTTTCAAAAGTTGTAAAGTGCTTGAAGCCAGTGTTACTTTTCCATCGGTACCTAAAATGGATTTCTCTATCAGCTCAAACAATTTATGTCGGGTATCTCGCCTTAATTTGTAATCCGTGATATACCTTAAATTTATGGCTATCCAATTATCGGTAAGACTAATGGCCAGGGTAGGGGCTATTTTTGCATTTTCTATGTAGTAGCGTTTTACCATTTCCTCCCATTTGGCCAAAGAGTTTTTGGTGTAGTCGGATAGTAGCTCGGTAGCATTATCCAAAACTAATTTTTTTGCCAATTCCACATCGGAACCGTAGGTGATAAGTACATTAAGTTCATCCCATACAAAGGGGAAATCCATGGAATAATTTTTAATAGGTCCCTTAAAAACAAAGGCATTACTAATTTTTACGATCCTACCCGAATAATTATCACTGCTTACCCATTCACCAATTTCCATTAAGGTGGTATATATACTGTCTATATCAATAACATCGCCTCTGATTCCATTGATTTCAATACGGTCACCTGGCTGGTAGACCCTTACAAAAAATATATAGAAAGATCCGGCAATGCTCAGGATCAACTCTTGTAAGGTAAAGGTTATTCCCGCAGTAAATAGTCCTATGATGATGGTATAATCCTTAATGCTATCAAGGGTAAACGCCATTAATATTAATAATGCTATAAGTACATAACCAATGACCTCTACACCTTTTTGCGCCTTGTACCTAATGGAAATATTGTCGATCTTTTTTCTTAGGATTCTTCTAAAAACACTTATGAACAATACAATGACCAATATCCAAAGTACCAGTTTTGTATACCTTAGCACTGTTGGGTCATTGAAAAGATCTAAATATTTTTCCATATGTTTCCGGATTTATAAAAACAGCTAAAGCCAATGCTGTTTCCGCGGTCTTTTTTGATATAAATTAACCAACTATTTCTTGAAATTAAAAAAGTCGCGCACCAAGGCTTTGGTCTGGTTTTCGGTCATGCTGTCCGCTTTGGTGACTGCTTTTAATTTATCAGCCAGGTCTTTGTGGTTTTCCAACAGATCTTTACTAAACTTTTCGTTAGTGTCCGCTGGGCCAAAAAGGGCAATGGCATCAGCATCGCTTATAGCATCAGCTAGTTTTTTGAAATACGTTTTAAGTTGTGCTTTTTCCCTAGCCAAATAGGTGCTCTCGTGCGTTACATCTTGCGTTGCACCAGATTTGACCCTAGGCCCCGAAGTTCCTTTACGATTAAAAAACTCCACTTCCGAAAAAATGGTTTCCAAGTTTTCTTCTTTGTTATTCAAACGGATGATATAGGCTTTCTCCTTATCCATCCATATTCCAATATTTTTCATGATACAGTGTTTTTTTAAGATTCGTTAAGGGCCAAAATAGGAACTTTGGCATCATAACCAATTTCCTTGACCAATGGCCTTGAAAATATACTATTAAAGAGGAAATGTTTTTTGTTGATGAAAGCGATCATATCGCTGTTCCTACTCTCTACAAAAGAGGTTATTCCACGCGCTACATCCTTATCCGTAAGGGTGTGGAAGCTATGGTCTACGTTTTTTAGAATGTCATCCAAGAGCTGTTTGTTGGTCTCTTGCTCCTCGTCCAGCGCAGTTTCTTTTTTAAAATGCAAAACAGATATGGACGTTTGATGCATCATGGCTATCTCTAAGAGATAATTCAATTCCTTACGCTTAAAGATGGATTTATAGTTGGTAGGGAAGACAATTTCTTTGGGTGCGGAGAACCGTAAATCTTCCGGGATTGCCATTACTGGACATTCCCTTATTTTCTCCATGGCATTCACTGTATTGCTGCCAAAAATAATCCCTTTGGCCCCAGTGGCACCTTGGGTCCCCATGACAACAAGTTCTATATCCTTACTTGCAATGGTCTGTTTAATGGCTTCTGACAGAAAATTGAAGGAAGAAATTGTATGAAAGCTGTGTTTCGGGTTGTCGTGGTGAAGTTCCAGCATGTCCATTAGCTTGGTAAAACCCTCCTCTGACACCCTTTTTGCAGCTTCAAATTCCGCACTGCCAGGTTCTGGTATTATCAAGGTATTCGTGGTGTAACTGTCCAACCGGAAAACATTTAAAAAGTAGAACTCACAGTTGAGCTTTGCATATAGGTCCAAGGCATAGCGTGTAGCATTCAGCGCGTTTTTGGAGAAATCGGTAGGAATTAATATTCTTTTGTCCATGACAATTCTTCTTTGGATTGATTTACTAAATATAACAGGCTATAGTGACAGTTACTATGACAATTGTCATTCCTGTGGTGGCAGAATTAAAAATGGAATATCGGAATACATGCTTAGGTCCTTTACCACTGGTTCTTTGGTGAGTTTTTCAAAAAGGTTCCGTTTTTCATGTACCATGGCGTACATATCTACTTTCAATTTCTCTAGAAAAACATCTATTACCTTGGCCTTATCGTCAAAGTTTTTTATCCATAGGAAGGAATGTCCCATATTACTTAGTTCTTCCTCCAATCTCTTTCTGTTTACCTCTTGGGTAGTGTTCAGAACATGTTGTTCGTGAACGTGGACAACACTAACCGAAGCTTTGGATAAGGCGGAAATATATAATAGAGGTGCAATCGTTTTTTGATCACAATTTTTTCTCAGGTCGGTCACAAAGGCTATCTCCCGTGGTGGATGGAAATCCATTTCACCGGGAATGGCAAGCAAGGGGCATTCATTAATATTATTGGCGACTTTTATGGTATTGCTCCCAAAAAATATGTCTGCTGTCTCTGTTAACCCTTTGTTTCCCATGGTTATCAAGTCAATCTGGAGTTCTTGTACCTTTTGCTCTATGATATCTACCAAATCCCCTTTTTGGGAAATGGTCTTAAAGGTGTGCAGTGGATTTTTGTTGTCCAAGACTATTTTATGTTTAATATGGGTAACTTTTTCCTCGGATTCCAATTCCAGTTGTTTCAAATATTTTTTGACCCCTAGGACGGGAAGTGTTTTAACTGTAGAAAGGCTAAGCTCGGAAAAGGTATTGAGAATATAAAATGTACAGGTCTGGGATTCTAAAAGTTTTGTTACGTAGAACAAGGCGCAATAGGCATTGTTTGAAAAATCGGTGGCAACAAGTATATTTTTCATTCTCTATTATTTTAATTGTGGAATTACCATAAAAGGGATGGTGACATGAAAACCTATTTTTTTAATGACTGGCTCAATAAAAAGCCGCTCGAAAAAAGTATGTTTGTTTTGTACCATTACCAAAAGGTTTATTTTTTCCTTGGCTTGGAAGGCGTTAATGGCATTTATAATTTCATTGCTGGACACATCGTGGAACTGCGCCCTTTTTTCTAAAATCTTTTCAAGTCCGTCCTTTTGTTTTTCTTGATTTTCAGTAAGTTCATATCCCGTAGATACGTGCAGTACATTAATTTGTGATCCATGTTCGTCAGCTATGTCCAAAAGAGGTGCTAATATTTTTTTGTTGTACGCTATATCAAAATCTGTTGGGAATAAAATTTCCAAGGGGTTCTCATACTCAAAATTAGGAGGTACGACCAGTACAGGGCATATGGCTTTTTTTATGATGTGTACGGTATTTGTTCCAAAAAGAATTTCTTCGGCCCCTGTGGCACCCTTGGTACCCATGACCACTAAATCTATTCCTTCGGATTCAACAGTTTCCATAACCTCGTTCAAGAGAGTGTTAAAGGCCGTATGTACCTCAAAACTGTGCTTGGGATTATTGTACTCCTTTTGTAGCCGATTTTTTAGTTTTTCCAGTTGTGTCCTGGAGGTTTCCTGCATTACATCACCCAGACCAATTAGTCCTGGACTACCAACTAAGTATTCGGCGTTATACACTGGGGGTATATAGGTATGCATGAGGAAAAACCTACAATTTATATTTTTGAAAAGCCTTAAGGCGTAACCTATGGCCTCAAAAGAGTTGTCTGAAAAATCAGTGGGAAGCAAAATTTTTTTCATGATATTTTATAACTTTAGTGTTGTAAAACTAAATCAGAAGAATTTTGAAAACCATGATATTGGTCAGTTCAAGATCTTCTTTGTTTTGGTAATTTTACTGGGCAAAAAATTAAATTATGAAGAGTAGTTTTAGTAATATCATTAATTCGGAAATTCCAGTTTTGGTTGATTTTCACGCAGATTGGTGTGGCCCTTGTAAAATGTTGGCTCCTATTTTAAAGCAGGTCAAGGACGAAATGGGTAGCGCCCTAAAAATTGTAAAGATAGATGTGGACAAGAATCAGTCCTTGGCAAGCACCTATCAAGTAAAGGGAGTTCCTACCATGTTGCTGTTTAAAAATGGAAAACAGGTATGGCGGCAGTCTGGGGTGCTGCAAAAAAACGATATATTGAGTGTGGTTCGACAACATACCTAGTTTTAAGGACTCCCGTATTATTTTATTCGTGTACTATTAAAAATGGGATTTTGGTATGGTAACTAATTTTTTCCACCGCTGGTTTAAAGAGGATGCGTTCAAGGAAGTTTAGGTTCTTGGCTACCATAACCAACATATCCAAATCCCTGCTTTCTACGAAAGCTTGTACTGCATCATCCAGTTTTTTATCGGAAAGGGTATAAAAAGAATGCTCGGTTTCCCGGAAATAATTTTTTAAAAATGTCTTATTATTCATTTGAATTTCACTAAGATCTTCTTCTTTTTGGGCAACATATAGGAACCGTAAAGCGGAATTATGCATTATGGTAAGTTCCTTTATATGGTCAAGTACCTTTATGTCATAGCTTAATTGAAAATCTGTAGGAAACCCTATTTCCCTTGGGGCATTGTACTCTGCATCTTCTGGTACGGCCAGAACGGCACATCTTACCTTGGTAAGAACGTTGCCTGTGTTACTTCCCAAGGAGACGGCCTTAAGCCCGCTTGCTCCTTTAGTTCCCATTATAATTAGGTCTATATTTTTATCTTTAACTTCCTGTTTTATGTGATCTGTAAAAAATCCGTAGAGGGCAGATGTTTGAAAGGTATGTTTTGTGTTGAGAGGCAACCGTTCTATATCCTTAAGTAGATGTTCCAATTTTTCCTGGCTTTCCTTTAATATGGTTTCTTCCAATAATTCTGGATCAACATACATAGCAGCTTCTCCTCCGGAATTGTATGAAATAGGATTAATATGAATTATATGAAAAGTGCATCTAGTTTTATGGTACAATGCGGTTCCATATTTTATGGCGTTCCAGGCATTGTTGGAAAAGTCCGTAGGTATTAAAATATTTTTCATGACAGTTTAATTGTTGGTTCAATATATTTGTTAAATGTAATTGCTGCTGGAATGGTTCCAAATGACAAATATCATGTTGTCCTAAATTGCGGTAAAATGCCTTTCCCTGTCTAGGGTTCTATTAATGGAAATATCAAAAAAGGAACTTCTGTGTTAAAAGCGACCCGCTTAATAACATTATCTTTTGTAAGCTTTTCAAAGAAACTATGCCAATAATTTACCATAGCTATCATACCAATATTTTTATTTTCGGAGGCATAGCTATGTATGGCTGTTGATATATTGGAATGCACCTCAACCTCTTCAAACCCGTATTTAATTCCATGGAACCTTTGCTTTAAGAGATCTTTGGCAGTTTTTTGATGTTCCAGTAATTCCTTTCCCATATTTATATGAACAACGGCAATCTTGGAATTCCATAATTTTACCAATGATATAAGTGGTAACAGTTCTACCTCACTGTAGATATGTTCAAAATTGGTGGCAAATGCTATCTCCTTGGGAAGGTCAAAAACATAATTCCCGGGAACGGCGATAATAGGGCAGAAGTCTATACTTTGAATAACCTTAACTGTGCTACTTCCCATAAAAACTTCTTTCAAGGCCGAAGATCCTTTGGTTCCCATAAAAATATACTGTATACCATTATCCACGGTGATCCTCCCAATGGCATTGATCAAAGAATCGGCTATACTCAATCCTTCGAAGCTGTGTAAGCTATTTTTATTGGACGAATCCAATTCGCTAACGATCCCTTTTATGTCCCTTTCCGACTCTTCCTTTATGGCTCTAAATAAGCGGGTGTCTTTAGCTTTTCCCATAGTACTGCTCAGACTTGAGGCACCTACCTCAAAGGCGTGTAAAACATAAAAAACGCATTCCACTTTTTCAAAAAGGTAAATGGCATAGTCAATGGCATTACGGGCATTGGCAGAAAAGTCTGTAGGTAATAGAATATGTTTAGTTTTCATCTTTCTATATTTTTAAAATAGTAATAGGTCTAAACTGGTTGGGACTGTTCAGGAAGAAATAATACTGGAACCTTTGAATGGAAGGCTATTTTTTTAATGACGGGTTCTCCGATAATTTTTTCCCAAAAACTGTGTTGGCGCCTTAACATGGACAGTAGGTCTGCTCGGATTTCCGTTACATATTGCTCCACACTGCTTTCTACGTTGGCCTCAAATGCTACCTCATTTAAGCAATAATCCGTTCCGGCCAGTCGCTCTTCCAAAATTTTCATATTCGATTTTTGGACAGTACTAAGTTCAAATTCAACTCCTACGTGTATCACATTTATCTTAGCCTTCCATAGTTTTACCATTTCCGTCATTGGCAAGAGCTCAAATTTTTGATACATTCTGGTATAATCGGTTGGAAAAACCAAGGTCTTTAGCTGTTGGAAGTTATAGTCTTTAGGTACCGCCAAAACAGTACTATTCTTTAATTGCTTTAGCACTTTTACAGTATTGCTGCCCAAAAATATTTCTTTGGCTCCAGTAGCGCCTTGGGTCCCCATAACTATTAGGTCTAGGTCTCCGGTAGACACCAATTCCTTGATGCATTCCTCGAGGATATCTGACTTGGAAATAGTTTTGAAACTATGATTTGGATTAGTGTGGTTTTTATTTAGGTAGATTAATATCTTATCGAGTTCCTGGGCCGAATACTTTTCCAAGGAGTCGTAAATGACCCCAAGTCGCTGTTGGCTTTTTTGCCCCAATATGTTCATGGCCTTGGGTTCGTAAGCATGTAATATGAGAAATACGCATTTCTCCTGGGCATAGATTTTTAAGGCCGTAAATATGGCATTCCAAGCATTATCGGAAAAATCGGTCGGTAATAAGATCTTTTTCATGGTTTGACTTATTTTGTGATGTTTTTCCAAGTTTCAGGGATTACCAAGAATGGAATTCTAGAGTGGTAACCTATTGAGTCCACAGTAGATTTTGTAATCAATCTTTCCAAAAACGAATGCTTCTTATTCATTATGGCCAGAAGCCCTATTCTATGTTTTTCAACATATTCATGTATCGCATGTGGCATTAATTCACCCTTTACTTGCTGAAAGGAATGATCGGTGGATTTAAAGAATACATCCAATGTTTTTTTATTGGCAGTTTGTTCCTCATTTAATACATAATCATCCTTAACGTTCAGGATAATTAATTTAGCCTTCAATAGCTTGGACATATTTGCGAGAAAATCCAATGTCTTTTTGTCGTACGGAGAGGCATAATCCGTGGGGAATACAATGGTATTAATTTCCTTAAATTTGTAGCCGGTGGGAATGGCCAGTACTGGTATGCTGGCTTTTTTAATGACATGGACGGTACGGGTTCCCAAAAAGATTTCTTTGGCACCGGTAGCTCCTTGGGTGCCCATGGCAATAATGTCTATTCCCTCCCTTTCGGTCACTTCTTGAATTTCATCGGTTAGAATATTAAAGGAAGAGAGCGTCTTATATTGGTGGTTTTTATTGGAATAATTATGTTGAATATCTGCTAGTGTTTTTTCCAAACCTGCTTGTGCCCGCTCTACGTCCTTATCTGGGATGGCACTATTTACGGGGCCACCCATCATGTAGTCTACCCTATAAAAAGTAGGGGTAAAAGTGTGCAAAATATAGAAAAGGCATTTTTCATTTTTGAAATAGTTGACGGTATAATCTATAGCGTTCCATGCATTTTCGGAAAAATCGGTAGGCAATAAAATTTTTTTCATCCTTACATCTTTTAAATTTATCGGGGTAGATTTTGCATCACTAAAAAGGGAAGTTTCAGACGTAGCCCAATTTCATCTACAGTAGATCGGTATAGCATATCCTCTAAGAATGAATGACGGGAGTTTACCATGACCAAAAGTGATATATCATTATTTTTTATATAGTCCATAATGGCCTTCGCTTTATTCTTAGTAGGCCGTATTTTAAAAAAAAGGAAGGCACTTGCCAAAGATTCCTTTAAAAAGCGCTGGTTGTCTACCTGTCTGTTGCTTAAATCTTCAAAATCTGAAATGTATAGGCAGTGTATCTCCGATTTAAATTCGGCCGCCAAGGTGTCCAATAGCTTTAATTCCCGCCGCTTGTAGGGCAGCATATAATCTGTGGGAAAAAGTATTTTCTTAGGTTGTTGAAACTCGCAATCCATGGGAATTGCCAGTACAGGACATTGCACATATTTAAAAACTTGTACAGTATGGCTACCAAAAGTAATTTTTTTATCGGCCGTTTGCCCTTTGGTACCCATAATCACTAGGTCCACATTTATTTGGTTAGCAAAATCGTTAACGGCATCTACCAATGTGTCGAATACCGAAAGTACTTTATAGGTGTGCTTTGGATTATTTTCTCTTGCGGAAAGTTTATGGGTTAGATCCTCTAAGGATTTATCCGAATTATTTATAATGGTTTCCTTTTGTTGTTCAAAAGAGGTTTCGCCATTGTTCTTAAACGGGCCATAGACTTCGTCGGCGTAAGCATGAAGAAAATAGAAATTGGTTCGCTCGCATTTATAAAGGTTCAGTGCATAATCAATGGCATGCATGGCACTGCTGGAAAAATCGGTAGGGATCAATACTGTTTTCATAGGTTTTCTTTAGGATACCTACCAAAGTTATTGGTAGCGGCATATAAAACCTATGACATTTATCAGTAGAATAAGATCACTAAGCTAGGAACGAGTTTACTCGTGCAAGACCAGCATGGGAACCTTGGTCTGAAAACTTATTTTTTTAATCGTGGTATCGAACAAAAGCTGTTGCAAAAAATTCAGGTTTTTGGCCACCATGATTACCATATCCATATCCTCTTGGACAACGAAACTTTCAATGGCACTTTTTACCTGTTTATGATTCATTTGGTGAATACTATGCGATTTTTCATAAAGCTCCAAAAGATAATCCTGTAAATAATCCATGTTCTGAATCTGGAAGGCGTTTAACTTTACATGGGGTTTGGAGACATTCAGCACACTTAACTTGGCCTTAGTGATTTTGAGAATATCTGAAATAGCCTCTAAAATAGAATGCGAATAGAAAATATTGTAATCAGTGGGAAAAGCAACTTCTTTCGGTTTGGACGGCTCGGCTTTTTCTGGTATTACCAATAGATTGCAAGATACTTTGGTAATGACATTGCCAGTATTACTCCCTATGATGGTTTCTTTAATTCCCGAAGCTCCTTTGGTCCCCATAACAATAAGATCAACCTTTTTGTCGAGTACCGTTCTACGAATAATGTCTATTAGGTTGCCATAATCCAGTAAGGCTATAAAGTGATGTCCCTTGTTTGCAGTATTGCTCTGGATACGCGTAAAAGTTTCCGTAAGTGTGTCCTTTGGGTTTATATTCGCAATTTTGGGAGACATTAGAAGCGAATTGCTTTCTACGCCGGAATGGCTTAAGCTGTCTACATGGAGTACGTAAAAATTACAGGGAATGTCCTTGAGGAGGTTTATCGCATATTCAAGAGCGTTCAAAGAATTATTGGAAAAGTCCGTGGGGAACAGTATGTTTTTCATGCATTTACTTATCAACATTGCCACAAAATTAGGGCTATGGGCATAGTTGTAATATGACATTTGTCATCTTGCGCAAGAAAGATAACTTAGGAGTCTAAAAAAAAATCTAATTTATAAACTGCAGGGCCTTTAATTCTTTGATACGTATATTTCTACCTTCAATGTCGATCAAACCTTCTTTTTTAAACCCTGAAAGTGTGCGTATAAGGCTTTCCGTGGCAATACCGGCGACACTGGCCAAGTCGTTTCTGGAAATTTTAATGGGATCTTCAGTTTTATTGTTCATGATTTCTGCAAATTGTAATAAGGTCTGGGCCGTTTTTTTACGCACCGAGCTATAGGCCATTTGTAGCAATTGCTGTTTAATGTCCTTAAGATTTCCACTAAGAAGTTCCATTAATTCCAAGGATATATTATGGTTCTTTTCCATAACTTCCTTTAAATTCTCTTTGGATATAGCAGCTAGTTCAACATCTTCAATGGCCGTTGCCGATTCCTGATAAGGAATATTGTCCAGAAAGGAGGTAAATCCCAAAAAGTCGTCCGCCCTATAAAGTGAGGTGATAAGCTCCTTCCCATCCTGGTCCATAGTATGGCATTTTACGACTCCTTTAAGAATCAGAAAAATTTTATGGCAATAGGACCCTTCTTGATAAATGGTCCCACCTTGTGGAAAATTTAAGGGTTCACCGTTATCATCAAAAAAGTTCTTCAACTCATTTAATGTGCGAATTTGATTTTCAGAAGCCTGTGGATTTAAGGTACCTTCTTGGGAGTTCCTCTTTAAAAGTTCCACCTTAGCCAAACGGCTTTCAATTGCACTTATTAGATCCTCTTCCTCAAAAGGCTTGGTAAGGTAGTCGTCCGCACCCAGATCCATTCCCTTTCTTATTTCCTTGTGTTCCGTTTTGGCAGAAAGAAATATAAACGGTATGTGTTTGGTCTTTACATCGGAGGATAGGTCCCTTAAGACTCCATAACCATCCACCTCTGGCATCATAATGTCACAGATGATGATATCTGGCAATAATTCTTTCGCCAATTGTATGCCAATTTTTCCGTTGGGGGCGGTTGACACTGAATAACCTGAAAGTTCCAGAAGTTCTTCGGTGTTCTCTCGTAATGCCCTATCGTCCTCGATCAATAAAATAGTCTTCATTGTTCTCTTAATTTATGTTTTCCACAGGGATAACTATGGTAAAAATGGATCCTTTATTTTCCTCACTACTAAATTGAATGGTAGACCCTAGGTTCTCCAAATGCTGTTTAGCAATGTTAAGACCAATGCCCGTACCTTGATTTAATAAGGCATTTTCCGCTCTAAAATACCGATTGAAAATATGTTTCTGATCCTCCACAGGAATCCCAATACCATGGTCTACTACCTTTATTAGAATATTTTCCCGATCATTGAGGACTACCAGATCTATGGTCGTATCCTCCGGGGAATATTTAATGGCATTGTGAATTAGGTTGGACAAGGCCAATTCCAGGGTCTTTTCATCAAATTTGATATAAATATCATCGATGTTTTCTGGGTATGTAATTTGCTGTCCCGATTTAAGTAACATGTTGGCACCGTAAACTACTTCATTTATTACTTTGCTTAAAGGGAAGTTTTCAATTTTATAATTTACTTTTCCGGAATCCAATCGTTCTACCGAAAGGAAATCGGTCAGAATGGTATCCAGGTACCGTACTTTGTTCTTAATGGTTTCTACGTGCTTGTCCCTTTTTTCCTGTTGGTGACTCTCTGTGTATTTGGCCAAAAGGGTTATAGAGGTAAGTATACTGCTCAAAGGCGTCTTAAATTCATGGGAGACCAAGGAAAGAAAACGGGTCTTTAATTCGTTCAGTTCTTTTTCTTTGGCAAGGGCTTCCGTAAGTTGTTTGGTACGTGCCTGAACTTTTTTCTCCAGTTTTTCCGTGTAACTTTTTCTTTCTGTAATATCGAGAATAATGGCAACAAAAACTTGTTCTTCCCCAAGAATGGAGAGTTGTATATGCACTTCTACGGGGTAAATGGAACCGTCCTTTCTTTGGTGGTCTGTTTCAAACTTTACCTTGTCCCTTTCTCCCTTCAATAATGGGTCTATTAGTAGTTGGAATTGAGGGGCATCCATATGGGGTTTAATATCCAATGGAGACATGGTTTTAAAATTTTCCAAAGTGTAGCCCATATTTCTCTGAGCTTCTTTGTTGACATTTATAAAATTTAATGAGACAGCATCGAACACATAGATTTCGTTCAGGGATTCATCAAATATCCTGGCCCAATGGCTGAGTTCCTTTTCCTTGATCTTACGTTCCGTAATATCTATCACGAGGGCCATTACATAGGTATCCCCATAAAGCTCAAAAGGGTTGAGCCCGGCTTCGACAGGAAATTCCTCTCCATTTTTACGTATTCCGTGTAGGTCCCTGCCCTGTCCCATTTGGCGCCGTTGACTTTTTTCGATAAAGTGTTCCACATGTTGCCCATGGTTGTTATGGTATCTCCGGGGTATTAGGGTCTCCAATGGTTTTCCCAGTAGTTCTCCTTTTTTGTAACCAAACATTCTACCGGCCGAGGAATTTGTGGCAACTATTAGCTGCTGGGTGTTAACAACTATGATTCCTTCGGATACACCTTCGGAAAGAAGATTGAATATTTCACTATTTTTTTGGAAGGCCTGCATTATCCAAAGATAAAATTTTAAAACTGATTATTATCATAGAATACGACTACATCATTTTCTATTTTTAGTTTATTCACTTCAAGCATATATAAATGGAAAATACAAAGAAAGTTGGTAAAAATTTCTATGAGAATTTAGGGAAATTGTTCTATGCGGTAGCTGTGGCAGACTCCCGTATACATAGACAGGAAATAGACAAGTTGAGGTCCTTTGTTCGAAAATATTGGTTGGAGGTAGATGAGTTGGAGGATGTTTATGGTACAGATGCGGCCTTTCAGATAGAATCGGTGTTCGATTGGCTAGTGGATAATGACACGGATGGAGATGATTGCTTCGAGGATTTTAGAGTGTTTTATAAGGATCATGGTAGCGTTTTCACTGCGTTCATTAAGGTGTTGATTTTAGATACGGCCAACGCCATTGCAAATAGTTTTTCTGGAAAAAATAAAGCTGAATTGGTAGTATTGGGAAAACTGGAACTTTTGTTAAAGCAATAATACGCCGTAATTAGGCCACTATTCCAATATATAGTCAAATCTTGAAAGTCAATACCGGTAATCTAGCGTGGTTGGCAATATCCTCACCAATACTACCTAGCAAGAAATGGTCAAGACCTTGCCTACCATGTGTAGGAAGGGCCATTATATCAAATTTTTCTGTATTAGTGAAATTCAGTAAACCGCTTTCCACACTGTGATCGTTGTAAATTTCAACCTTGTAATTGCTCTCCTCAGCCTTAGACATAAAATCTGCTATACGTTCCTCAGCTTCGTGGGTGCTCAAAAAATCGGCAAAAGGGGTATTAATATACACCAATTTAAGTTTGGCCGAAAATTGATGTGCTAGGGACTTAACATTCTTATAGGCCAATACCATATCTTCAGAAAAACTACAGCCAAAAAGTATATTCTTTATCACAAAATTGGAATTTTGCTGCTTTATTATCAATACAGGTACATCTGAAGTGCGCACCACCTTTTCGGTATTGGAACCAATAAAAATTTCATTGAAGCCTGTACTGCCGTGGGAGCCCATTACAATTAGGTCTATATTTTGTTCCTTGGCAACATTGTTAAGCTCACTAAATACTTTATAGTTTTGCACTATTTTATGTATTGTAATCCCCTTTAAATAAGGCTTGTCCAAGAAACTTTTAAATCTTTTTTTGGCCAGGCCCATAAAGTATTTGGCCTCCTCGTATTCTAAAAATTCCTCCTCGGCTATCACCGCCTCCGAAATTCCCATCATATGAATTACCGTAATCTGGGCTTTCTGCTGCCTTGCAATACTGGCGGCAACCTCTAGCGCATTCGCGGAATGTTCTGAAAAATCTACAGGTACCAAAAGGTGCTTCATCTTAGGTGCTTTTAATATTTACTTTAATTTATGGTCGCTTTGCGTGGCCTTTGCCATGTATTATTCACAGGAACCTTGGCTTTATAAGACTTGGATTGCGGTGCCTTGTGCCCAATTAAGTAGTCAGGAACAAAAGTAAAGCGTAACAAAATCATCTGACATGATATTGGTCATTCAAGATGGATTTTAATTCGCATATTTAGAATATATCAATTTTGATTTTTTATGGGTTACTGACATCGGTCATTTTATGTTGATATTCTGTAGCCTACATTGGAGGACACTAAAATTCAAAGTCATGAAAAAATATATTATTACGGCATTATTAGCAATGTTTATGCTTCCCAACGTATTTTATTCCCAAACTATTAAAAATATTGATGAAATAGCTCCCTTTAGCGAAGGATTGGCGGCTGTAAGAAAAGGAAATCAATGGGGCTTTATTAATGAAGAGGGCACTATGGTCATCAATTTTCGGAACGATATTTATTGGAACAAGGACGCGGATACCTCTAAAAAAGATATTTCTGGGGTCCGATTTCCTATGTTCAATGAAGGTAGGTGTTTAATAACCAAAGAGGTAGAGGAGGGTGTTCCCGTTTTTGGGTTTATAGATGCCAAAGGTAATGTGGTGGTAGAACCCCAACTACTAAATGTTTATCCCTTTAAAGATGGTTATACCACTGGCGTTCTTTTTGAGAAGTCCATGAAGGGCGAAAACGAATTCAATCTTAAAATTTATGAGTTCAAATTTCACGATGTTATGATGGACACCTCAGGGCAAATGTTTGAATATTTTAATAAAAGGGACAATATCCAAATGACCAAAAAAAGATATCAGATGCCTACAATTGGAGTGAAACAACTTTCGGATGGCCTGGTTGCCGTCTATACCAAGGATCAAGGTTGGGAAATTAGAAAAATAACTTTAAATAATTAAACATGGGAAGATTGAAGGATAAAGTGGCCATAATTACTGGCGGAGCAGGAGGAATAGGAATAGCCACTGCGAAAATGTTTTTGGATGAGGGAGCCAAGGTGGTTATAGTGGATATAAGCAAGGAGGTTCTGGAAAAAGCGAGCTACGAGTTAGATAATGAGAACTTGTCCTATTGTGTGGCCGATGTTTCAAAAGTTAAGGACACCGAGAAATTTATAGAAACAACCTTAGAGGTTCATGGAAAGATCGATATATTCTTTGCCAATGCCGGTATAGAAGGTACTTCCAAACCAATTGCCGAATATCCGGAAGAGATTTTCGATAGGGTTATTGCCGTTAACCTTAAGGGGGTATGGCTCGGATGCAAGCATGTAATCCCGAAAATGAAGGAGGGCGGTAGCGTTATTATTACTTCTTCCGTGGCCGGTTTAAAGGGTTTTGCCGGACTTGGGGCATATGTTGCCAGCAAACATGCTGTTGTGGGTATAATGAGGGTAGCCGCCCAAGAAAATGCGGCAAGAAAAATTCGTGTCAATACCGTTCACCCGGGCCCTGTCAATAATAATATGATGAGACGTCTAGAAAAGTATATGTCTCCAGGAAGTCCTAAGGACGTCATGAAAGGCTTTGAGGCCGCTGTGCCCTTAAAGCGATATGCCGAATCTAGCGAGATTGCGGCTATGGTCCTTTTCTTGGCTTCGGACGAAAGCAGGTATATTACAGGCACCACCCATGTGGTAGATGGTGGTATGCTAAGTTCATAAGAACCCTTGCTGATTTTACACTAAATCCCGACGATAAACTATACTCTTTAGTGCAGGGTTATCTTTTAAGGATTTAGCCTTCAAATGCATTCCAATACATGATATTTGTCATAGTCAAAGTCGGGCTATGGAAATACCTTCAACAAAATTTTACATATGAAGGGAATTTTAAAGTTAGGAAAGGTTGCGGGCATCCGGTTAGAGGTACATTGGACATTTGCATTGTTGTTGATTTGGGCAGGTTTTGTGGAGTTTCAGAATAGTGGCAACTTGGAAAGGGTAGCGGTCAACCAAGGTTTTATTTTGGTACTAATGGCATGCGTGGTGCTCCATGAACTGGGCCATGCCCTTACCGCTAGAAGATTTAATATTAAGACACAAAGAATTATTCTTTTGCCCATTGGAGGTGTGGCCACTTTGGACAAAATGCCGGAAAAGCCTGGACAGGAACTGCTGGTGGCCTTGGCGGGTCCTGCAGTCAATGTTGTCATTGCCATTATTTTATCTTTAATAATTCCTCTCAGGAGCTATTTTAATTTTGATAATGTGGTTGTGGAAGAGTTGCTCTACGAACCCAACTTGCAAAATTTCCTTTTCTATTTGTTTGTGGCAAATGTAATGTTGGTAGTGTTCAATCTTATTCCAGCTTTTCCGATGGATGGTGGTCGGGTGCTTAGGGCTTTGCTAGCCTATAGGTTAGGCAGGGTGGAAGCCACTAATATTGCAGCAGGTATTGGTCAAACCTTGGCAGTGGTATTTTTTGTTCTGGGCTTTTTTGTAAATCCTTTTTTAATATTGATTGCCTTTTTCATATTCTTCGGAGCTTATGGGGAGAATCAAATGGTGAAGCGTAATTTCTTGTTGAAGGGGCATTTGGTAAAGGAGGCCACCTTGACAAAGATTACGGTATTACGTCCCGATAATAATGTACAAGAGGTAATAGATATCCTTTTGGCAAGTACTGAAAAGGACTTTGTTGTAGCGCTGGACAAGGAAATAATGGGGATAGTGACCCAAAAGGATGTCATTAAGCACGCCAAAACTCCATCTATTCTTGTTAAGGACATTATGGACAAGGACTTCACGCCAATTGATGAATCTACTGAGATAACCCAGGTTCTGGAACTTGTAGGTAAGGAAAAGAAGAGTTTTTTTCCAGTAACAAGTAATAAAAAGTTGATCGGAGCAATTGACATGGTCAATATTAGCGAGTATATTTTATTGAAAACGGTATCCTAAAGCAAGTTTTTCCCATTGTTCTGCCAACGGAGTGAAGTTGAAACAGGACCAGCAAGAACTCCTACATCAAATAAAATTATCATCTGTGTAAATCCCAATTTATTTCAGCCAATGTTAAATGAAGGCCTGTTCTTTAAATACACGCGGCCATTTTTGATTGTGCTACTGAAAATAAATTTCACTTTATTCCCTAAAGACAGAAGTGCTTTAGGATGGCAAGAAACTTTTAAACCCTAAGAGATGAAAAAGAACAGTAATGCGCAAACCATTCAAAACAATCAGGTCTATGGCTTTATACCAACGGATATTGATGGTGTGGATGATCTGGCAGAATTGGCGCTGGACCTGCGTTGGTCTTGGAACCATGCTGTAGATGAAATATGGTACCAACTGGATGCTGATCTTTGGATGGAAACCCATAATCCATGGGTAGTCTTGCAGAATGTATCCAGAGATCAATTATTAAAACAGATGGCGGACAAGACTTTCAGGGAGAGGCTGGATGAAATGATGACGCTTAAAGAAAAATCCCGAACCGATCCCGCTTGGTTCCAAAAGAATCATCCTTCAAGTTCCTTGAAATGTGTTGTCTATTTTAGCATGGAATTTATGTTGAGCGAGGCGCTGCCCATTTATGTTGGCGGCCTGGGCAATGTTGCGGGTGATCAATTAAAATCGGCCAGTGACCTTGGTGTACCCGTCATTGCAGTGGGACTGCTTTACCAACAAGGGTACTTTAGGCAGTTGATAGATCAATACGGTATTCAACAAGCACTTTTTCCATATAATGACCCTGGGCAATTACCTATTACACCCTTAAGGTTGACCAATGGGGAATGGTTACGCATAAATATAAGCTTAGCCGGTGATACTTTATGTCTACGTACATGGCAGGTGCAGGTGGGCAGGGTAAAACTTTACTTGATGGATAGTAACGATCCAGCAAATTCGCCATATCATAGAGGGCTTACAAGCGAGGTATATGGCGGTGGCGCCGATCTTCGCATCCAACAGGAAATTATTCTTGGTATAGGGGGATGGAAGTTGCTCAGGGCGATGAACATTGAACCTGAGGTTTGTCACATGAACGAAGGTCATTCCGCCTTTCTTGTACTGGAACGGGCTGCTGATTTTATGAGGGGGAATGATGTTTCCTTTGAAGAGGCATTGGCCGTTACCCGAGCCGGGAATTTATTTACGACACATACTGCTGTTGCTGCCGGTTTTGATAATTTTAGTCCATCCTTAATGTGGAAGTTTTTTGGATCTTATGCCAAGGAAGAGCTCCAATTGGATTTTAATGAGCTCTTGGCACTGGGAAGGGAGAATCCGAATGATTCTTCCCAATATTTTAATATGGCCTATCTCGCCATTTATGGCAGTGGTGCTATAAATGGGGTAAGTCGACTCCATGGGGAGGTAAGCCGCCATCTATTCGGGAATTTATTCCAAAGATGGCCTACCAATGAAGTGCCGGTAGACTATGTGACCAATGGAGTTCATATGCCAAGCTGGGATTCGGAATTTGCCGATAGAATCTGGACACATTCCTGTGGAAAAGAACGCTGGAGAGGCCATTTGGAAACCGTTGAGCAAGACATTTACGCTTTAACGGATAGGGATTTATGGCAATTTCGGAACGATTCCAGGAGCCACATGATAAATTATATTCGGGAAAGGTTTTGCAGACAGACTAAAGAGGCTGGCCATGGGCTTGAAATTATGGAAATGGCCAAACAAGTTTTTAATGATCGGACCTTAACCCTGGGATTTGCTAGGAGATTTGTTCCCTACAAAAGACCAAATCTTCTTTTGACCGATCCAGAAAGATTCATTCGGATCCTCACAAATCCAGAACGGCCTGTTCAATTGGTTATCGCAGGAAAATCACCACCTTACGATGAGTATGGAAAGGCCCTTATAAGACAATGGGTACAGTTTATTCAACAGCATAACCTGTATAAGCATATTACTTTTTTAAGCGATTATGATATGTTGTTGACAGAACACCTTGTACAAGGGGTAGATGTATGGATAAACACCCCTAGACGTCCTTGGGAAGCATGTGGTACAAGTGGTATGAAAGTTTTGGTCAATGGTGGTTTAAACTTATCGGAGTTGGACGGATGGTGGGCAGAGGCTTACACTCCGGAAGTTGGATGGGCCTTGGGCGATGGTATGGAACATGGACAGGATCCTGCCTGGGATGTTGAGGAGGCCAATAAATTATATGAACTTCTGGAGCAAAAAGTGGTGCCGGAGTTTTATGAACTGAACAATAGGGGTATACCTGAACAATGGATAGCAAAAATGCGCAATAGTATGTCCATATTAACCCCCAAATTTTCGGCTAATCGCGCCGTGAGGGAATACACCGAAAAATATTACCTACCAGCAGCGGCCAATTTTAAAAAAAGAGCTGCCCTGAAGGGAATTGCGGGAAGGCAAATAGTCAATAAATTTCATGAAGTAAGAAATAAATGGAGGCAAATGTACTTTGGCCATACCCAAATTGAAATTATTGAGGGAGGGTATCACTTTAAAATTATGATATGGTTGAACAGCATAAGCCCTGAAGATATTTCAGTTGAACTTTTTGCGGAAGGTCTCCAAGGTACACCAGCGGAAGCTATAAAAATGGAAATCGATCCCCTTGCAGAAGGTCAGGTGGAACATGAGTGCCATGCAACGGTAATAACAACAAGACCTGCCAGTCATTATACCGCCCGAGTAGTGCCCAGTTATGAAAATATATCCGTACCCTTGGAAAATAACTTGATTCTTTGGCAGATGTAATATTTGGAACAGAAAAATGAATAGTTGACAGTTACCTTCCTTTATGGTAGCATTTGGAGTTTGTTTTGGGAAATCTGTATCTTAGAACCAAATAGATAATTCATGATTATACATAGCTTAGGGGAGGGCAATTCACTTTTAAACAAATTTGTGGCGGAAATCAGGGATGCCAAAATTCAAACGGACAGTATGCGTTTTAGACGCAATATAGAACGTATTGGGGAAATATTGGGTTATGAGCTAAGCAAGGCCTTAAGCTATCGTAATGAAGAGGTACATACACCTTTGGGAACAAAAGATATGTCCCTGCCCAATGATGATTTGGTTTTGTGTTCGGTCTTACGTGCCGGACTTCCTTTGCACCAAGGCCTTTTAAATTATTTTGACAATGCTGAAAATGCTTTTATTTCGGCATTTAGACACCATCGTGGTGAAGAGGATGCTTTTGAGGTCATCGTTAAATATTTCGCAGCTCCCTCCTTGGAAAATAAGACTTTGATACTAACTGATCCGATGTTGGCTACGGGAAAAACATTGGAAAATGTTTTAAAAGCCCTAAAAGATCAGGGTAAACCCAAACAAATCCATATTGTTTCTGTGATTGGTTCCCAATCAGGAATAGCACACCTAAAAGAAGTCTTTCCCAAGAATACACAATTGTGGATAGCAGCTATCGATTTCGAATTGAACCCAAAAGGCTATATTATACCTGGTATTGGGGACGCAGGGGATTTGGCATTTGGCGAAAAACTTTAGGATCATTTCTTATTATTTTCCCCTGGCACGTTTCACCCTTTTCACTATTTCATACCAAAGTACGGACAACATACCTGCAATAACAGAAATTCCCAGTTGCTTCCAATTTAAGGTTTCAAATTGAAAAAAATTGGTAAAGGGAGGTACAAGGAGCAACAGTGCTGCCAAAACTATGGTGATGCCAATGATAATCGGAACCAGATTGTTCCTGTATTTTAAGGTGGTCCATAAGGAGTAATAAAAGGAACGGTTCACCAAGGTTAGAAAAATATTGGCGGATATCAACACCATAAATACCATAGTCCGTGTGGTAGATTCATTTAATCCATGAAAAACGGCATATCGATAAATGGCTAATGATCCAACAGTAATTGCCAGACCTTGTAAGATACTTGTTACCAACTCCCTGAATTTAAAAAATGTGGTAGTAAATGGCCGGGGTTTTTTGAGCATCGCATTTTTTTCCATCGGCTCATTTTCGTAAATAATGGAACATGTTGGTCCCATGATCAATTCCAATAAAATTACATGTGAGGGCGAAAATATAGCTGGATAGACCCATCCCAAAGCCAAGGGAATAAACACTGTTAGGATAATAGGGATATGAATGGAAATAATATACTGTATGGCCTTTTTTAAATTGCCATAAATTTTCCTGCCCATGGCAATGGCATCGACCATTTTGGAAAGGTCGTCATCAACCAAGATCAAAGAAGCTGCTTGTTTTGCGATTTCAGTTCCTTTTTTGCCCATGGCAATACCGATATGTGCCGCCTTAAGCGCTGGGCCGTCGTTTACGCCATCGCCCGTCATGGCCACAACTTGATTATTGGCTTTAATGGCATTAACAATTCTTAATTTTGCTTCTGGGAACATACGGGTAAAGACTTGGATGGACATTACCTTTTTCTGTAGTTCGTCATCCTCCAATTGCATTAGTTCATTACCGGTCATGGTTCTATCGTAGCCAAGAAAATCAATTTGTTTGGCAATAGCCATTGAGGTGGCCGAATTGTCGCCCGTAACTAGTTTTACTTGAATTCCTGCCTGGTCAAAATCTTTAAGCACCTCGCGAATATTTTCTTTTGGAGGATCATAAAAGGCCACAATTCCTTTAAATGTAAACTTAAAATCCTGTTGTTTGGAGGGAAAATCGGTCCCTTTAAAATCGGTTTGTCCTACCCCGAGCAGACGGTAACCTTTACTTCCCAAATTGGTCAAGATGCTGGTGAGCTGTTTTTTTTCAGTCTCGTTTAAATTGGAAACTTCTATTATGGCCTCAGGGGCACCTTTGGCAGCAATAATTCGATTACCGCTCTTATCTTCGAAAAGATGGGTCATCATTGGTGGTTTTCCGCTTAAAGGATACTCATGAACCATTTTATAATTAGGACGTTCGTCCAAGGCCTTAATTTTACTATAGGCAATATGCAATGCCTTTTCCATTGGGTCGAACGGAATGGGTTCACTTGCCCACATCGCCATAGTTAGCAGTTGTACCTCTGGTTGTTTCAGCGCGCCATCGGCAGCACTTATCCCTCCTGTTTCCAAGGTAAAAAGTTTTGCCAATTCCATTTTGTTTTGGGTTATGGTACCTGTTTTGTCAGTGCAGATAACCGTAGCGCCTCCCAAGGATTCAACCGTTTTCATTTGCTTTACCACGATTCCCATTTTCATTAACCTATAAGCGCCTAGGGCCATAAAAGTGGTAAAGGCTACCGGTATTTCTTCTGGAAGAACGCTCATGGCAAGGGTGAGCGCCTTTAGCAAACTGTTCAATACATCCTGGGTCTGAAAATAGTTAATGCCCCAGACCATTAGAAAAATGACACCTCCCCAAATGGACATATTTTTTACGAAACTGGAAATTTGCCTTTCCAAGGGTGTTTTTTCTTCTTGGATACTTTCCAAGCTTTTCCCAATTTTCCCCAATTGGGTATTGTTGCCAATTTCGGTAATGGTGGCAATGGCAAGGCCACTTGCCACTGTAGTACCTCCAAAAATTTTATTGTCCGATGTTGAGGTATCTTTAAAAACGGACAGGGATTCTCCTGTAAGTATGGATTCGTTAACGGAAAAATCGTTGGAATGTACAATGGTGGCATCTGCCGGAATGGTATTGCCTTCCTCGACCATTAGACTATCGCCCACCACCAATTCCTCGCTTGGTATTTCTAAGACCACTGCATTCCTGATCACCTGACTATTGGGTTGGGTAAGGTTTTTTAATTTTTCCAAGGCCATTCTACTTTTGGAATCCTGGTAAAGTGAAATAGAGGCCACCAAGATTATGGCAGAGACCATAAATATTCCATCACCATTGTTTCCTGTTATGAAGTAAATGGAGGCAGCCACCATTAAAAGGATAACCATAGGCTCTTGGGCAACACTTTTTAGGGCATCCAAAAAACTATTTTCCTTTTTGTAGCTCAGGCTATTTTTTCCGTGCTGATTTCTGGAGCTTTTTACAGCCTCATCGGACAGTCCTTTAATTCCAAAATCGCTTGGGTTGATCATAATATCTATATTAATAAAATTGAACAGGACACTGCCTTGAGAACCAACCTGCATATTAACCATGTTGATTACAAAATAACATTGGTGATACGGATATTGGATGTGACAAAAATAAATGTAAATAAATTTTATGGGACTGACTTAAATCATTTTGTATAATGCTAGTTACATGTAAATTAGGTTAATAGTATAAGTATAACCCTAAAAACAATGTATTATGTCACTTGTAAAATTTAAAAGAAGACCATTTGGAAACATTATGAGCCAGGATTTTTTTGATATGGACGATTTTTTTGATAATCGTGGCTGGGTGCGGGATATGTTGCCCGATAGTTTTTGGAACGGAAAAAGATCGGAACCAGCCCTGAATATCAAGGAAACCGATAACCATTTTGAGATCGAGCTGGCTGCCCCGGGTTTTCAAAAGAAGGATTTTGAAGTAACCATAGATAATGGTTGTTTGAACATTACTGCAGAAAAGTCACAATCCAAGGAGGAAAAGGAGGATAAATTTACAAGACGTGAATTTAGTTATAACTCCTTTGAACGTTCCCTGCAAATACCAGAAAGTGTAAAACAGGAAGAAATAAAAGCAGCTTACAAAGATGGTATCTTAAGTTTCAACCTTACTAAAAAATCCGAGGCCAAAAAAATACCGCCTAAAAAGGTGGAGATAGGATAATCTTTGGTTGGTTATTTGTTTGTAAAGCCTTCCCGACTAAATCAAAAACATATTCATGTGGATGGTTATCGGGAGGGTTTTTTTCTGTTCCAATACTGCAGAAGATATTTTTTTTCGCCAATAACATTATTATTTAATCAATAAATTAAAGTTCGCCTTCTCGATGCTTAGGGTCTTTTTTGATTTTAATGTTTACTAGAAGAGGCCATTTCGGTAATACCAAGAAAAGATAAGGAAAAAGGGTAGTTTTAGGCCATTAATTTTGTGCATGGGAAGCATCTATTGAAAAGCCATTCATAGCTTCCAATTCTGCTGCCTTAAGCAATTCTGAGGAAAGGGGACTATCTTTCAAAGCTTTTGTGGCTGCCTCATAGCCCAAATGGTAAAGGCTTTCCAAGTTTTTAAGGGAGAACATGCCAAAGTGTTCCATATTGCTGGGGCGTATAAGCAAATCACAGTCCTTGAATTTAAGGGTCGTTTCATTGGCCATCATAACATGATAGGCCCTTTCCAATATCTTGTCTACGCGGTTTAGGTCTTGGACACTTACCTTGTTGAACGGATTTACATAAACTCCTACAATTCGATCACAAAATAATCTTATAAGGTCAACTGGAAAATTGTTCAAAGTACCACCATCTACGTAATAGCCATTTTTAATCTTTACAGGTGCAAATAACCCGGGAACGGCTGCGGATGCCAATATCGGTTTTATAAGCTCACCGCGACTAAAGATCTTTAAGGTACCATCAAGCAGGTTGGTTGCTGTAATATAAAGGGGCTTTTCCAGTGATTCAAAGGTGTCCTGCGGCAAGTGGGCTTTGAATTGATCGTAGAATTTTTCCGTGTCCAAAAACCCAGGTTTTCCCTTGGCATAATTGTTTAAACTGAATATCTCTGTCGTTTTAAAGAAATTCAACATTTCTTCACAAGAAAGGCCTGCAGCGTACAATGCACCAACTATGGCACCTGCGCTGGTACCTGCAATATACGATGGGTAAATACCATTTTCTTCCAATGCCTTAATGGCTCCGATATGTGCTACCCCACGAATACCACCCCCGGAAAGGACCAAACCTGTAGTCATAAGTCTTTACGATTTAAGTTAAGTTCAAAATTATTCGAAAAATTGTAATAAGGACATGACCGTTGTCAGGTATTAAGGATTCAAGAAACATCTTATGACCGATATCATTTCTAACAGTAGTAGCGAACGATACATTTGTAATACATAGTGATAAACGACCAAAAAGACAAGATGTATTGTGCAGGAATAGCGTTGGCAGTAATAGGGCTTTATTTTCTTTTTGATCAAGATATATTTTAGGAAAATAGGACAATGGGCAATGAATGAAAAATTAACAAATAGCGATCTGTACCAAGCCATTTTTGAATCATCATTAGCTGGTCTATTTGTGGTGGATGATCATGGTTCAATACTTAGTGCCAATCACACAGCTGATCGCATATTTGGTTATAAAGATGGGGAATTGACCGGGAAACATATTCAATTGGTCTTTTTACAGTGGGAGAAAAGGGTTGTTGCCGACCTAAGTGGGACAGAATTAGAAGCTCACCACCAGTCTTTTGGTCGTGGAAAGGATGGAGTAAAATTTCCTATAGATTTTAGGATCGTTCCCACAATAGTGAAAAATCAAAGTGTAAAAGTAATTTATTGTAAACCAGCGGATATTTCTGTTTTTGAAAGTGATAGAAAGTTCCGCACATTGGTGTCCAATGTTGCCGGAATAGTATATAGTTGCCAAATTGAGAAACCTTGGTCAATGGATTTCATCAGCGAAGCCTGCCAAACTATTAGCGGTTATTCTCCAGATCAATTTTATAACAACCCTAAATTGAACTGGGGGACCTTAATTCACCCAGAGGATTTTTCAAGGGTCATGGGAGAGCTCGGAAGGGCTATAGAAGAGTTAAAACCGTATCAGCTTTCATATAGGATAATTACGGCTAAAAACGAAATAAAATGTATTTGGGAGCAGGGGTCCTGTGTCTTGGATGACCTTGGTAAGGCCTATGGATTGGAAGGTTTTATGCAGGATGTAACGGAACGAAAGGAAACAGAAGCGGCCTTGGTCAAGGAAAAAGAGTTACTTCGCCAATATTTGGATACCTCGGCTTCTATGGTCCTTGTTATTGAAAAGGACCATTCTCTTGGTCTAATCAATAAAAAAGCATGTGAAATATTGGGTATTGATCAGGAAGCAGGTTTACATAAAGATTGGTTTACCGGTTTTATACCTCTACGGGAAAGAAAGAAACTGATAGCTGTCTTCGATGCTATTTTTGAGGAAAGGATGGAACCCCCTGCGTTTTATGAGAATCATGTGGTTACCCGTGATGGTAAAGAACGCCTTATACAGTGGAGGAATGCCACCTTGAGGAATGTGAAAGGTCAAATTATCGGCCTAGTCAGCTCTGGGTTGGATATTACCGAAACCAAGATGATTCAGGATACCTTGGATATTCGGAATAGGGCCCTTGAAGCTGCAGGCAATGGAATAATCATAGTGGATGCCCAGGACACCAATCTTCCCATTATTTATTGTAATGATTCCTTTACACGAATAACGGGTTATGACCGAAGTGAAGTTCTTGGGAAAAACTGTTGGTTTTTACAAAACGATGATCACAATCAACCCGAAATTGAAATGTTGCTCAAAGCTATTCAAGATGGTAAGCCTTGTAGGGTGCTGCTACGAAATTACCGTAAGGACAGGACCCTTTTTTGGAATGATCTATCCATTACCCCCTTATATGACAAGAGCCAAAAATTGACCCATATTATTGGAGTTCAGAACGATGTGACCCAAACCCAGGAGAACAAGAAGAAATTGGAGGAATATGCCCAACAATTAGAATATAAAGTTGAGGAAAGGACCAAGGAGGTTATATCTGCAGTACAGCAATTGGCGACCACCAATTTAAACCTCGAAGATCAGGTAGTGGAGACCCAAAGGGCTGAAAAGAAAGCTAAACTTAGTCGGGCCTTGTTTACCGCCATAGCACATAATTTCCCCAATGGCGTTATTATGGTTTTTAATAAGGATTTTGAATTGGTCTATGTGGAAGGAGAGGAAATGGACCGAATCAATCTTATGAAGTCCCATTTTGAAGGAATTCCAATAGATGATATTCCAATTTTCTCAAAGGAGCAGCTTATAAAAATAAAGTCGGATATAGATAAGACGTTGAATGGGAACAATATTTCCTTTGAAATAGATTTTAAGGATCAATCCTATGCGGTGAATTCTACACCCCTTTACTCGGATGAGAAAAAAATTATGTGGGCCTTGTTCGTCTATAACAATGTTACCGAGCAGAAGGAGGTACAGCATAAATTGGAAAAGACCTTGTTAGTGGAAAAGGAACTTAATGAGTTGAAATCGCGTTTTATTTCAATGGCCTCGCATGAGTTCCGCACTCCATTGAGCGCCATTCTCTCCTCTGCCATCCTCATAGGAAAGCAGAATGAGCCAGGAAAGGAAGATAGGAGAATGAAACATGTTTCCAGGATAAGGACCAACGTAAAAGATCTTGTTGTAATACTTAACGATTTTCTGTCCCTTAGTAAGTTGGAGGAAGGCAAGGTGCAGATAAGACCACAGTCATTTGAATTAATACAATTTTTAAATATGTTGGTCGATGAAATGGAACCCAACAAAAAGGAGGGACAAAAGATTGTTATAGAATCCTCCCAACCTGCCATAACTGTTTTTATGGATTCCAAATTATTAAACCATATTATTATTAATCTACTTTCCAATGCCATTAAGTATTCCGGGGAGCATCAAAAAATTACTTTGAAAATTAGTGTTGGGGAAAAAAGCGTGTGCTTGGATATACGGGATAGGGGAATTGGCATACCCCAAAGCGAACATAAAAATCTGTTCAACCGTTTTTTCCGTGCCGAAAATGCTACCAATATTCAAGGAACAGGACTTGGACTCCATATAGTAAAGCAGTATACGGAATTACTGGGCGGTAAGGTGGCTTTTAAAAGTAAAATGCATGAAGGAAGCACCTTTAGCATTAAACTCCCTCTAAATATAAATGAGTATGAAAAAAATTCTATTAATTGAGGATAACAAGGATGTACGTGAAAATACCGCCGATATTTTGGAACTGGCCAATTACCAGGTGGCTACGGCCAAAAATGGAAAAATAGGGGTGGAACTTGCAGAGCAGTATGGCCCCGACCTAATAATTTGTGATATTATGATGCCGCAATTGGACGGATATGGGGTTCTGGAATTAATGGGTAAAAGCAGTAAAACAGCTAGTATACCTTTTATTTTTTTGACTGCAAAAACCGATAGGGCAGAGGTGAGATTGGGAATGAATTTGGGAGCTGACGATTATTTGACAAAACCCTTTGAAGAAAATGAACTGTTGGAAGCCATTGCTTCCCGCCTTAGGAAGAACGACTTTTTGAAAAAGGAGATAGCCAAAAATATGAAAGGACTCAATAAATTTTTGGATGAGGCCTCACAATACAGCGATCTTAAAAGTCTTTCCAAGAACTATTCCCTTAAAAAATATCAAAAAAAGGATATTATCTTTTGGGAAGGGGATAACGCACACGCCTTATATTTTATAGAACAAGGTAGTGTCAAGACCTATAAGGGCACTGAATCGGGTAAGGAATTTGTGACGGGAATTTATGGACCTGGAGATTTTATCGGGCAACTTTCCCTATTAAATTCCAAAAAAGCCTATGTTGAAAATGCTATGGTTTTGGAGGATGCCGAATTGTGCGCAATCCCTAGGGAGGATTTTACGAAGTTGCTATATGGTAACTCTATGGTTTCGCAAAAATTTATTGGAATGATTTCCAATAATTTGATGCATATGAAGGAACAATTGGTAGATATGGCTTTTGCATCGGTAAGACAACGGGCTGCAAAGGCTCTTTTGGAACTTTATGATAAAGATGTTATACAAGATAAACCCAATTTTGGAATAGGAATTCCCAGAGAGGATTTTGCCGGCTTGATCGGCACGGCTACAGAAACGGCAATTCGCGCTTTGTCAGATTTTAAGGATGAAGGTTTAATTACCACCGATCATGGAAGAAAAATAATTATTTTAAACGAAAAGGGCCTGAGAGCTGTCGCTGATTTTTAATTTCGAGCTTTTCAATTTATTTTTAACCCCAAGGCTAATGCCTCCTGTTAAAAATGGCCCTAAGCTTCTTTATGGCAAAGGTCAATATAATCTGTTGAAGACTGCCTTTTAGACTTCCTGCCAATTGCAAAGGCCTAAGATTGTTCTTGGCCTGGTTGAGGTTTAATTTTAGGCTTTCGATTTCAATTTTGCGCTGTAATTTTAAGACCATTAGCCTTTCATCAATTTCCTTAAAAGAGTTGTACTTCTTCCCCATAATTTTAATCAAAATAATGTTTGGAAAATTTGCGCAGTAATGGCGCATTGATCCGGTCTCTAACAAAATAACAAATGACAGCAATTAGGATATAGCCTGTACCTATGAACAAAAAACCTAGGTAGGCACTTTCCAAGACTTCATTTAGGGCATTGGATGCTGCCCACGATAATAGAATAAGGGCCAATAGGATCAAAGCACCTATAAGAAGAGTTAGTGCTAAAGTGGTCACAAGCTCCATAAGTACCTTAAATATTTTTAGCTTGGCGTACTCCTCGGTATTTTCTAGATAAGACCTTACATCGGCTTCTGCCTCTGTAAGGTCTTTCTTAAGTTGGGTCAAGGCCATACTACCTTATTTTTGGAATTGTGCGTTTTTCTTTTTAAGATCTTCCAATTTGCGCTCCAAGGTAGCAATAATGTCATCTGCCTTATAGCTCATTGTAGAGATCGCTTCATCCAGTTTACGGTCAAAAGCATCCTTTTTTTCATTTGCCGTTTTGGTAAGTTCCTCCTTGGCATGAGAAATCCTGTCCGTTAGGTCGTGGGTGGTCTCTCCCACTTTTTGCTTTATTTTGTGCCTGGTCTCGATGCCCTTATCAGGTGCGTACAGTATTCCTATTCCAGCGCCTATGGCAGCCCCTGTCAATAAAGCCAAAAGAATATTTCCATCGTTGTTTGTCATAATTATTGATTTAAAGATTACTATATTTTTTATTTCTACTCAAAGTTAACCCTATCAAAATCCATATGAAATGATTTTAATCATGTTGTTAAACCAAATTGCTCATTAAAATCTCGAATAATGAAGTTGGGATAGCTGCATCGAACCATAAATCATAATTTTTGCCGGGTATAGGATCGTATCGGTTTTGTACAGATGATATATATCATTTTTTATCAGGGCTTAAGTTTGCATTTTTGAAGTACATCAATACCTAAAATATATACGCATGGAAAATTCGGTAAATATTTATCAAAGGCAAAGGGAATTTCACATATACGTGGCCAGGAAGTTTTCTGATTTATTACGCTTTAAAAAGGAAGGTGATCAATCTTCCTTTAATAATGTTTTGTTAAAAGCTATGCCTGCTGTAAAGCTATATGTTCGCAAGAATTTGAACCGTGCCTTGGCCACAGGAAAAGTTGATAAGAATAAGTATCGGGCCGATGACTTTATAGACCAACTTTTTATAGAGGTGTATGATCATGTCGACGAGATTGATAATGAAAAGGAACTGTACCTCTGGATGTATAAAAAGGTTGATGAATTGTTGGATGATGCCCTAGTAGAAGAAGAATTTGACTCGGTTTTCTTTGAAAATATAGACAACTATTCCAAACCCGAATGGGATGCCATGGAGGAAAAATTCTCTACCGATGGGGATGGTGATCTGGTTATGATAGATGAATTGGATGACATTTCCTATGCAAAAAACGACTATGTACTGAACCATGTTTTTATAGAGGATAATGACCAAAAGGTTATAAATCAATTGGACAAGAAACTGGATAAAGATAATATTAGGAAACATTCCGAAACGGTGATGCGTATGTTGCCCACGCCCATGCAAAAAGTATATGACCTTTTTACGGACCACCAATTTACCGTGGCGGAAATTGCACAAATACGCAACAGCACCATTAAGGAGGTGGAATCACTTTTGGAGGCTGCCAAAAAGAGCTTACGTAGTAGTTTCATGAAGCGATATGTGGAATGATCAAAGTAAATTTTTAAATGTAAACTAATGACTGCTAGGATATCAGATTCAAAAAAGGCATTAATGCTGGCCGAAGCTTTGGATGCGCTTCACCAAGAAAGTAGGGAGTGGTTGAATACCATAGCTTTTTGGCAGGACGAGGCCAAATTCTTTACAGACCTCTTGGATAAGGAGCAAATAAAAGCCTCGGAATATGGGCAGATGCTCCAGTATCTGGACAAGATCCACGAAACATTGTTCAATTATTTAGTGGAAGATATTGTGGCACATGAAAAGCAACTTTCCCGTTTGGTAAGTGGGGACAAAGAAGTATCCGATCGGGACTACCGGGAAAAACATATCACTCTCAAGGAACAAATGGAGTTGTTTACCAATGACTTCCGGGAATTTAAAAAAATGGTTTTTGGATACGCTAAGAAATTATGATTTTAACGTATTCCTATGTACCACAGCCAAATACAAGAAAAAAATATCGAATTATTTTCAATAAGTTTTAAATCCGTCAATCATAAAATTTCTGTATAGTTCCATTTGAGTGCCGTTCGGCAGGTAATTGCTTTTCGGATTGGAAATAAGGATAAGATCTCGACTGCACTGGACCAGATATTTATAAGAGCCTAATCATTTTTCTCATTTTTACTGAGGTGAAACTACCTAAATGATTTTCAAAGCACTGGAAATCATTATGATTACATAGTAGCAAAGTCCGACATGTATATTGCTTAATTAAATAAAAAGGGCCATATTCCTGCCTATAATTTTAATTCCAATGCTATAGGGCAATGGTCCGAACCAAAATAATCCGATAGGATTTCAACAGATTTTATGCGGTCTACCAAAGATTTGCTGACCAAAAAATAATCTATACGCCAGCCGGTGTTTCTTTCCCTAGACTTAAACCGATAGCTCCAATAGGTATAGGCCACTAAATCTGGATGAAAATGCCTGAATGAATCCACAAAACCGGATTGGATAAAATTGTCCATTCCGTCAATTTCAGTTTGGGTGTAACCTGCCGTTTTATTGTAGTTGCTCTTATCATTCTTTAGATCTATGGGCCTATGGGCCACATTAAAATCCCCGCAGGCAATTACGGGTTTTTTCCTTTCAAGATTTTTGAGGTAATTAAGAAAATCGGCATCCCATTGTTTGCGGTAGTCCAGACGGTCTAATTGCTGCCCTGAATTAGGCACGTAGACGTTTACCAAAAAGAAATCATCGTACTCTGCACATTGTATACGACCCTCGGTATCATGTTCGGAAATATTCATATCCACAGAAACGCCAAGAGGTTTGGTTTTACTCAAAATTGCGGTACCGGAATAGCCTTTTTTATCAGCGGAATTATAATTTCTGTTATAATGTTCCAATGCGGAAAGCGTATCTTCAACCTCGTGATCTTGCGCCTTGGTCTCTTGAAGGCAAAGAATATCTGGGGCCATTTCTTCAATAGATTCAAAAAAATCCTTTTTTACAATGGCCCTAATGCCATTGACATTCCATGAAATAATTTTCATTGCTTCAATTTTAATTTTGGAAAAGGGCCTTTAAATTATGCCCGGAATAAAGATAACAATTAGCTCCTGTTTAAAAAAAATGATGATTGAAAGTTTTTAAAATTGGGAATGAATTATGTCGATGAAAAAAGCAGGGTTGAATGTTATGGAATAAGGCAAAATTAAATTTGACGGATTAATCTTCCTTATTCCTGTAAATAGAAACCAATATAATAAATCCAATGAGTGCGGATAGCAGAAAACCAATAGCGCCCAATAGGGGTATTCCGTTTATTTTCGGGGGCATATCTGCCATCACCAAAAGGGCTGATCCTATAGATAGAGCAGCAATAATAACAGCAAAGACCAGACGGTTAAAAGCAGTCTTTAGGGTTGTTCTAAATTCGTTGAGACCTCTGTGTTCATGAACAATTACCAATTTCCCGTCTTTGATCTTATCTACAATATCATTAATATCCGCAGGCAATTTGTCCAGCAGGGCATTGTAATCCTGAAATCGATTTAGATTCTTTTGAAAAATACGTTTTAGGCCATATCTCTTGCGGGTTATTTTGGCCATATATGGCTTTAGGTTAACCGTAATATTGAATTCCGGATCTAACTTTAGGCCTACACCTTCAATAATGACCAAGGCCCTAATAAGTATGTACAAATAGTGGGGTATGGTAATCTTATTTTTATAAAGTATATTTTTAAATTGTTCCAAAGTGGTCCCCAGCTTAATATTGCGAATAGAGGTATTGCTAATGCCATCCATTAATTCATACAAATCATATTCCAGTTTTTTTTCATCCGGAATATCTGTCTTTAGAGCAATCCTTTTAAGTACAGGAATTATTTTTCGTACATCCTTTTTTAAAAAACAAAAAAGAAGTTCAAAGAGGGATTCCTTGTCATTGGGCATTATTGTTCCCATCATCCCAAAATCTATAAAACAAATTTTTTGAATCGCTGGGACTACGAATATATTACCTGGATGTGGGTCGGCATGAAAAAAGCCGTGTTCCAAAACCTGTTCCAAGTAAAGATCTACCCCAACTTTTGCAACTGCCTTGGAATCTATATTCTGTTCCTCCAACTTTTCACGTTCGGATACTTTAATTCCGTCTACCCATTCCATACATAGAATATGGTCGTTGCTTAGTTCGCGATACGCTGCGGGGACATATATGACATCATTTCCCTCAAAATTTTTGGAAAAATGTTCCAAATTGTCCATTTCCTTTAAAAAACTAAGCTCTTCGTTGATGCTTTTTTCGAAGGATTCCACCAATCGCAGTGGCTGAAAGGCCTCTACTTGGGCGCTGTATTTTTCCAAGGCCAGGGCAACTTCTTTCATAATGGAAATATCCGATGCAATAACTTCTGCAATATTTGGCCGTTGTATTTTTAAAACTACCCAATTTCCATTCAGGAGCTGGGCTTTATGAACCTGCGCCAAGGAGGCGGCCGCCAGGGGTTTGGAATCAATAGATATAAAATACTGGGAACAGTCGATACCCAGTTCTTCTGAGATTATTTTTTCCACTTCAAAATTCTGCAAAGATGGTGCGTGATCCTGAAGTTTTTCAAGTTCCTTAATTAGGCCAGGTGGAAGCATATCGTCACGGTTGCTCAAAATCTGTCCCATTTTCACATAGGAAGGACCCAGTTCTTCCAGTACCATACGGATGCGTTCAAAAGTAGATATGGATAATAATTTTTCCGTTTCCGGATGTTTTGCTAAATATGTTTTAGGGATGAATTTTTTGGCCGTACTGCTCGCCAAGACATCTTCAAATCCGTATTTCGTAAGTACACCAAATAAGGTGTTGTACCTTTTAAGGTTTTGTTTTTTAGGAAGTTTAATACCCAACATGTTATCTTATAAGTACTTGGTCAAAAATCGAAAAAAATCCTTTTTCAGATCAGCATAAATTTGTTCCTGAATTTCCATTTTTTCTCTAAACTCAATATGCTTTTTAACCATTATGGTGTCCATGGCATCATGTGACTTTAAATCTTGACCGGCTAGACGGGTTTCATGTATTTCAATGGCTTCCAATAAATCTTCTATAACCCCGCCATGGAGGATAAATTCGTTTTGGAAGTGCTCCAATTTAACTAAAAACTCTTTTTTAGTCCATCTTGTAACCAATTCGCTAAGCCTGTTATTGAAAAATACTAGTTCATCCTTCCAAAATAAGAGTTCCCTTCTCCACATTTCGTGTTCGAAATGTAGGTTCGAATTATATATAATTTCTTTTTCCATGATAATTAAGAATTTAAATTTCATACATTACTGTACTATCCAAATTTATTTAAATGTTATGAGCCTTAAAATGATATATGTCATTTGAAGTGGAACTCATATCCCTTTACTTTGAAGTGTTGAATTTAATATTGGAAAGTGAGGAAAAGTTTAAGGGTACAGTAATCTTTAAATATATTGAGATCCACCATCCTTCTTTAAAATTGAACCAACATAAAAGGACCTAGAAGATCAATTTAAATTATGTTCTAGGCCTTATTTTAATGTCTAACTTAAATTTAAAATTATGAAGAAAAACATGGGTAATTTAGACCGAACCTTACGTTTTTTAATTGCTGCAGCATTGATTGCACTTTATTACAATGGTACTATTTCCGGAATATTGGGCATTGTCCTAGTAGTTTTTGCAATTGTCTTTTTTCTGACCAGTTTTATAGGCTTTTGTCCTTTGTACCTTCCGTTTGGTATAAAAACATGTAAAGCCAAAAAGGAATAAGCCTGCTTCGCTAGGCTGTTGTTCATTGGTCTCAGGCTAGGGAGTAAAACCCTGCAATTTATTGCAGCA
>TARA_R110000868_G_scaffold117122_1_pt1 | contig 44187 bp, 49 predicted proteins | sample TARA_R110000868 | Tara Oceans TARA_R110000868 (sample SAMEA4397489) | marine metagenome | biome: Polar Biome; feature: [SRF] surface water layer (ENVO:00010504); material: water (ENVO:00002006), including particulate matter (ENVO:01000060) such as... | depth 5 m | reverse complement strand
GGGCTTGTTGCAATTGGCGCTACATTAAATCAGCAATATTTAGTTCAACAATACTACTCAAGCACAACATTAACAAGTACAGCTCGTGCGCAGATGAACGTGTGGCTAAGTGGCGTAGGCACATTCACACTTCCATCAGCAGCTACTGTAGGCGCTAACTGGTTCACTATCTTTAAGAACGACGGGACAGGGATATTAACATTAACGCCTGTAGGCGCTGATACGATTGACGGTAACGCAAGTCAGCAATTACAGTTAACAGAGTCACTTGTATTAGTGTCAAGCGGCTCTACATGGTATACCTACGCGTACGGTCGATCAAATACTTTTGCATACACGCTTTTAGCATTATCAGTCACAGGTGGCACCTATACATTAACAAGCCCTCAAGCTGCTAACACAATTCAAGTTTACACAGGCGCACTAACAAGTAACGAGATTATTGTAGTACCCTCAACTGTACAGCTATACACTGTAACAAACAATACAACTGGCGCGTACACATTAACAGTTAAGACTGCCGTCATGGGCGGTGCCACAGTTACAATTCCGCAAGGCGATTCACTAGTTCTTATTTGTGACGGTACTAATGTATATAACGCTGCGTCTGGCTCATCAAGCTCGCTTACTTCATTAACACTAGGCAATGGCTCACTTGCTGTGCCCTCATTAAAATTCTCAGGCGACTTGAACTCAGGTTTATACTTACCTGCATCAGGTCAAGTAGGGTTTGTAATTGCTAACACGCAACGTGGATACTATAACGCAACAGGCTTAACAATTGCAGGTACAGGTGTATTTTCAAGCGGCATTCAAGGAGGTGGGTTTTGACAGCAAACGTTGTCAATCTAAAGATCAAACCCGGTATTCAACGGGATGGAACACTCTTTGACGCGCCTTCTTATGTTGATGGCAGATGGGTAAGATTTCAACGTGGCCGGCCACGTAAGATAGGCGGTTATAGTGGTATGTTCTTAAACGCGCCCGGCATTAGTCGTGGCATGGTTATGCAATCACAAGACGGTTTAAACTATCTATATTCAGGTCAAAATGATGGTGTGTATGCATGGCAAAACAATACAACTAGCGCGATTGGCTCAGGCCCTACAACTGTGACATTATCGGCAGCGTTTACATCTAACGCCAATAATCTTTGGCAATGGGATATTGCGTATGACAGTGGTGGCACAGCAGCATTAACTGTTATAGGCCACCCAGGGTTAAACCTAACAAATATTGATAACACGCTTGACACACCAATTATGATTGGTACTTTTCCTTATGGCGCAATGACCAAGTTAGGCATCTTTACAGCAGCGACTGTGCTTAATAGCTCAACAACTGCTACAATCACACCAAACAATTACTTAGTGGGTATTGGCCAAACTGTCACCGGTACAGGCATACCTGCAAACACTACAATTACTGTAGTAGCTCAAGGTGTTAGTACAACCACATTAACATTATCAAACGCTGCAACTGTTACAAGCACACAAACACTAACGTATGATAATAACCTTGCAGTAAGTGGCGGTTGCGTGATGTTATACCCTTATCTATTCATCTACGGTAATGACGGTTTAATTCAAAATAGCTCTGCAGGTGACTTTCAAAACTGGGTAGCAGCTGATGCTAACTCCAATAATGTGTCATCAACAAAAGTCGTTAAGGGTATGGCATTACGAGGTGGTACAACATCCCCTGCTGGATTATTTTGGTCATTAGACCAACTTACTCGAGTAAGTTATGCACCACAGACTGTAGGGTCATCAACTGTCTATTGGCGGTATGACATTATCTCTACGCAATCGTCTATACTATCTAGCCAGTGCGTTATTGAGTATGATGGTATATACTACTGGTGCGGCACTGATCGATTCTTAATGTACAACGGTGTTGTGCAAGAGATACCAAACACTGCTAACTTTAATTATTTCTTTGATAATCTAAACTACAGCCAGCGGCAAAAAGTATGGGTTAGCAAAGTTACTCGTTGGGGCGAAATCTGGTGGTTTTTTCCTAGTGGCGATGCAACAGAGTGCAATGACGCTATCATTTATAATGTTAGAGAAAAAGTCTGGTATGATGCCGGTACTGCAATTGGCGCAAAAAGATCTGCAGGCGTATTTAGTGAAGTGTTTAAGTACCCTATATGGGCTGATAATCAAGCTAATACTGAAGGTGATTACACCATTTGGCAGCATGAGGTAGGTACAAATGCAGTGTATTTAACGCAAGTTAACGCCGTTGAGTCGTACTTTGAAACAAACAGCTTAGGCTGGGTAAACGGTGGCCCAGGTATGCAAGCGCCTGAAGGCAAGAATAACTGGATTCGATTAGAGCGTGTTGAGCCTGACTTTAATCAAGTCGGCCAAATGGAAATATATGTTAAAGGTAAAGGCTACGCCGAAGATGTGGATGTTACCACAGGCCCTTATGAGTTTGACCCTACAACATTAAAAGTTGACATGCGTGAGCAACGCCGTGAAATGCGTGTGCGATTTAGTAGTAATACGTTTAACGGTAACTATGAGACAGGTAACATTCTATTAAGCGTCGATCTTGGTGACGTTAGAAGTACAGGTAACCCATAATGACAACAACGTACGACCCACGCAATATGACATGGGATTACTGGTGCGCTTCCATGGCGGACTTATTTGCAGCTCAGCAACTAGGGACAGTCCCAGAAGAGCGTTGGCAAGACTGGGCTAATGGCATGCAAGGTATTGGGTACTTTGTAAATAGCGGTGTGCCTGACGCAAGAAACTTTGATAACTGGCAAGATTGGGCGCAACTGTTAGTAGGCATTATGGACATAGAATACGTATGACAGACAAAAGCAAAGACTCTCAATCTAAGCGTATGACAGTAGATGACATTGTTAAAAATTCTATTGAAGTAAAACGGTCAGGCGTTGACTGGAAAAAGTTTCATGCTTATGTATACGCTGCATTAAAATTTCCAAAGTATCGACTAATGCGTAGTCGGGATACGTTATTTTTATATGAGATAACCGCGCCACATGAGCTACGCTTACTTACATCATTTAATGCCGAAAAAAGCAATAAGACTTATTTTCGTAATGTGCTAGAGTTTGGCGCTGCAATGGAAAAGGCAGGGTTTTATCGGCTCATAGCTAAAGGCATTACTATGCAACTGGTTAGAATGCTTGAATCTAAATACCCTGTACAGTATAGTGAGATAGGGCAAAGCGATGATGGCGAAGCGCTTTATGCAATAGAAGTTGACATAAGGAAGAATTCATAATGTGCGGCGGACCAGTTGGAGATCTTCTTGCTGACTTTGATGATATGGTGCACAACACCGTTGAAAGTACTCTTGCACAAGCAAAGTTTTACATAACTCATCCATTAGAGGCGGTAGAAGTAGCCGCCTTAATGTATTTTGGTGTGCCACCAACTGTTGCTATGTCAACAGTAAGTTACGCCAATGGTCACGGTAGCGTTGAGCAAGTTGGTATTTCTGTTGTACAAGCATACGCGCCTCAAATAGGCATTGAAGGCGTACCTCCTGAAATGATGAACGTTATTACAAGTGCGTCATCATCAGCTGCAGTTGCTGCTATACAAGGTAAACCTTTAAACGAAGTTTTTAGTGCAGGTTTAAGCGGCTCTGTAAAAGGTTTAGTGATGAATGAGTTAAGCTCGCAAGGGCTTGACGTTAAAAGTTTTAGTAATAGAGCCATATCAGACGCAGTAGGCAGCGCATCTAATGCTATCTTAAATGGCCAAAGTGTTGGCGATGCAATTGCTGCGTCTGCGTCTAAGAGCTTAGTTTCTAAAGGCATGCAAGAAACCACAGGCGCACTAAAATCTACATGGGATAACATATATAAGAATAGCGAAACACTTCAAGACATAGGAAGTACGTTTAACTCGGTTAAATCTCAAGCGCAAGATGCGTGGAATAGCTTAACAAACTATCAGTCTACTGCACAAGCGCAGGTTAATGAATCTAATAATTTATTAGGAACATTAAATTCGCAACAAGGACAAATACAAGAGCTATCAGGAAGATTTGATGAACAAGTAAGATACGCAAATGACCCAGGTTCTTCGCCTCAAATAGCAGGTAAGACTTTTGTTGGTGGAATGAATCTAGTTAAGGCGTATCAAGATGTGCAGACCGCCGCAAGAGCAGAAGCCTCTAATTTAGCCAATCAAATAAATAGTTTAAATGAACAAGCCGCAGGTACGCTTGGGCAGTTTAATGCTGTAAAAGCTGGGTATGAAGACACTGTTAGTAAAATTGCGCCTTTACAAACACAGCTTGCAAGCTACAATGAGCAACTTACTAATTTAGATTCTCAAGCCACAGAGATTGATACGCAAACCAAGGATTTAACTGCGTCGCTTATTGATAAACTTAAAGAATACCAAGACTTAGAAAAAGAATTTGGTACTGAAATAGCGCAACAAATTGCGTCTACTGCAGCTGAAGCTCTTAAATCGCAGCCCGGCACATTGCAAATTGGCGATTTTGTTGAGACAGGTTTTGGTGAAGAAGTTACGTTATCAGACGGCACTAAAGGCAAAATAACGAACACAGGCGAAGTTATTGCAGCAGACAAGCCGTCTGATATAATTCCTGTTGTAAATAAAGAGCCTTCAAGCAATGTTATTCTTTCTAATGATACAAAGTCTGACGATACAAATTTACCGTCAGTTTCAACTACTGATTTACAAGATAGACCTGACGGCTATAAGTTTAACCCTGTAACAAGCACATATATTAGCCCAACAGGTGAAGAGCTTACGTACGACCAATACCAAGCTAGAACAACAGAAGGCGAGCTTGACCCTACTTTAATTGATGTAGCCCCTGAGCCAATAGACACCGGACCTACGCCACCACTAACACCTAACCCTGCTGATCAAAAAACAGGCGCTGAGTTTTATGATGCTTTGATTGCGCAAGGCGTTGAGCCTGCACTTGCAACAAAAATGTCAGGGTATACGCCTTCAGGCGGACCTGGTGCACTACCTACAGAAACGCCTGGCGGTCCCGGTGGCCCAGGTGGGCCTGGCATATTGCCTACAGTGCCGCCTTTAGCCACGACACCTACAGATGTTGTACCTGTTAATCCTGCGCCAACTACACCAACAAATCCTGATTTGAAAGCAGGTGAATTGATAGTAGAGGGCACAGTACCAAAGCCGTATGAACCATTTGAGTCAGATTTTCCAATACAGCCTGATGAGACTCCGCCTGTAGACCCTACAACGCCTGTAAAGACGCCTACAACTACTGTAGGAACTGTTACATCGCCTAAGACGCCTACAACAAGTACTACAACTACGCCTAAAACACCAGGGGCACTACCAACTGCTACAACCACTACGCCTCAAGCATCAAGTGGCGCAGTTGCACCCTCATCTGGCACATCGCAATCTGGCGGTATACCTACACCTATTTCAGGGCAGTCGTTGGCGGCAGCTCCTGTATACGCCAATACGCAGATTCTACAGCAACTAAAGCAGCTAGACCCTAAGCTACTATCGATGGTTGCGCCGCATCTATCTGGACAGTCAGGTCCAACAGGTCTTTCAGCACTATCACCACAAATACCTCAACAAGCAACAGGCGGAAATATGCAACAGTCAAACCCATACAACACGTTATTTCAAACAATGCTTGCAGATAAAGGTGGAACTAATCCATCATATGGCGCGCCGATGTTCTCAGCAGCGTCCAACATGCTAGGGTACGCATCAGGTGGTAGTGCTAAGATGGATGACTATTTAACGCATATTAAAAAGCTACGCGACAAAGAACAAACAGGCGCTTTGATGTCTTCTGGTTTAAAATTACTAGGTGCCCCTGCTTATAATACAATGGGATTTAAGGACGGTGGGCATATTCCTGAGTTTAAGACAGGAACAACAGGGCATTACGTGAAAGGTGCTGGTGATGGACAGTCTGATGATATTCCTGCTATGCTCGCTGATGGTGAGTATGTTTTTGACGCTGATACTGTGGCTTCATTAGGTAATGGCTCATCTGATGCAGGTGCTCAGCTCCTCGATCACTTTAGAGAAGCTGCAAGAGAGCATAAGCGCTCAGCACCAGTTGATAAGATACCGCCTAAAGCTTCACCATTGGCATACATGAAAGAAGCACTAAAACGTCACGCTAGAGGATAATATGGCACTTAATCCAGCATTTGCAGATGCGTCAATTAACCCCAGTCAGTCAATGGGGAACGATGCGTCTGTGAACCCTACGCAAGGTGCTTTGCCAACAGGTGCGCTTGCTACACAAAATACAGGAACGACAGGGTTAGGGCAACAACCTCAACAGAATTTTAATGACTTAGTCTCATACGTACCTCCTCCTAGCAACCCTACTGGTAATAGTGCATTAGGGATGTCGTCAGAGCCTCAATATACAATGCCTCTGAATCAACCATCACCAAGGTGGAGCCCAAATGGTGTTGCAGAGCAACAAGGCGGTATAGACATATTTGGGTTTAATTCTTCAGGCAAGTATGTAGGCGCAAATATGCAAGAAGCAGGTTATAACCCATTTGGTAATTATTTTGGTGACCCTAGTACGCAAGTAACAGGGGCTGAGCCGTGGAATCCTAATAATTATTCAGGACCGAGTGAGCCTACGCCCCCTAACATTACAGACTTTAATTACGACTATTACAAGTCACCACAGTATCAAAGTTATAAAAATAACCCATCAACCGTGTCATCTATGGATCATATGCTTTTGCCATTTGGGGGTTATGGGGGAAGTACAGAAGCTAATTTGCAAAATCAATCGTACCAAGATTTCTTAAAAAACCCTAGCATGGGCTCAGCACAAGGTGCAATGTTACCTGATGCTGACAGAAAAGAAATGAACCCTGACTATGTTATACCAAAATATACTACTCAAGACTTACAGACTGCAATGAAAAGTCCTGAGTTTGATTCAGGTTATTATCAAAAAGCAAATATCATAGATGACCAAGGTAATCCTATATCTGCACAAGCTAGACAACAGTTAATGCAGCCTTGGTTTAATCAAGGAGAACAGCCAAACCCTGCGTTACAGCCGCCAACGTCTATGAATCAAAATAAAAGACAAAATATAGAAAATCCAAGTGATGTAGCTAGATTTGCTGGATGGCAAAATTATGCAGCCCAAGGTGGTACGCAAAGTTGGGCAGATTGGTCTAGTCAAAACTACAATCAATATGAACCTCAAATCGACCAACCTCCGCCTGAGCAACAGCCCATGCCAACACAAAGAAACCCATTAACACCTACAGCAACACCTACAGGAACAACACCTATGGCTACTAATCCTCTAAGTCAACTTCCAGTCGCTCAAACAGCTGCCTATACTCCTGCGCCAATTGTAGGCACTCCAAGCTCAGGCGGAGGCTCGTTCACACAGGGCGCGCCACTGCCTAATATCACTACCACTCAGCAACAAGTTACTGCTGCGCCTGAATTCTACACTGATTACTTAAATCAGTTAGCAAAGCAGGGCGCCAGTACAGCTCAGAATGCTCAGTACGTAGGCGCAACTGATCTACAAAATCAAGCATTTGATCGTACATCTCAGAACGTAGGTAACTATCAACCTGCACTGCAAAACGCGATTAACTTAGCGCAAAACGTAGGTAGTTCAAACTTATCTGAAGCTATTGGTAATCTTGGGCAAGCTAATATAGCAAGAAATCTAGCGCCTCAAGCAACTGCAGGTATTGTAGGCTCAGGCCAGTTCGGTTCTAAACGTGGTGCTGCTGCTTTAGGCGATACAATAGCAAATGCACAGCTTGGTATTACAGCACAGCAAGCGCAAGCATTACAGCAAGATATGCAAAACAGAATTGCAGCAGCTCAGCAACTTGGTAACCTTGCAAGCACAACACAACAACTTGGACTTGGCGATATTAACGCACTAGCTACGATGGGCGGACAAAAGCAAACTATTGCACAGAACGAGCAGTTATTCCCAATGCAGCAATTAACAAACCAGTCACAGCTACTACGCGGCTATACAATTCCTACATCAACTGGCTCCTCATATACAGGCCCAATCCCCGGTGCATACGCAGCATCGCCACTACAACAAATTGCAGGACTTGGCGCATTAGGCGCAGGTATAAGTCAGACAAAACTAGGCGACGCTATTGGTGGCATGCTGACAGGTACAGGCGATGCAGCTTCTAAAGCAGCACAAACTGCATTATCAAAAATATTTGGGATTGGCGATACTAAAACAGTTCCAAGCACTAATGAGACTAACCTACCTATAATAAACACGCCAGGCGGAGGAACTGCTACGCCAAATGGTGACGGCACGTATACAACGTCTGATGGTAGAATTGTTGGTGTAGATGGGAACCCTATACCTGGGTATGTATACCCTGACCCAGGCGGTAATAATGAAACGCCTTTCCCAGGTAATTTTGACTATAATGATACAACACCACCAATACCAACAGACGAAACTTACAACAGCTGGTTTGGAGATTAATAAGGAAATAATATGGCGCTACCTACAGCACTACCTGCAATGCCCGGCGGCATAAGCTTGGACCCATCTGGGCAACAAGAGTATACTGATGCTATTCAAAAAGTTTTAGCGTCATTAGAACAAAGAAATCAGCCAAACTATTTTGAGTTGGCAGGATCACTCCTTGACCCAGGCAAAACAGGTGGCGTAGGTGAAGCCATTGGTCGTACCAGTACTGCATTAGGCGCGCAACAGCAACGCCGAACTGAGCAAGAGCCAGGGATTGCTATGATGCGTGCGCAACTAGCTGGTCAAAAATATCAAATGTCTAACCAATCAAAAGCGTTAAACTTGGTTGCACAAACGTTTGGCATGGAGCCTACGCAATTAACTGAAGATATTAAATCAGGCACACTTGAGCCTTCACTAATTAATAAGCTAACTCCGGGTGTATATACAACAGTTCGTATGGCGTACCCCGAACTAGCATCAGCGCTAAAAGATGCGTTTGGCATGGACATACAACGTGAAGAATTACTAAATAAACAAGACACTGAACGAAATAAAGCTGCAGAAATAATTGCAACATCAGGCCCCGAAGTTATACCGTTATTGTCTCCTTCATCAATAAAAGGTATGAAATTGCCAGGTGCGCCAGTAAATGCACCACCTGCAAATGCACCTCCAGCAGCCGCGCCAACAACAGAAGGCTTAGGCATGGAGCCACCTGTTAAAGATGCTAAAGTTTCTAGTGGCTTTGGAATGCGCAATGACCCTATTGATAAGACAGCACAAAGATTTCACGCAGGTATTGATTTTGTAGGCACAAAAGATGCACCTGTTGAGGCGCGTATCCCGGGTAAAGTTATACAAGCTAGTGATAAAGGTGATGGCTACGGTACTAGAGTTGTAGTGCAACACGCTGACGGTTCAAAATCTTATTACGCGCATCTAAACGCTGCAACTGTTAAAGAAGGCGACCCTGTCACTAACGGCACAGTTATTGGACTACTTGGTTCAACAGGCAAGTCAACTGGAGCCCATCTAGAATTCGGTATTATTGGTAAAGATGGTAAACCTATTGACCCAACGCCAATGTTTAATAGACGTCAGCCTACAGCAGACAATGCGCCTACACTATTAGCTAGCAACGACAAGTACGCAGGTTTGTCAATCAAAGGTAGAGGAGAACAACGTGCTAAAGATATTGAAAAAGAACGAGAAATTGAAAAGACTCGAGTTGTAGAAACTGAAAAGCCTTTCATTGAAATGCAAAGCGCAATTTACGCAGCGCCGCCAAAATTCAATGATGACTCAATTAGCGACTTAACTGACTTACGTAGTATACTTAAGCGTGATGCTACCAAAAAAGATCCTGACCGTAGAGTGTTTGGAATCTTTAAAAATGAGCCTAGCTTATTAAATGGTTTAGCAGCTGCTGCAAAAGAAGGCGTAGGCTTAACTACTAACATCTTTACTGCGCAATTGAAAATACCAACTGATGTGTATTCAAGGTATAAGAACTTCTCCAAAGAAGATTGGAATGACTTTGAACGTGCATATCAGATCTTAGGCACGCAATTCTTAATGAACGCAAAAGCAAACAAAGGCTTATTAGGCGCTAATCCAAGTAACAACGACGCAATACTCTTACGCGCACCAATGCCAACTGTTGAGAATACAATTAAGAATATTGACTACTTTGCAAGAAATCAAATCCTTGATGCAAGATTACGTAATGAGCATTACACTGCGTTACGTAACTGGGAGAAGACAAACAAAGGTAAAGACCCAGGCTCATTCTTTGACAACTCAAGTTATACTGATGCGTTAGGGCGGCACCGCACACAAAAAGATGAACTAGCAACTACATTCGGATATAGGTAAGCATATGGCAAAGACTAAAGATGATTTGTTTGACCCGCCTGTTGTTGACGTAAAAGAAGAGCCTAGAGGTACAGTCACAGTTGGCGATTTAAATGAGCCACCTATCACGCTAAATGAAGTTGCTGCAGCTATGCCAGAGTCCGGTAAAACTCTAACAGGTGATGTTATTGGCGGAGTAGCAGGCGCTGCAATTGGTACAAGAGCTCCTACACTTCCATCGCCATCACAAACATCGCAAAAGAAATATGACGCACTACTTGCAAAGCAAACAACCGCTGAGGCAATTGCTGATAAAAGAAGTAAAGCATTAAACTTTCAAGAAGTATTAAAGACAGCAAACGTTGATACATTGATGGATGAGTTATTAAACTCACAACGTCAATTAGAAACTATTGGCAAACAACTTGAAGCTGCTAAATTAGAACAAGCAAAGTTTTTGCCTGAAACAATTAATAAACCTATTGACCCTGCATCAAGTGGGGGTAGATGGAATGAAAAAGTAGTGGGTGGTCTATCACCAGCAGGCGCTTCGTCAACTGAGTCCGCCCGTCTGTACAATCAAGCAAAGGCTTTACCACCAGAAATAGCAAATCGTTTCAATGTAACTAACGTGACAAACAAAGCCGGGCAAGGTATGTTAATACCTAACACCATTGACCCAAATTACATGTCACCCGCACATAAAGCTGCTGCTGCCAAAGTTGCAGCGCTAGAAGCAGCGTATGCTGAGGCTCAAAGTAACGCCGCTAAATCAAAATTAAAATACGACGCGCTTGGGGCTCCCGGTGCAGTAAGCGCAGGTGAGAGAGAAGCTGCCAGAAAGCTAGCTACGGCACAAGACGCAGTAACACGTGCAGCAACTACAGCAGAGCAGTTTGTTCCAGAAAAAATGAATATGCTGCAAAAAGCTGGTTACGCTATTAATAAAATCCCAGGTTTAAATATTTTAGGCGGGGGATTAAGCGGCGCGCAATTTATGGAAGGCGCACAACAGTATCAAAGAGGCGATAAGACTGCCGGCGCTATGGGCATGCTTGGTGGAACAGGCGGTGCGTTAATGATGGCACCTAATCCTTACGCTAAAATTGCAGGCGCCGCAATGTCAGTTCCTCCACTGGCATATGAAGCATACAAGTATTTTAGTCAGCCAAAGACTAAACCGCAAGAATAACTAAGGTTTATACAACGCATCTCGTATAGCGTCGTTGTATCGAGACGCAGCAACCATCTCTACTTTAATTTCTTGCAACGCGGTAATGATACTATTCATGCCATGCCCGTCACGCAACATGCGTAATGCAACATCTCTGAATTCAGCTTCTAGTTGCAACGTTATATGTTCATTAGCCATTTTGAGAACTCGAATGTAGGGTTGATTGATTGCTCAATAAGATTGTGAGCTTCATAACGATTAATGCGTGGCGGCTTATCAACAATGGGCTCTAATGTTTTATTACTAATGATTGAATTAAACATTTCCATACGAGATTCATATACGTGGAATGAACCTGCAGAAATTGTTAGTGTGCCTAGTTGTACGTTTAAAAGCGCTGCAACGATTTCTTGTAGGAAACTAAATGTGGGTAGATCATTGGCCATGCCCCAAAGAATGTCCTGAGAACGCATGATCGCACGTGTGTTTAGTCTACCATTTCGCAATCTAAACTCAATAGCAATAGTGCAAGGCACATCTTTAGCTTCTTTATCCATGTGGTCAACATCAGTGCCATACATCGGTATAACTGCACGGCGACTCATTGGGTCGTTTTGCAAAATGTTTACAATATGCCGTACACCAAACTTACCAAACCAGTAAGAGCCATAATTACTATTAAGCTTTCCATTAACAACGATCTTTCCCCATTGCGCAGCATGCTCTGTAATAGACAAATCTGTAGGGTCAGCACGCAAATACCAAGCCATTTCGCGCTTGAGATACTTGAGATTAAAGTTACGACCTGCGAAAGAATTAAATCGAACATACGGCCCCATTGTGTAAGTAAAGTTTTCAATCTCAAGAGTCTTTTCACCTCGAGGCTCAGACCAGTGCCCATACTCTTTAAGACATTGGTATAATTGAATTAAGTCATGCTCGTTATGCAGTGTTGAAAGTTCCATAATTAATCTCTGTGATGTGATACGGTTGATCGGGATAATTTTGCATGTGATGCAAAGGTGGTGGTAATTTTACAGCTTTGATTTGATGTTGTAAAGCCCATGTATACGCATTATTGCCTAACGCAAAAATTCTTTTAGGTTTTAGTTTTGCAATAAAGCTTGGATCAGTTGGCAAGCCGGTATAAGTTTGCGTATTAATCCAATAGACTTCATTTTCCATGACGCCTTCATTCTGTAATGTGGTTGCAAGCATACGACTAGGGCCGTCATCATCATTAAAGTTAATGAAAGGTATAACTACTGCAGATTCTTTTACGTTGGTTCTAGGGCCCTTATCACATAGCATAAGGATATTACCTTCCTTGAAACAACCACCACCACTTGCTTTGTTTTGCCTTGACGCGTAAATGTAATCGATCTTACTCATTAGCTCATCAATAGTGTCACGTGTATAGTCATAGTGGATTGTTGGCAGTGCTGTCATTAGCCCTAAAGCTTCATACTCATCATACACAGCCTCTAATTGCAGTAAGTTATCTAAGTATTCTTCATCAGTACGACGTGAAAATGTTTTAGCACAAACTTCAAAATCAGGCTGGCAATGAATAACTATACCTCCACGCGATAAAGCAGCACGTTCAAGCATACGCTTACGTGGCATGTCAATACGATTTTGCCCATTACGATAAGCATTACCATAAATAGGCTCTGACAGCCAAGAGCGATCCATGATAACGTGGTCATCAAATGTTAATGCAGGTGTCATTGCTCTGAAATAGATTTTGCATAAGTGCTCTGCCTCTACATCAGCGTATGGGCCATGCTTAACAACGTGTACCATCTTACCATTTTGCAAACGTTGACGTAATGTATCTGATAGCGTTGTCTTGCCGGCGCCGTCAGGTCCTTCAAGTATTACAATCATAGCAATCTTTCTAAAATGTACATTGTTTCTTTTATTGTTGCAGTGCATAATTCTCTTGCTTGCAGTATTGCAATGTGCCGTAAGTCATCATCATGCATCATTTCTAAGCCGGCTAATGCGTAACTATACGCAGGTCCGATCATGTTTAACTCCAATGGGTTACCACCGAGCACACAACCTGCAGCTGCAGCGTGTAAGTAACGTACTCTCCACCAGCCAGAGCCTGCATGTGCGTATGTAGGGCATAGCACACCTTTGTAAGAGCCATATTGCCATACAACATCTGACTCTAAAATTCTAGGCTGCCCTAGTGCTTTACCGCCAATGGAATACACAGGCCACTTTAGTTGCTGTTTTGTTGCCCATTCATGCGCGTCTTTTGAAAGTGATGCGTTATACCATTCTTGCTTACGTTGCTGCCATGACAATTGATGTACAGGTGGCATTTCATATAATGGTGATGGGTCCCATGCAATAATGTTTGCTACAGGTAATTTCATCTTATCAATGTCACCCCAAGGAAATAATGGTGCAAGCCACGTACGATTCATTAAATGCATTAAATCAATTTTGCTTTCCCACGTTGGTAAGATCTTTTGAAATGACCAGTCATCAAGGCAAATGTATGCATCAGGCCGTTGTTGCAGTGCATAGATGGCACCCTCGGGATCAATTGCGTTGTGGTCTAAGGGGTATACATATACAAATACGGTATCGTATATGGAGAGGTCTTCTCCCATTTCAATGGCGCGATGGTCAACACTATGCCCTAGCTTTGTGTAAGCGGTAGCCATCATTTCTGGAATAGAAATAAACTTTGTAGAGCTTGCTCTATTCGGATGATTTGTATGCGTTTCAGTAACGCCTGTTATAAGTATGTTCATTGCTCTTGTCCATGGCTGATGCTGATATAACCATTTTCAACGTCGTAATTAACGTCACCAGAACGGCCACCTGCTGCAATATAATCGCCAACAGTCATACCATTTTTATATAAAGCAAACCTTGTAAAGCTTAGTGTATTCTTTCGCTTTGGGTTTTCTGTTGCCAACAATGTAATAGTGGCAGTTTTTTTGACGTGCATGCGCTTATTTGCGGGCATAGGTTGCTCCTGAGGTGGTTGAGAAATAAATGAGGGTGCTACAGTTGTAATATCCATTACAATTCCTTTCAATAATCAAGTAATAGTTATTTTATCACGTTGTACATAGTCTTTAACAGCATTTAATAAATTTTGTTGCGTTTTGTCTTTTTTCCGCACAGCTTGTAGGATAGCTTCATCAATTGTATCTTTTGCGATAATGTGATGCACCATAATATGGTTCTTTTGGCCTTGCCTCCAGAGTCTGCGAATGAATTGCTCATAGACTTCTAATGACCAAGTTAACGAATACCATATAACTGCGTGCCCTGCGCCTTGTAGATTAAGGCCATGACCTGCTGACATCGGGTGCGCAAGTAAGACGGGCACTTCACCGGCGTTCCAAGCTTCAATAATCGCATCAAGCTTATTACCTATAACACCTGACCCAATGACAGGCGCATTAGGGAACGCTAGCTTGAGTCTTTCTAAGTCATGTTGGAAGTGATACCCAATAATGCAAGGCTGGCCTGATAACCCTTCTACAAGTTCTAATACAGCTTCAGTCTTTGCGTCATGTATATGTACGCTGGTTTTATCTTCACCATCTAAATAAGAACCACCATTGGCTATTTGTTGCCCTTTCATAACAGCCACAGCAGCGTTAACCGCAGTGATATCACCTTGCTCTATTTGAATGGTCAAAGCTTTTTCAAAGGCGTCATACATTTTTCTGGCAGCGGGAGGTAGTACTACCATAACGTTGTTATACCCCAGCTCAGGCAAATCTAAATGGTCTAAGGCTGCCATACGTAATACCTTACCTTCTAACTTTGCTTGTATTCTAGCCTCACCATCAGCTTGCAATTTCCATTCATAGCCATTGTATCCGCTAGGATAAAAGTATTCTGTACGAAATCTTGATATGTAGGCACCAAACGTAGCACCCTGGTCAATCACAAGTTGTGGGCCAAATATGTCTAATAGGCTATTCGGCGCGGGTGAACCAGTGAGGCCCCAGCGACGTTCAAACTTACTTAACGCTGGCTTTAATGTTTTAAATCGTTGTGTCTGCGTATTTTTTAAATAAGAAATCTCATCGACAACTAAAATATCAAACGGCCATTCTTTACCATTTAATGTACTTGAAAGCCATTGCAACCCTTCATAGTTCATAACGTAGATATCGTGGTTTTGCTTGATGACTTTATTCTTTTTGTTGCCATGGAGTACACCAACTGAGTAATGCTCAAATTGCTCCCACTTTTGTGCTTCTGTAGGCCAAACGCCATACACAGGTCGTAGAGGCGCTAACACTAGCATCTTACTTGCAAGCCCTTTGGCGCGTAATACTTTAAACGCCGATAAAACAATAGCAGTTTTACCTAAGCCCGGGTCAAGCCATAAACCACCTGAGCCTCGTTCTACTAGAAACTTAACAGCTTCTTTTTGGTATTCATGCGGTTGCCAAAACATTATCTATCCCTTCTTTAGAATCTATTACATATACTTCTTGGTTCCACTTATTAAGCTCAAAGTGTACTTTAACTTGTAGCGGTGACAGTTTAGCACCGGGTCTTTTTAACTCAACCCACATGACTTTACCATCTTTCAACACCACAATACGATCAGGCCAGCCACGAGAAAATCGAACATTCAACTTTAAAGTCATTAGGCCTTTTTTCTTACATTGCCTAGCAAAGTAACCTTCAAGATCTCGTTCTAGAATAACTCGGGCTACCATCTGCAAGGGCCGCCATTATCTTTTCTAAAGTGACACCACCTACAGCCAAAACTAGGCTTAGGCGCGTAAATGTCATCACGTTCAATACGACTAATACGATTGTCTACCCATAGTTTTAGTGCCTCGAAGTCCTTACGCTCTATGGCTGTGTACTTTACTTTTTTCTTTAAATCAGTATAGATAATCTCCATATCAACTTTAGTTACTTCAGGGTATGCTGCAAAGATCATAACGGCGTAGAGCTTTAATTGCTCTTCATAATCACGCTCTTTGCCAGTTTTCCAATCAGCAACATAGGCTGTGGTATGATCAATAACTAGGATATCTATAATTCCACGAAGCCATACTATACTCTCTGAAAAGCCACATACCTCCCAATCTTTAGTAAAGCCAAGCTCTACCTCAGATTTAGCGCCTTTAGCTTTTAAGTCATTTACGTACGTTTCCCAGTGCGCAGTTGCTTCAGTGTACAAAGGCAAGCCATCTTTTAATAAGTCTTCAAACTCACTATGAATTGCTTTACCTCGTGTTGCGGCGTCGCCTGTTGGCTCTTGTCGATGTTCAATGCGTGTTAATTTATATTTGAAAGGGCACTGCTCATATGTTTTAATGCTTGAATTTGAATAACTCATGTTCTCCACCAGTGAATGTTCTTACGACGACCGTATTTTATACGTATTTTAAAGCATTGCAATGCATTGAATTTAACCCACTTCCTTAGATGCGCACGACGTCTTGATGCCATACGCGTTTTAGGGTACCTCGGTTGTAATATCATTTTGTCTCCTGATACGTGTCACCTACTTTGTAATCACTTACCATAGGGACATCCATTGCAACAGCGTTACACATAGCGTTCATTAGGCAATTAGCCTCACGTTCAATATGTTCTATTGGCGCGCTAATAACCAACTCATCATGCACACTTAATAATAACCGACTACCGTTACGTAGCTTTTGATAATCTAACATAGCTTGCTTAGCTTGATCAGCGGCAGAGCCTTGAATTAATAAGTTAACGCCTTTATAGTCAAACTCTCTTAGTCTTCCTAATATAACCTTAGGTGGTTCCATCTTAACTAATCTACCTCCAATTGTTTTAATAGGTTGATTTAACTTATACCGAGTGCGCATAGTGGATTGCATATCTTTAAGACCCGGCGCCACAGCGGTTGTATAAGCGTCCATCAATGTTTTAGCCATCTCATAATCTACCTCAAGCATTTCACTAATCTTTTTAGGACCAGCTCCATACAGAATAGCAAATGATACGCCTTTTGAGTATGTACGACTAACCTCTCTACCTGAAGCCTTAGTCATCATCTCAGCTGCGTAGGTATGTAAATCAGCCCTTGCATCACTCTGATACTGACGCATAAGGTTACCACCTTCAAAGTGAGCAAAGATTCTTAGCTCCTGTGCGTTAAAGTCACACGCCACTAACTTATGCCCTTCATCCGGTAAAATAAAGCTACGAATAAGAGGCAACGGCGTAACATCTAAGTCAGGCGGAATGCTTACTTTAGGGTAACGAATAGGCGCATTTTGAAAGTTAGGCGTAGAAGATAGCCGACCTGTACGTGTACCGCCTCGTTCACCTCTTACGCTATTCCAATTAGTAAAGATTCTGCCAGTTGATTCAGATGCGTATAACCAAGGCTCGATAAACGTGGATAAACAAGTAGACAGATTAGCGCGGTAACGTAAAACATCTCTAAGGTATTCATTGGTTAACATCTCTTCAAATGCTTCCTTGGTAGCCTGCAACTGGCCTTTGTCTGTTGATGGCCACTTTTTATTTTTATCCCAATGCTCAGACTGATAAATACATTCAACCAGCTGCTGATCGCTGTCAACATTTAACTCAGGAGAATTTAACAATGCACGAACCCAAACAGTACTTTTTTCAATGTCTGATATTGCTTGCTCTTTTGCAGCAAGTAAACCTTCACGGTCGACTCGAACTCCAAGCCGTGAGTTTTCAAGTAACACTGGAATTAATTCCATTTCACGTGTATAAGCAATCTGCTGATCAGGTAAAACTTGCGAAGCCAAAAAGTTATACAGCAAAGAAGTAAGCCGCACGTCAGCTTTAGCATAACGTCCAACTAACTCAGTTGGGCCTTTGCTAATGTAAGCACCCCATGTGGATTTCTTTTTCTTAGCCTCAGGTACATTAGTAACAATCCATTCCTTTAATTCATCACGTTCATTAGGCTCAGCCAGTCCCCATTCAACCACTAAGTCTTTTAATGACAAAGACCTGACATGAGGGTCATGTAGGAAGGCTAGAATTAACGTATCATGGATCCTTAATGGATTAGGTATTGCTAAATCAAAGTGGGTCTCAATAACATCTAGATCAAACATTGCGTTATGGAAACAGACAGCGCGATCACTTGCCCAAATATCCATTAGCATATCACGAACATAGCTGAATGACGTGCTATTATTATGCAGGTGGTCAAATGAATGGTACCCGTCTGGATAGACACCTTCAGGGTCATACACAGCCAAGCCTACAGGCTTAGGTGGATACTTAGGGCGAGCCTCAATGCCTTCTGTTTCAAAGTCGAGAAATACAGGTTGCTTTACCATATGGGTGTAAACCTCGGCATACATTGCACATCAACAATAATATCAGACATCATACCTGAAATCATCCGTTTTGTAAGCATAGGCACAGCTCGCATACGATTGGCCTCGCATTCTTGAATAGCATTAATCACTTCATTTCTGCTCATTTGTTGTACTTTTCCGTCATAGAGTAATTGAACATGTGGTGGGCCATAGGAAGCTACCTGCTGTACGGGTGGTGCAGATGCTGCGCATGCCGCCAATATGATTGGTAATACATAAATAATATTACGCATACATTCCTTTCAAAATGGGCTACTAGCTTTCACGTTCGCCCGTCAGGTTACGCTACAATCTTATAGTACTCATCAGTTAATGCACACGCTGCTCTAAGAATATCATTAGGCGAATGTATTGCCTCAGTAATACTAGAATTAGCAGAGAGTGCTAACATGAATTTTAGAATTAACTCTTGTCTAGTGTCCATGTTATCCCCTTAGAAACGATCTGATTGTATTGCAGGAGCTTCAGCTTCTACTTCAGTTACTACGCCAGCCGAGGCGATTGCATTACTAATTTCTTCTTTGCTTCGAGCAATTAGAGCCTGCAAAATATCTTGAGCCTCAATTGTACGAGTCATACTGAAAGCAACCTTGAACTGAGTCTTAGCATCAGGCAGTACAGATATTTCAGTTACAACAGCCAATGGCGGACGACGTAATGTTGCAGCAATTGTTTGCACATATGTAGCGTAGTTCTTTAAGCTAGTTACAGGTGGACGTAATGCTGCTACCTCTGCTGTTTTAATCTTTTCAGCGCTGGTTAAAGCATCGACAGGTATAACTAATAGTCGACGTGTTTCACGGCAGGCTTTACCTTTTCCACCAGTTGGTGATGAGCCCCATTCATTCTTAGGACAACCTTCACATGTTGCATGCTGTGGAGCAGGCGATGCGCTGTTAGGCTTCATGCCAATAGCTGATGCGTCAATACCAAAACAATCAGGCGGTACAATCTTTGTAGGGTCGTACCTTGATGCATAATACAAACGCTCAATAGGAGCTGCAATGATAACGCATTCCAATTTATTGCCTGCAACAGGGTCACCACGGTAAGTTAGTATGCCACCCTTAGTTGATAAGAATGTTGTTTGTAAAGATGATTGCTCAGCTTTAAGTGATTCAGCTGCCATGCTGGCTAACTGGTCTTCAAACAATGCTAATTGATTTGATTCTACTGCTGGTGCTTTTGCCATGGTAATTTCCTTTACGAGTTGACAAGTTACTTGCGACGAACGACTGATAATTCCCAGACCGACGATGACGACGTCCCAGGCACAACCTCTCCAGCTTCCCATCGTTCCTTAAAGGCAGCTGAAGACAAACGCTTGTGTAAAAGCTCAAACTCACCAGTTGATGCAACATGCTTATAGAACGCATCCCAATCATCAATGGCTGGGTGAGTAACTTGACGCATGGTGCATGACGCCCTATCGGACGCTGCTTTACTGATGCCTGCATTAGCCATTTGCTCCATAATATCAGCTTCAATTCTGGCTAACTTTTCATTACAGCTTTTGATTTGCTCAGCAAAGCCTTCTTTCAAAGCTTTAGTCTCAACAAACTCATTAATCAAATCATTAATATTCATTATTTTGCTCCGGATGATTTACGGTGAATTGCGTTTTGTATTGCAGGCTCAGGTGGCATCCACCCAGCGGGCTTAACCACATCATATTGTGAGCCTCGCAACGATCGAGTATACGGACCTGCAGGTTCTTTTTGCATGTTGGCTGCATGCACAGCTGCGAAGATCTCTTCAAATGGTAGACCCATGGCGTGTGCACAGCCTAAGGATACATACACTAAATCAGCGATCGCATCAGCAGCGCCTATTAAGTCCTGTTCCTCATTGGCTTTAAGATACTCAGAGAGCTCCTCCATGATAAAGCGTGCAAAGTACGATGTCTCCTCAGCACTTAATAACTTAGGTACGGGCCCAATAGGCAGACCCATCTTTTCTCTAAATATTCCAACAGATTTAAACATTACGCTGCGCTCCTTAAGTCTTGTGACCATAATAATTCTTGAAGCCAATACGGCCTTGGTGCTTTGCCTTTGTAATACACTAATGGCATTGTTGCAATTTTGCTGGCGTAATAACGACGATACGATGTAAGTGCGTTATCGCTTTTGTAAGCGTCAGGCATTGCCAATGGTGGTGTTTGCCAACGGTAAGGAATATCGTGCATATCTTTAGGTGCAAGTAGTAATTCAGCAACTAAGACTTCGTGTGACTTATGGCGTTTGCCATAACGTTTATAGAACTCGGCGCCTAAGCCACAAGCTAAATCAACAAGGTAATTGTAGTGTAGTACAGACTGACGCACCCAGATAGCACTAGGGTGATTTTTGTGTGTAGGTTTATAGGTAACATTGGCGCCATTGCCATAGTGGTGATGCGCAGTGGCTAGGAGTTGACAGGATTCAATAAGCATTTTGCCGACATGTTTATCGCAATGCATAGTTGCTGCAATTTGTGCTACAGGGTGGAGATAGAAGATGTTCATACAATACCTTTCAAAGATCAATAAGTAAACTAGTAACGAGTGACAACAAAATAATTATACAATAAAAGCGGGGCCGTGACCCCAACTTTTTACGCTAAAGCCATTAAATCAGTAACAACTTGTTGCTTAACATTAACGCCACCGCCAAACCAAGCATTAGCAAGTCTTGCATCGGATGTACGAGCTGTTTCCCAGTCAAGTAATTGAGTCACCGCGTTTAAAGCGCCCCATGCTGTACCCTTGGCTGATTCAAGATCAGCACCGATACCAGCGCCTTGGTATAACTCTAATGCACGAACAGCTGCGCGGCTTGGCTTGTTCTCATCGCCACCGAGAATCTTAGCAAAGATTGAGTTAGCCTGAGCGGATGATACTTTGATACGTGCCAGAGCTTCGGCTGTATCTTTAAACATTTTAAAGCTGCTATCAAAGTTAGCTAATTGATTCTTAACGTCAGCTGCTTTAAATACTGAGTTATGACGCACACTAACATCAGCCTTTTTGCCTGCTGTAGCTAATTGCAATGTGTTGTTGCAAACAACTCGTACACTAGTAAGACGTGCTTGAGTGGCAAGAGAGCCATCAGCTGATGAAGCTAATAGAAGATATTGATGAACACGATCGCCTACAAGAGAGAACTCGCCGTTCATCTTAGCCAATGCCCAGTAATGAGCACCGTCACGTAAAACACCGGCTGTTTCTAAATTAGCAATTGTGCCAACGATATCGCGGAAGAATTCAAGGACTTCGATTGGCTGTACAATTTTGTATTTGTCAGACACCAAGCCTAAAGGCATTGCGCTATCAGTACGATACATCACTTTACGACCTGAGTATTTGCTATGTATTTTAGAACCTGCAAAGCCAGGTGTTGTGAACTCTACATCAGTTGTTGCTAATGAGAAATCTAAGCCAGATTCTTGAGCCCAAACTTCTAAGGGCGCATCGGCAGTTAATACCTGACCGAGGCCGTGCCATGGAGTTGCGCCAACGTAGGCCATTGCGTTTTTACCTGCTGCTGTTTTTGCGATTTCGTGTGACATTTTAAATCCTTTCAATTAACATTTATTTAACAAGAGAAAATTAACTAAGTTACTACAATTTCAATTCTAATGTATTTCCAGAGTTTGTAAACAGTTTTTTGCAAAATAGTTCAAAATAATTGAAGTTTATCATATCGTGAAAAGAAATTAGCATTTTAACCCTCAGAACCATTAGTTAGTGTAGCCCAAACTTCTGCAGTAACCTGTATACTATTGTATCTTTCGCCGCAAGATAGGCATTCATGGCGTCTTTGCACGTACGCATACCCATCTTGCTCGTCAGTTTTATACGTACGCACGTCCCAAACCTTAGATTTTGATTCACATGTAGGGCAAATCATTTTTTATGTTTCCAATCTTCAAGGATTTGTAATAGATGCTTACGAAAATTAACACGCAAAACTAACTCACCCGGCTGATACATGTTGATGAATCGTTGCAGTGGATCCATATCACCTTGCCACACACCTGTTGATTCAGGTAGCACATCAATGTCTAATGGCTGCCGCACTGGTGATATCATATTAATTTGCTCAGTCAACGGTGCGTCTGCGCCTTCTTTAACTTTACGTACACGCGCAATCTTTTCTTTTTCATCTAACTTGCTGTTTGCTTCTTCACCAATAAACTCTTTCATTTCTCTCTCGCTTTCTTTAGTATTGCTCTTGCAAACTCTCTAATGCCACCATTGTCAGCGTCTGTTTTTTTATACAGATTAAGTATCTCCTTATCGGTTAGTTCACGCTGTTTCTTAACCATCTTGCAAATTAATCTCCACTCTTTTTGCGTAGGCAATATGTCAGGGTTCATTACAATTTCTTTATTCATTTTTCCCTCGCTTTCTTTAGTATTGCTCTTGCAAATAATATATACGCCTCTTCCATCGTTGCACCATCTATGGTTGGCATTGTTTTAGCAGTGTCTAAGATTTCCTCGTCGGTTAACTCACGCAACTTATAAAGTGGTGTCAATTTAAACATGGGGTTTGGCGGTAGCTCTTTAAACAGCACGCCTTCTTCACTCATGTATGCTACTGATTCAGTCATTTCTTTATCCTTTTTAAATATATTAATTGGAAACGAATTGTTAAAGTCTTTTACTCCTTGCCACCATTCGTCTGAATACCTTTTCATTTTTCTCGCACTTTCATCATCGCATCTGCCATGTGATACGCCATTACGGCTAAACAATGTTCAGGCGCTTCATTTTCTTGTGAAGCTATTGAAAAAATAACTTTATGAACTTCTGCATTAATTACAAGTGCAGGCATAGCTTGTCCTGCAAAGTAATCCCTTAAATCCATACCGCTATTTTCTTTAACGCCAATTACATCGCTTCCGTAAATCGATTCCCTACTTGGAAATGCTTTCATCTATCACTCCTCATTGTTCGTTTAGCCTCGTCACATAGCCTAGCGTAATCTTTGGGCACATCGGGATGCCAACCGCCAAGCAGTAATTCACAGTTCAGTTTGTAAACTTCTTCTCTACGACTTATCTCAGTTAAATAAATAATGCAACCACAAAACACAATCCACATGGCTATAGCCCACCACATGTGCGGTTTCATTTGAGTAGTCTTTTTTCAATGAACTGCGTCAGTTGCTCACTAGTGGACTCGGGATTTACTTCGAGTATTCCAATAGTAACCATGGCAGCTTGCCGCCACGCCTCATCCCACACCGCTTTAGGGTCTTTGAGTAACCCTTTGGCGTTAGCACGATCTAACAGAAGTGCCCACTCATCATACGCTACTTCCCATTGTTGTTTCATACGACCTCCAAGTATTTATTACCCTTTGCAGTTAATTGGCAGACTTTAGTACGCGAGTCATCTTTGTCAGTCTGTATTTTGATGTAAGAAAACTCACGTAGCCATTTTAATCCGCCATGAATGGTTGTCATTGAGGCAATACACTTGGAGTGCGAGGACCCCATCGCGTCCATCACAGTCAATGGTCCCTCATTATGTATTACATTCAACACCAACTCTGCAACTGCAGGCATACCGGAAGCGTTGCGCTTCTTGTGCCAGTCTAAAGGTTTCATACTTTCTCCTTAAATTAAAAATGCTAACAACAACATAAAATACAACGTAATAGCGCCAATCAGGCCCATGCCTACAATTTGCCACAAGGGCGGGTCACGGTCATCTCTCATTATAGTGCCCCTTGGTCGAATTCTTTTTCAGCCTGCTTTTCTGCCAACATGCTTGCAAAATCATAAGCCTTCAAGTAAATAAACTTACCAAGGCCTGCCATGTTATTCTCACCAACGTACTCCATCATCTTTTCGTTATCAGCAACAGATAACTCAGACATAGCGTCAATCAGCATTTCAGCTGGCTTATAAATAGTATTCATAAGCTCGTTAACACGATCATCAATCATGCACTGGTGTAATTCATTAGCATCATACTGTGTATCTGTTGTAAGCCAAGAGTCAAAATTTTTCATCATATATTCTTTCAAGATAAGCCCCCCGAAGGGGGCTGGTTATTAACGGGATGTTACTTTGCAAGTAATTGAAGCTGTTGTTTTTGTGTACGCTGCGATCTGCTCAGCGCTTAACTGAATCTTGTGATCTTCACAAATCTTTTTGTAATCGATTGTGTTGCGCTGTGACAATGTAATGGTGGCGTTGTATAGGTTACCTGTATACTTACCTTCGCCTTGGTTTTTCAACTCGTCTTTTAAAGCTTCGACCTGCTCGTTAAGCTCAGCAACCTGTGCTAATAATAAGCCTAGGTTATCAACATTGGTTAGTTGGATGTCTAAAGTTTTCATATTTTGTTACCTTTCAATAGTCAGTTAATTTGTACTACAATTGAATATTACATCATTTCTAGAAAATAATACAACATTTTTAAAGTATTTTCATTTATTTCATATCGTGAAATACTTAAGATTATTGGTACAAATAATTAGAAATGGTGTAATATGTTATTGTAGTAATGGAACCGCTAATTGATCATTGAAAGGAGAGTACATGCGAGACACACAACTCATACAGCAAGATAGTATAAATTTAGTGCTATCACAAAAGAATGAATTAAAATGAACAAACGCCTAGGTGGAGTAAACATCTAGGCGTTCGTTATCTGAATAAAGAGGACATATATGCAACAACAAACTGTGCCATCAGGGTTTGGCGCAAGTGTTATCACACCTGAACAATTATACACAAAGTTTCTGCTTGACCGGCAATTCGATGATACTGACATTGCTCTCTTAGGGTTGGAGCTCTTATCTCCGGACCAAACCAAGGCGCTAATTGGCCACACTTATGAGTGGTCAGTTAAACTGCCGTATTACGGAGTCGATGGAGTGGCTACTAACTTCCATCGTGTCAGGCTTCTTATACCTAAGAGTAAGATGAAATACAGCCAAGCACGTGCTTCAGGCTCCCATATCTACTTTCCCCCACGCACGAATTGGAGCAAAGTATTAATGGATGTGGAAATCCCTATCATCATCACCGAAGGGGAGTTCAAGGCCTGGGCCATCACCAAAACATTAGTTAATGACAACCTATTGTACGCTTGCATCGGGTTGGCTGGAGTGACTTCTTGGACCGACAAGAATGGTCTCCACCTACATAAGGACTTAATGCAAGTCATGTGGCGTAAAAAGACCAGCTTTGAGTCCAAGAGCCGCAAAGTCTATATTATATTTGATTATGACGGCGCCAAGGAGGAAGGCGAGCCTAACGAGCAGGTTGCATTAGCTGAAACAAAGTTGGCCATCACGTTAAGAGGCTTAGGCGCTGAGGTACACCTCTGCAGAGTTGGCCGGTTTAGCTCTGGCGTTGGCAAAAAGTACGCAATCGATGATCATCTCATGGCTGGTGGAAGTCTTGGTGAGGTACTTACCACAACCAGCATCGTCATGAACGGTGTAGACACGCTTGATGTAAAGCTTCACGAGTTCTCTACACGTTATGCGCTATATAACGGCGATGTGATTCGTTTAGGCGACGGCCACATCATGAACTTTCAAAAAGCTAAGATTGACAGTGCGCAGCATATCTTCATACAAACAAACACTGTCCCAGGTAGAAATGGTGGACCACCTAAGGTGATCAGCAAAGAAGTCCCCATGCTTGAAGAGTACAAAAAATGGCCACGCCGCTGTGATATTCGCAAAGTCGGTGTATTTCCACAGTACCAAGGTATCCGCATCACGCCTGACGGCTGCTACAACTATCTCAATGCTTGGTCATACGAACCTACTACCGGTAGTCCACAACTATACCTAGACTTTTGTGCGTACTTCTTTCGCGATGAGCCAGATTTTGCTGAGTACTGGCATGACTGGGTAGCTAACATTATCCAATACCCTAGTCGGCGCAACTACACGACTCCACAATTTGCATCAGCCAAGGAAGGTATCGGTAAATCTGCAATTGCTGAGTTTATCGCCGAGATGATGGGCACAGGTGAAAACAGTCCCGCTGCTATTGTAGGACCAGATGAGCTTTTTGGAAGCTTTAACGGCATGCTGAAGAACAAATTGTTTGTGGTTGTGAATGAACCATCATCCGACCGAGACGATCACTCTGCCAAGCTCAAAAACTACATCACGTCCAACGAGATCGCGATCAATAATAAATACGGCGCGCAATATAGTGTCACAAACTACCTCAATTTTGTCTTTACTACTAATAAGCCTTACGTTACTCATATGGGAAATACTGCAAGGCGAGAAGCTATCTACAGTCCAGTCACGTTAACTAATACTGAGACGCACCCTAAGGTTTCTGAACTCATGAAATGGGCTCGTGCTGGGGGCTTTGGTGATGTACTTAACTGGTACTATGAAAGAGACATCTCTAATTTTGACGCTCGCAAAGCTGCTCCGCTGACCAAGTCTCGTGATAAAGCAATCCAATTGAGCAAAACTCCATTAGAAAGCTTTGCCAATGAGTTACGTGAATGGGTGGTCGAGCAGCTTGAAGGCGTCGCAGCTTTCACGACTCAACAGCTCGATATCTTAAGCGAATCGTGGGGAAATGGCAACAAAGTGAATCAACAATATTTACGCAAAGCGATGAGCGCATGTGGCGAAATCGAGCTAAATAAGGCGATAAAGATTGAAGGGAAGACTGTTCGGCACACAATTTTTCAGGTTACAGCGGATGTAACCAAAATGCCCGAAAAGAGTGAAATCACGAGTTACGCTGAGGTTGCAAGAAAAACTGCTGAAGCGATATCACGAGAGGTGGTGCAACAAACGACTTTTTAGTGTAACCTTGTAACCTTTGTGTAACCTACGAGGGCCTTTTATTTATTGTAAGGTTACAAGGTTACAGTAGGTTACAGTAATAATATAATATATATAATAATAGATAAATATACACATTTCCTATATAGTTTTCGACGTGTGTAACCTGTGTAACCTGTGTAACCTGTCCATTTTTGCAAAAAATCTACACATTTTTTAACTTTTGAGATACAATCATTTTATGACGACAAAAACACCATCAAAGAACGGAAAGTTCTTAGGACGTCCAAGTAAGTACGACTCCGCTTATTGCGACCAAGTGGTTGAGCTTGGCAAGCTCGGCAAATCACGTTGGGCGATCGCTTCGATACTGGGTATCACGCCTAGCAATCTCGCCGACTGGGAACAAGTTCATGACGATTTTCGCGGCGCCTTGCAAATTGCGAGACAAGATGCGCTTGCATACTGGGAGCTTTTGGCTGAGAATCACCTGATTGAGACGCCTGGTGCGCCCAAGCTAAACACAGGACTCTGGTCTCGCTCGATGGCTGCGCGGTTCCCCAACGAATATCGTGAGAACTCCAAGGTTGAAGTGTCAGGCAACAACGGCGGTGCGATTCAGGTCGACGTAATTCACGACTTCGCACAAGAGCTGATGTCAGATCTCCTCGCTGCAAGGCAAGCGGATGCTGAGTCAAGCGACAAGTGAGCGCTTAACCAAGCGCATTCAGTCTGGCCCCGATCTCAACAAAGCTACGCCAGAGTGGCGTGGTGCACTTAAAGCTCGAACCAAATGGTTGTCTATTGCCAATGACCATCAAATCACGCCAAGTGGTGACTGGTGGTCGATCTGGTTGCTCTTGGCTGGTCGAGGAGCCGGTAAGACACGCTGCGCTGCTGAGTGGGTATGGTGGGAGGCTTGGACTCAACCTAACACGCGTTGGCTAGTCTCCGCGCCTACAAGTGGCGATGTGCGTGATGTCTGCTTCGAAGGAGAGTCTGGACTTCTGAATGTGGTGCCCAACATTCTCATCAAGGACTACATCAAATCGCTACACGAGATCAAACTCGTGAATGGGAGCATGATCAAAGGGATCGCAGCTTCTGAGCCTGATCGCTTCCGAGGTCCGCAGTTCCATGGTGGCTGGCTTGACGAGCTCGCAGCCTGGGACTACCTTGACGATGCTTGGGACATGTTGCAATTCGGCATGCGACTTGGCCAACACCCAAAGCTGATCTGCACGACGACTCCTAAGCCTAAGCCCTTGATAGTGGATCTCGTGAATCGCGATGGCGACGATGTATGTTACACCACAGCAACCACGTTCGACAACATCAAGAACCTTGCTCCTAACTTCCAGAAGCAGATCCTGCAATACGAGGGTACGAAGATAGGGCGCCAAGAGATCTACGCCGAGATCATTGACCCCGAAGAGTCTGGTATCGTGAAGCGCGACTGGTTCAAGCTCTGGCCTCATGAGAAGCCGCTACCTAAGTTTCAATTCGTGGTTCAAAGCTATGACTGCGCCACATCTGACAAGACTAAGAACGACCCGACTGCTTGCGTTGTGTTCGGCATCTTCAAGCCTAGCGACGATAAGCCTCTGTCAGCCATGGTCATTGACTGCTGGGAGGAGCATCTGCAATACCCTGACCTGCGACCTCGTGTTGTGGAAGAAGCTACGTCAATCTACGGCGACGACAATGAGTTTGGGAACGGGAAGAAGGTCGACATGATCTTGATCGAGGATAAGAGCGCCGGTATCTCCCTCATCCAAGACTTACAGCGTGCTGGCCTGAACGTGAGAGCGTATAACCCGGGTATGGCAGACAAGACTCAACGTCTCAACTTGGTTGCACCCATCATTCAACGCGGCTTGATCTACGTGCCTGAGTCCAGTGTGCGTGAAGGCGCAGCACGAGATTGGGTAGAGCCTCTCATCAGCCAGCTATGCGCTTTCCCCGAGGTACGACATGACGACTTGGTGGATGCTACCACACAAGCACTACGTTTATTACGCGATCAAGGTTTCCTTGTGCTCGATTATGTGTATAATGATTCTGATATTTACGTAGATGACACTCAACCGCGGAGAGTCAACCCATATGCCGTATGACGATATTGACCCAACTGATCTAGCTAGAATGCAAGCAGCAGTTGACTTCAATCGTTACGACGACGGTGCAAGCCAATTACAACGCAGTCCTTTCATGCAGCAGGTCGGGCTCTTTGGTAAAGCAAAGCCTAAGCCTGTTGTAACTCCGAATCTATCACGACGCACGATGGGCCTAAACATTCCTACGCAGATGCCCGATCAATTGCCTGCCGTGATAGACCCTTTGGCAAAGCTTCCACCCGGAGGCCCTATTGCCGCGCAGCCCTCTGCGTTGTCACAAGCGCCAATGGGTCCGCAAGCACAAGCACCTGCAGAGCCTGTTAACCCATTAACCGCGCTTGCTAAGATGCCTATGTCAAGGCGTAAGTTCATGGAGATACCTGCTAATGCTGCAGTGTCGCACATAGGTAAGCAAGCTGTAGGTACCATTGCGCCTAAAGCTATACCTGAAGTTGTCCCTGAAGTAATACCTGAGATTGCGTCTGAAGTCATAAGCAATGTTGCGCCTGCAATCTCACCTACAATACCTTTAATTAATAAGTTCGTTAGAGAAAGTATGCTTGACGGACTTGTTGAGCAAATGAATAGCGGTGACTGGGGCGCAGGCTCAGCTTACGGCTTTTACGATGACGTACGACATCACTTGAAAGATAAAATACCTGCCAAAGATTTAGAAAAGCTTGATAAGTACTCAACGTATTTGTCAAACTCATATGAGAAAATCTTTGACGGCGCAGAGCCTACAAAGTCGCACTACAACACAGTAGAAAAATTTGGCGATCTCTTTGGTAAGTACTTGGATTACGTGCCAATGAAAGACTTCCTAGGCGGCACAGAGTTTACTCGCACGGTTGATGAGCCTGCGTATATGAAGAGCATGCTAGAAGATTTTGACTTTACAGAAGGGCAAATCAATGAGTACTTACAACACTTCTTTGGCGACGATTTAAAACGATATGAAGGGTTTGGTGAAGACTGATGGCTTTAGTTTACGACCAGCTTGGCAACGTAATTGGTGATGATGGCACACCTGATATTCCTACACGGCCTGATGTTGACGCCATGAAGTTTGAGCTGGCAAAGAAGAACACACAACCACAAATGTCCATCGGTGAGATGGGCTCCAACTTTCTTGGCAACCTAAAAGACTACGAGCAAAGACTTGGGCTTACAAACCTAAAGAAACTCGTAAGCCAAATTCCTGCAGCCAAGGCTGTACAACCTGTTGCTGAGGTGCCTATATCGTTGGCATCAAGCGTGCCTGCTGCGTTTTCATATGGGTATGTGCCACCCGGCTCGCCGCGTAAAGCATATGATGAAGCTCAGGCTAGAGCTGCAGCCATACAGTACCAGTCTACTAATCCTTACACAAACCAGATGCTTGAGGATGTAAGCGAAGCTGTTAAAGGTTTACCACCTTACATTGGAACTATGGGCGCAGCGCGGCTTCGACCGTCTGACGTGCAAGTCCTAGGTAAGCAAGCTATTGAAACCGGTCGTGAAATAAGTAGTATCCCAGCAGACTTTCGCATGGCGCAACAAGGCTTAAAGCGTATGACTGATGAAGGCAAGCCTACGTACGGCGTGTCTATTCAACAAATGGCTGATGAGTTAGGTGACTATGCACAACGGCAAAGAGAGCGTGGCAAGCCAACTGTCTCAATCCTTGGTGCTCAAAATCTAATGCCGGATACAAAGCTAAACGCCGTGCGTAATGTGAATGAAGGCCAGTTGCTACGACCTGCTAACACGCCTACTGTTAAGTTTGCAGATACAGAGATGGGTAACCAAGTTGGCATTGCAAAGTTTCTTGCAAGTTTAAAAACTGTGGATCTTGCTGACCCGGCACAAGTTACGCAATCATACCGTGATCTATTTTTTAATGAGCAACCTGTAATTGCAAGAGCGTACGACACGTTTAAAACCACAAAGATCAAAGAAGCTTATCCTAACATGTCTGACACTGAAGCAGGCGCTGCGTATTTGATTGGTGTAAGCGCTGACCAACGCGCAAAAGATAACTTACAATGGCTTGACGAGTTTACACAAACACCTGAAGCTCAGACACTTGCTACTACTGAAGATGCGCAACTACCTACACTCGCAGAGTTTGAAGATCGAATAAAAGCAACTGAAAGCTTTAAAGCAGGGCCAGTTATGAAGCAGATTGCAAAGTATGCAGGCACAGCAGAAGACCCGCTTTTAAAGTCTGCGCGGCAAGGCCTCACTGTTTATTCGCCTACAGCTTTACTAGGTCACGTTGTCCCAGAACAAGGCTTAGAACGTATACGCAAGCGCAGAAAGCAAAACCCTTTTGGCGAATACGCACAAGAATTAGCTGACTCAAATACAAGACTTACTACATTAAAAAATGAAATTGCAGAGCTTGCGCAACTACGTTCAACGTATGCAATAGGCACGCCTCAGTATGACGCAACAACAAACAAGCAAACAGAGAAGCGTCGCGCATTAGAGCGTGAAGAAGAGAATAACCAAAACATCCAACTTGCAAGAGCATATGAATCAGCGTCTGATTTAAGTGTTGTACAAAGCCCAGCTAGTGACTTTAAAAATAGAATCCATAAAGCGTATCAGCAATTCTTGCCACAGTTCGCAGACACAAACACGCCTTCTGACGCGCCTATGTTTGACATCTCAAGCCATGACTTTGGCCGCACAGGCTTAGAAGCATTAGCAACACAATATATCAATGCAATCATGAAAGGCGAGATTCCGCCGAATCAGATTAGCAACATGTCTTTAGCTAAGTTTCTCAAGAAATCTGTTGAGCCGCGTATTGCGCAAGAGAAAGCAGAAAAGCTGGCTGACACCGCAAGACGCGAACAGTTTGATGCTAAAGTTCTTGAAGCTACAGCAGCAATACCTAATCACTTAAAGTTTGGCAACGTAGGCGCTGTTGAGCTTACTAAAGACATGTCTAAGCCAGAGTTAATGCGCAACTTTGCACTTGACACTGAGGTACTTGACTTCTGTTCAGGCGAAGGCGGCGGTGGGCAAGGCAAAAAGCATTTCCTTACAAAACAAGCGCGTAGATATACGCCTGTTGTGGATTACGTAACAGGCGTTGTGCCTACAGGCTCATCAGGCGTAGATCGTGGTTATGCAAGCAATATTAAGAATGGTGACCAGTATACTAGTATTCGTGACTTAAGCACAGGGTACCCAATCGCTGCTATTGAGTTTGTTAGGACGCCAAAGTCAACTGCAACTGCGCCTAACTATAATCTGCATTATGCTAATGGTTACCTCAATGGTGAGATTAAGCCTGAGTATCAGGCAGGCATTAAGGATTACTTAAATTCACGTGCATCTGAAATCAATAGCATTGGTGCATACTTAACAAAGAATATTGATTTGTATGATCGCAACAGTCAGAGTAGCGTGAATACTGCAATGGATAAAATGCGTATACCGCGCAGTAGTATTCCTAAAAGCGTAATACAAAGCGAGTTGCCTCGCTTCTTTGCCCCAGAAGATCTTCGAGATTTAATACCTACACAAGAGCCTACTGTAAGTTACCAAGGCGATTTAGAAAGCTTACGCTTACAAAAAAATGAGTTGCAAGATCGAATAAACAATGGGTACTACGCCGATGCTGACGAGATTGATATTGCGCAGCAACAAGTCGATGAGTTCAATAGAGAGATAGAACGTGTTGAGCGGCAGATTGCTGAACAAGGTCAGCAGCGCCCTCGTAGATTGCCTGACATATTTGCGCCTGACATTACACCACAGATTGGGCAAGTGCTTCGTAACTTAGTTGACACTGAGCGCCACATATTGGCAAGCAATATAGTATTGGATGACCCTACGCGTACAGGGTTTGCAAGAGGCGCTTTTCAGACGCTTCTTACAGATGTATTAGACAATAACCCTATTGCAGAGCGCCCGTTTGATGTTATAACTGAGTTAAACACGCTTTTAGCAAATGAAGCAAACGAGCGCCCTGCTATTCGACAGTTACATGCTTTGGCACTAATGATAGAGCAAAGACTGGCAGACTTTGGTATTCAATATGAGCCAAACCCTGACCTTTGGGAACCTGAGCCTGAAATGCGTATGCCCGTTGCGCGACAACTTGCGCCTGATCCAGACATGGCTGCGTTTATGTTTTCAGAATATGAAAACGCACTAAGCGCGCTTGATATGCCTAATCCTGCGCATACACAAGAATTAGTAGACAACTTTAATAGACTATATCGAAGCGCAGCAGAAGAGCACAACCCGGAAACACACCCTCGTGAATTTATAGAAGCTCTGCGTGCGCGTTGGGTGGATGACCCTATTGAGGACCCAGATCTTACTCGTGCAATATTTGTACTTAGACAAAACGTTGAAGACAGATTAGCGCAACAACCTGCGCAACAACCGCCTGCAGCGCCAGTGCAAATTGAGTATGACTTTATTGTAGACAATGTTATAGACAATGAAAGGCCTCGCTCGCAAGTACGTAATGCGTATGAAGACGTTATGGGCATTTTAGTTAACGAGCATGGTGATAACCCACAAGAATTACTTGGTGCGTTACGTATGCGTATTGAAGAAGTTGCGCCTTTACAAGACGATGTTATAGACAGGGTTACACTTAGAGCATACGGGCTACGCACAAATGCGCAAGCTAATCAACTTGCAGATTTGTTTATTGCAACTGCTGTGCGCATAGAGCGTGAAATGGGTAGACAACGTGAGGTTTTCCCAGGTCAGTTGATACCTGAAGAGCAACCCCCGGCAAATGCTAATCGCATGATCAATAGAGGCCTTGAAATTCTATCTGAGCTTGAAGGCGATGAAATGTCAGGAGAAATTGAGCCTGGTAGACTACAAGAATTAATTCGTGACTTACGCGCAGGTAATGTGTTTGACGTATTTGGCGAGTACGGTGAAGAACTTGCTACGCCGGGTACTACTGAGATACACCCTACTGTTTATAACGGCATAGCTGATGGCCTTGAGCAGTACTTACAGCAAGATGAAGCATTTATGCAGCCCCAAAGGCAGTTGATACCCGAAGAGCAAGTGCCCGATGAAGTACGCTTTGCCATGATAGACGAAGAGATTGAAGGCATGGCTGATGATATTATGGCTGCGCTTGATGAGACGTATGACTTTAATAACATTGACCCTGATTATCTTCGTTCGCTTATACGAAGTTTAGAAGAAGATAATATTGAAGATGTTTTAGGCATGGCAACGCCGGACTTTGAAATTAATGGAGAAATACCTCCTGCTTTAGTACAATCAGTACTTGAAAGATTGCGCAATACTCTTCAAGGGATAGAAGGCAACATTAATATGATGAACGAAGGCGAAGACGCGCAACCGTACGCAACGCCACGCGAAGCATTTGTAACTTTTGTTAATGCTAATGACCAGTTTGAAGGGCCTGATGGTTGGGAAAGATTGCAAAGACTTTTAGAATTTATACAACGCCCAGATTTACGTGAAGCGCTGCATCTACAAAACTTTACGCCTGAGCAAATACAAGCGCTTGACGGAATGCTACGCATATACGCAGCTGATTTACCTAACAGACCTCCGGGTCGTAAAGATGGCGGCATAGTTCGTATGGCTGAAGGTGGAATAGTTGATGACTTTATCAAAGGCTTCCCTATGGGGTCTAGGTTTGTGCCAAAGCAAATAGCAACACCGCTTCCCCCACCCCCTGTTGCTAAGCCTACAATTGATAATTTTGAGCACGCTTTAGACTTTGTACTGCCTAGAGAAGGTGGATACAACAAAGTGAAGGGCGATCGTGGCGGAGCTACAAATTACGGAATTACGCATAACGTGTATTCTACCTTCCGTGGGCAGCCTGTTACAGAAGATGCAATTCGCGATATGCCTATCGAGCATGCTAGAGAAATCTATAAGAAAAACTATTGGGACGCCATTGGAGCCGATAAGCTGGATACAAAATCTGCAGTTGTGGCGTTTGACGCTGCAGTCAACCAAGGCCCATCGTTTGCTAAATCTCTTATAGCAAAAACAGATGGCGATGTAAAACAGATGTTAGATATCAGAGAACAGCGATATAATGATCTAGTAAAGAAGAACCCTAGCAAAAAGAAATTCAAAGCTGGGTGGGATAATCGCATGACTGACTTAAGAAACTACGCAATGGAAGATTATCACGCTGATGGAGGTAAAATATCAATTGATGATATGAAATTAGCGCTCACGAGGAAGAAATAATGCCTGAAATGCCAATACCGCAAGACTATAACCGCTTTATTAATGGCGACGATAACAATGGCTTGCTTGATGATAACATGGACGATGAGTCTATTAATGCAATACTAAGTCAAGATGAATCAGATGTAGAAGAACTACCTGACGGGTCAGCAATTGTTAAGCTTGAAGATCTTAAAGGGCCAGATGATAATCCGGACTTCTATCAAAACTTAGCTGATTCTATTGATAGCTATGATCTTAACTCCGTTGCGCTAAAGTACCTTGACCTGATTGAGAAAGATAAAGAAGCTCGAGAAGATCGTGATAAGCAATATGAAGAAGGTATTCGTAGAACAGGCTTAGGGCATGACGCTCCCGGTGGAGCTCAGTTTATGGGTGCCTCTAAAGTAGTCCACCCGATCATGGCTGAGTCGTGCGTAGACTTTGCAGCTCGTGCAATTAAAGAGTTATTCCCTGCTGACGGACCTGTTAAGACTAAGATCATTGGCGAGGTAACTGAAGAGAAAACAGCCAGAGCTGAGCGTAAGCGCGACTACATGAACTGGCAGCTTACAGAGCAGATCGAAGAGTATCGTGATGAGCAAGAGCAAATGCTCACACAATTACCACTAGGCGGCTCACAGTACATGAAGATGTGGTGGGATGAACAGAAGCGTCGCCCATGCGCAGAGTTTGTGCCTATTGATAATATCTATCTTCCATTTGCGGCTGTTAACTTTTACACTGCGATGCGAGTTACTGAGGTGCAAGATATTACGCAAGAGCAATTTGAGCTTCGTGTGTCTAGTGGCTTGTACATCGATCTAGGTATTTACCGGTCGTCTGAAGAGCCTAAAGAAAGTAAAGCACAAAAAGCTAATGACAAAGTAGAAGGTAGAAAAGATAGTGGCGAGAACATTGACGGCATCCGTCGTGTATTCCATATTCAAACATGGCTTGAGCTAGAAGAAGACAATATCACTAAAGGCGAGCGTGCGCCGTATATCCTCATGATTGATGAGAATGAAAGCGCTGTTGTAGGTTTATATAGGAACTGGGAAGATGGTGATGAGACGTATACAAAGCTGGATTGGATCATCGAGTTTAAATTCATTCCTTGGCGCGGTGCATATGCTATTGGTCTGCCTCATCTTATTGGCGGTATCTCTGCTGCTCTCACTGGTACACTTAGGGCTTTACTCGATTCAGCGCATATCAACAACGCGCCTACAATGCTTAAGCTCAAAGGGGCTAAGATTTCTGGACAAAGTACGGTTATTGAGCCTACGCAAGTTGCTGAAATAGAAGGCGCTCCTGGCGTAGATGATGTTCGTAAGATTGCAATGCCTGTGCCATTTAATCCGCCAAGCCCAGTCTTATTTGAGTTGATGGGCTGGTTAACTGCGCAAGGCAAAGGCGTTGTTACTACCTCTGAAGAGAAGATTGCTGATGTAACAAGTAATGCACCTGTAGGCACTACGCAAGCACTGATTGAACAAGGCGCTGCAGTCTTTAGTTCCATTCATTCTCGACTCCATGATTCACAGCGACGTGTCTTTAAGGTTCTAGGAAGGTTGAATCGCTGGTATTTAGAAGACCAACGTAAAACAGAAGTTGTAGAAGATCTACAAGTTACGCCTGAAGACTTTATTACTAACTCTGATATTATTCCAGTATCTGATCCACATATCTTTGCTGAGTCGCAACGCTACGCGCAGATTCAAACACTTGCATCGCGAGCTGAAAAGAATCCTGATTTGTATAATCGCCTTGCGGTTGAGAAACGAATCTTAAAGCAGATTAAGTTGCCTGATATTAATGAAGTATTACCGGACCCACAAGATGTGAAAGACATGAACCCAGCTCTTGAGAATGTGTCGATGACACTTGGCAAACCAGTTGGTGCGTTTCCTGCACAAGATCATTTGGCTCACTTTATTAGCCATATTCAGTTTGCGCAAGATCCGATCTTTGGTGGCAACCCAATCATAGCACCGGCGTTTATACCAGCATGTTTAGAGCATTTAAAGCAGCACTTAACTTTATGGTACTTAGGCCAAGCTGATCGCTACACTAGTGAAGCACTAGGTAAGCCTTACAACATTCTAAAAATACAACCTACAATGCGCGAAGCTCAGAAGTTGCTAGCGGTATCATTGCAGCACGTGCATATGGATAGCAAAGAAGTATTAAGTGAAGTTGGTAAGACTATTGCGCAGATGCTTGACATGATGAAGCAAATGCAGCAAAACAATCAACAAATCGATCCAAGTATTAAGATGCAGATTGATGCATTGACACAGACACAAATGGCGGAGACACAACGTAAGGCTGCTAAAGATCAAGCTGACACGCAATATAAGATGCAGGATATGCAAATTATGAATCAAGAGAAACAAGATAAGATTGTTTCAGATCAGCAAATTAAGGCAGCAGAAATTACGCATGATATTAACACCATGACTTTAGAGAGACAGTTTGCAGCAGAAGAGCAACAAGCGCAACATGAGCGTCAGATGCAAATGCAGATGCAACAACAGCAAGCAGCACAGCAACAAGCACAGGCGGCGCAACAACCGCCTCAGCAACCACCACAACCACCACAAGGAGCAGGAAATGTCTGAAGCAATTAGTGCCCACAAAAAAATGGCAATGGGAATGACAGAGGGCAATGTCATGAAAAAAGGCGGTAAAGTAGCTAAGTACGCAAAAGGCGGCTCAGTTAAAAAGCCGGCTGACGTAATGTGGAACGAGCCTAAGGGCGCGGAACGCAACAAGATTGGTGCAGTACCAGAGTCAAAAGCTCAAACGCTGATTAATAACAGCAGTCAAAAGCTGCCGTTTGTTAAGCCAACTGGCAAAATTGCCACGTTGAAAAAAGGTGGTATGGCTGCAAAGAAACCCGGTCTAATGATTGTTGTATCTATGGGTAAGAAACCTGCAGCTAGAGGGCGTTAATGCAAATTAGTGCTCTCATTACACTGATTAAACAACGTCGGCAAGAAATTGCTGAAGGTTTGGTAAACGGAAATTGTGCTAATTTTGAAAGTTACCAGCGTTTAGTCGGTCAATCACTAGGCTTGGCAGAAGCTTTGCAGATGATTAATAACTTACTTGATGAGGAAAGAAAAGATGTCAAATGATATCGAACAGACGCTTGAAGAAGCGTTTCCAGTGTTGGACCCTTTAATGGCGCCGTATGGTGCGAGAGTTCTTGTACAATTAAGAGCTGTTAAAGAAAGAGTGACAAGTGCAGGTATAGTACTGCCTGAAGAGACAAAGGAAACCGAGAAGTGGAACACAATGATTGGTAAAGTCATTGCCATCGGGCCTTTAGCTTTTAGAAAAAGAGATACTATGGAAGCTTGGCCTGAAGGGGCATGGGCATCTGTAGGTGATTTTGTGCGAGTACCCAAGTGGGGTGGCGATCGATGGGAAATTGACTTTGAAGATAACGGTTTAAAAGGTAAAGCGCTGTTTACTTTCTTTAATGACCATGAACTCATTGGCAAAGTTACCGGTGATCCTCGCTCAATTAAAGCGTTTATTTAAGTTTTGAAAGGAAAACTGTATGAACTCAACTGAAAAGATGGAAATGCAGGTTGACGAAGCCAAAGATGGTGGTGCTATTGTCAATCTACCGCCCGATATACCTACACCTGATGAAAATTTAGTGGTAGAAGGCGGTTCTGATGCCCTCGATGATGAGGGGATGGGTGGTAACCCACAACAAAGTGCTCAAAATGACGGTTTGGAGGACGATCCTGACCGCGAAGCCATTCGAGCTGCTCGTAGAGAAGAGCGAAGGCTAAAAAAGCAGCTTTATCGTGAAAAAACCAAGGAGTCAAGTCACTTAATTAGTGCACTGAAGAAGCAAAATCAAGACTTGGCAGAAAGATTGTCAATTATTGAGCGTAAAACTTCAGGCGCAGAGTGGGCTCGTGTCGATAAGGCAATTGAAGACGCAGGCGTGCAAGTAGAATACGCTAAAATGAAGATGAAGGAGTCTGTTTCTCATCAAGACGGCGATGGAGTTACTCGTGCACAGGAAATGTGGTACGAAGCTCAACGCAAGCTTGAATCTCTTCAAAATATGAAGCAACAAGCTACCAAGCAGGGCGCTCAGCAAAAGCAGAACATTCAAGTACCTGATCCTAGTGTACAACGCCTAGCGGCAGATTGGATGGAACGTAATAACTGGTATGACCCGCACGGTAAGAATGAAGAATCCCAGATTGCTCAAGTTATTGACAAAAAGCTAACAGAAGAAGGTTTCGACCCATCATCTGAAGACTATTGGGAAGAACTTGATGATCGATTGCATAAATATATACCACATCAGCAAAATCGTGGTTATAATAATTCAAGTGTTAGAAATCAGAAACCGAGGTCTGTTGTGACAAGTTCAGGACGTGAATCGATGGGAACAACTAAATCTAATGAATTTAGATTAAGCCCTGACCGCGTCGCTGCAATGAAAGAAGCCGGGCTGTGGGATAAGCCCGACCTACGACAAAATGCCATTCGCAAATATGCCGAGTGGGACCGCCAAAACAAGACTAGGAGTTAATGATGGATGACAGATTAAAGAAAAACATAAGAGCAGGCCGCGAAAATCGTAGTGCAGACGATTTGTCCAGACGTGCGCCTGAAGAGAAATTCGTATCTTCCGAGGAACGCCGTAGAGCATTCCGTTCGGAGTGGCTCCAAGAGGCACTTCCGACCCCGCCTGAGATTCCGGGCTTTCACTTATGCTGGTTATCTTCAACAAGCCAGTACGACCCCATTCACAAACGCATGCGCTTAGGTTATGTACCCGTTAAAGCTGATGAACTTCCAGGCTTTGAGCACTTAAAAGTTAAGTCCGGTGAGCATGAAGGCTTTGTAGCAGTGAATGAGATGCTTCTTTATAAGCTTCCAATGGATATCTATCAGGACATTATGGCAGAAATGCACCATTATGCGCCGTTAGACGAACAAGAGAAGATCTTAGTGCAACAAGAACAACTTCTTGGTGCTAAAGATAGCAACGGCCGTGCTTTAGTACAGATTGAAGGTGAAGGCATGAAATTTGACCAAACTAGAGACGAACCTGTTTTCAGGTAGTCCAACATAAGGAGTTATATATGTCTTCTATAAACGCTCCGTTTGGCTTGCGCCCTTCCTTCCACCCATCTGGGTTGGATCGTGCGGTGGCACTCCCGAACGGTATTACTTCGGCTTATGGTTCAAACATTCTTAAGGGTCAACCTGTCGCATTAAACACATCTGGTGCAATTATTATTGCAACTGCAGGCAGTGCTTATCAAGGCGCTTTTGCAGGTGTTGAGTTTACTGACACAACAGGTCGACGCAGAGTATCGAACTATTGGCCTTCAGGAACAACAGGTACAGATATTGTTGCTTACTATTACTCTGATCCTAATATCGTTTATGATATTCAGGCTGACGGTTCTTTAGCGCAAACATCCATCGGTGACCAAGCCAACTTTACAAATACAACTGCCGGTTCTACAACAACTGGTTTATCAGCATGCACAATTTCAACTTCTTTAGCTGGATCAAGTGCTGTTGGTGATATGCGTATTATTGGTTTATATCCGGGTGTTGACAATGCTTGGGGTGACGCTTACACAGTTGTGCAAGTACAAATCTCACGTAGTCAGTACGTTGCAACTATTAACGCCATTTAAGGAGGGATAGACTATGGCAGCCCCAATGAGAAGTACGGACTTCCGCTCGATTGTAGAGCCGATCCTTAATGAAGCGTTTGACGGAGTATATGACCAACGTTCAGACGAATGGTCTACAGTATTCCGTGAACAAGCTGGTATTCCACGTAATTACCACGAAGAGCCTGTATTATACGGTTTCGGCGCTGCGCCTCAGTTACCTGACGGCACGCCTGTAACGTATCAACAGGGTGGTGTGTTATTCTTGCAACGTTATGTATATAACGTTTACGGTTTGGCATTTGCTTTAACTAAAGTTTTAGTTGAAGACGGTGACCATATTCGTATCGGTCAAGTATATGCTAAGCACTTAGCACAATCTTTAGTAGAAACTAAAGAATTGTTATGCGCTAACATATTAAACCGTGCATTTAATAGCTCATACACCGGCGGTGACGGCGTATCTTTAATCAACACAGCTCATCCAATTGTGAGTGGTACATTTAGCAACCAGTTAGCAACTGCTGCAAACTTATCACAAACATCACTTGAGCAAATGTTAATTCAAGTTCGCCAAGCTGTTGACAACAACGGTAAGAAAATCCGTCTACAGCCAATTAAATTGGTTGTTGCACCGGGTAATGTATTCCAAGCAGAAGTTCTGTTGAAATCTGTACTACGTGCTGGAACAGCAAACAATGACATCAACCCGGTTAAGTCAATCGGATTGTTGCCAGAAGGTGCTTCAGTAATTAGTCGTTTAACATCAGCAACTAATTGGTGGGTACAAACTGATGCACCTGAAGGTATGAAACTTCTAATGCGTCGTGCTTTAGAGAAGACTATGGAAGGCGATTTTGAAACCGATAGCATGCGCTATAAGGCAACAGAACGTTATATTCCAGGCTGGACTGATCCACGTGCAATGTTTGGTACACCAGGTGTTTAATTTGTAAAGGTTATTTGGGGGAACCTTAATCCCCCATTTATTTGTCTATGCTTTTCAAGGAGAAAGACACATGCCTCAATTTTCAGATGATCTATTTTTAGGCCCTGCTCAGACTTATATGGGTACAGGTATTCGCAATTACAGTACTACATTTACAGGCTCAATGTCTGGAACAACATTAACAGTTACTGCACTAGGCTTTGGCGCACCAATCGTTGTTGGTATGTACGTCGATGGCACAAGTGTTACTGACGGAACTTACATTACTGCATTTGGTACAGGCGCCGGCGGTACAGGAACTTACACAATTAATCAATCAGTTACAGCTTCTAGCACTGCAATGACAGCGCATAGCAACATTGCGTTTGATAACCCATCACCAATGGATTTAGGTATTGGGCCACTTGGTCGTATTTATGCATGGGATGTAGTACCTCAAGCTGCTGTAACTAATAACATTGCTGCGTCGCAAACAGCTGCTGCTGCAGGCGCAGTTACACTTACTGCAGGTACTTCAGTAAGATCTATTGTAACGCCAAATGGCACAGTTCTTCAATTAGATGTGCCTCGCGCGGTTAAAGTAAATTGCGCAACAACAGCTCGTGCATTTACAGTGACAGGTTATGACTACTACGGCCAGCCAATGAGTGAAGTTATTACCGTGACAGTTGCAGCAACTGCTGTGACTGGTTTAAAAGCGTTTTATCAAATATCTGGTGCAACAATCGCAGGTTCTGCTACTGCTGTTGTAATTGGCACAAGCGACGTACTAGGTCTTCCTGTTCGTGTAACCAACGTAGCGTATGTAGCAAGTGTTAAGAGTAATAGCACGCTAGCACAAGATGCTGGTACGTTTGTTGCTGCAGACACCGCAACTGCTAGCACTAGTACAGGCGATGTCCGAGGCACTTATACTCCTGCTACGGCATCAACTGGTCTTGTTAGAACAGTAATGGGAATACTATTACCCGGCATTGCAGTTGGTCCGAATGCAACTAGAGTTGGCGCATTGGGCGTTAACCAAAACTTAGTATCTTAAGGGGAATCACATGGGAAAATTTACTCGCATGCCTAAAATGAAGACAACTGAGCCTTCAGTTGACGAAGTTAAGATGAAAAAAGGCGGCAAAGCTAAGAAAATGGCTATGGGCGGAGATCCTAGAATGGCAGCAATGCCTGCTCAGCAAGATCCTCGTATGATGGCAGCAATGAAGAAACGAGCAATGATGTCTCGACCGCCAATGGCAGCAGCAGAGCAATCGCCTATGATGATGCGTAAAGAAGGCGGCAAAGCAGATAAGTCGCAAGACAAAGCCATGATCAAAAAAGCTTTCAAGCAGCATGATATGCAAGAGCACAAAGGCGGAAAAGGTACTTCACTCAAGCTGAAAAAGGGTGGCATGAAGAAGTTTGCCACAGGCGGAGTAATTAACGGTCAAGGTGGCTACAAAGACGGCGGCATGCCTATGGTCGAGAAGGGTGGAAAGACGGTTCCTGCTTTTGCAGCTGATGGCAAAGGTAAGATGAAAACAGGTGGCGTGATACGCGGCTATAAAGAAGGCGGTCATGTAGCGATGGCTTGTAAAGACGGCGGCGGCTTCACTACAATGAA
>TARA_R110000868_G_scaffold366839_1_pt1 | contig 44197 bp, 29 predicted proteins | sample TARA_R110000868 | Tara Oceans TARA_R110000868 (sample SAMEA4397489) | marine metagenome | biome: Polar Biome; feature: [SRF] surface water layer (ENVO:00010504); material: water (ENVO:00002006), including particulate matter (ENVO:01000060) such as... | depth 5 m | reverse complement strand
AAGAAGACCGGTATGTCCCCATCTGAATTTCGCAAAGAAACATTATGTAAGTGGGGCCGAAAAAAGGTTTTGGATATTTAATTAAAGCTGGTGTTTTTGTTTTGCGGTTTAAATACCTTGTTTGTTCCGTACTTTGTTGAAAAAGGGCTCCCATTTTAAAGTCATGGAACAATTTCTAATGTATTTATGGAATTAAATTATAAAGGTATCCGGTTTAGGGGTACTGGTACTAAATAAGCACTATTTTTTCCACTTCTGAAGGTAAAAGCTAAAAGGGTCATTGTGTTTTCAAAAATCGTTATCCTATATTTACAGAACCTTAATCTACCCCCATTATGTCAGAATTTTCTAAAAGAAGAGTAAAACTTGTCTTCACGCTTTCTATAGTTACTACTTTTATAACCATAATATGGTTTTTTCTTGCTAGAAGCTTGGGTATGCAAGAAATGAGCATTTACATTGGAGCCACGGCGCCATTTTTTATACTTTCTGCCATCATTTCCAAAAAGGGCAATCTTACGCTGGCCCGTTTTATCTTTATGATCGCCTTTAATTTAAGTGTCACATTTACCGCGTCGCATGTTGGAAAGGCAGGTAGTGTAGAATTTATATTGATGTTTGCTATGGCATTGCCATTTGTGTTGTTTTCCTTTAGAAGGGAAAAACGGTTTATTGCAATCTTTTCAGGGCTGTCAATGATATTTTGGTTTCTATTGTATTTTACGGATTTTAAGCTCTTTTCCGATACACATATGGATGAGGTGCTCGCAGGAAGGTTCGTATATCCAATTTCTATTGCTACTACCATTTTTTTGGTGACCTATCAGTTAATATTTTTCTCTCTTATAAACACCGGCTTTTATATGAAAATACATAATCAGAGGGAAGTAGCCATTGAAGCCTCAAATGCCAAGTCACGGTTTTTAAGTATGATGAGCCATGAGATAAGGACTCCCCTAAATGCAATTACCGGCCTTTCTCATATATTGGGCGATTCAAACCCAAGAGAGGATCAAAAGCAGAACATAGAAGCCTTGAATTATTCTGGAAAAATATTACTGAATTTACTGAATAATGTTTTGGATTTCAGTAAAATGGAATCAACAAAAATTGAGCTTGATCCAATTCCTACTAACATTTTGGTTGCGGTTAAGCAAATAAAAAAGATACATGAGCCCAATTGCTTGCGGAAGTCCATCACCATGGAATTGGAAATTGAGGAAGAACTGCCAGTTGTATGGTTGGATATTGTCCGTTTCAATCAGGTCGTCAATAATCTTGTAACAAATGCCATTAAGTTTACGGACAAAGGGAGTGTAACCTTGAAAATTGTGAAACTAGGCGAATCTGATGGCGGCGTACTTATTCGTACGAAAATAATAGATACTGGAATAGGTATTTCCGAAGATCAACAAGAAAAAATATGGGAGGCATTTACCCAAGCATCTAGCAGTACGAATCGTTTGTATGGTGGCACCGGCCTGGGCCTGCCAATTGTTAAAAGTATAGTGGAAGCCATGGGCTCCACGGTGAAAGTTGAAAGTGAAGTGGGAATAGGAAGTCGATTTTATTTCGATCTGGAATTGAAGTTGGCCTCGAGTCAAGAGTTAGATCAAATTACCCAAAAAAAAGTGCACGATCTAAAAGGTAAAAAAATATTGTTGGTGGAGGATAATCAAATCAACGTTATGGTCGGTAGGCAGATACTGGAGAAGGCCAACCTAGTGGTAGATGTTGCAAATGATGGTCTCATGGCAGTAGATAAAGTACGTGATAACAATTATGACGTACTTCTTATGGATATTCAAATGCCCGTAATGGACGGCTATACGGCCTCCAAGGAAATCAGAAAATTTAATACTAATGTGCCCATCTTGGCCCTATCGGCTTCGGTATTTCAAGAGGTAAAAGACAAAATGCTCGAAAGTGGTATGAATGGCTTTATTTTCAAGCCCTTCGACCCCATAGACCTGCTCAACAAAATAGAGGAAATTGTAGATAAATAGTATTTGATACGCTAAAGTAAAGTGGTATCAAACCCTTTATGGATTTTTATTTGGGGAATAAAAACAGGCAGGCCTTAATTAAATTATGATTTGGTTGTTTTTAAATAAGAATGCTAATTCAAATAAAATCAACTTTACATGTTACCCTTAATTTTTATAGGTGGTCGACCTGCCTGTGAGCCGCATATTTATATTCCAATAGTTTAACTATGACTTCTAACGCGTTATTCCTATTTATTGCCTGTACCGTTAAAACCAAACTAGATAGGTACAGTTACAATGTAGTAAACAGAGTAAATAAATAGTGGTTGAATTTAAACATTTAAGCTGCTAAATTAGGAGGAAAGGAATTCTTTTTCTTGTACAAATGCGACATAATTGGCCTAATTGTAAAGGAATGGGTTAGCATTGTAAAGTGTTTTTACGTCAATTACTCTTTTAGAGGCCAGAAACCAATTTAAGGGAAGATGGTTGTTGGCAATAAAGGTAAAACCGAACCAGGTAAATTATTGGGTAATGAAATAGCTTTGGATTATCTTCTCAACAGGTAATTAATGTAGTCCATATCCAGCTCCACTATGCTGCTGGGAGAAACCTTTAAATATTCTTTTACATATCTGGACATATGAGATTGGTCAAAATACCCTGCTTGATCGGCCAATTGGGACCACGTAATCTCAGGCTTGGCTTGTAAAAGATTCATCAAGCATTTAAATTGATATATTTGAGGGTATACTTTCGGGGATAAACCTATCATATTTTTGAAATGTCTTTCCAATGTTTTTCGATGGCAATGACAATTTTGTTCAATTTCCTTGATAGTAACTCCTCCTTTATTGCGATGGATATAATCCAAGACTTTTTTAAGATTTTCTATTTTTCCACTAATAGTTTTTAAGCCTAGAAAAAATTATTCAATACTTCTATTTGATGTTTGTTGTTTGGATTTTCCCTTAATTTGCCCAACAGTTTTTCAGCTTCCTATTTGCCTAAAAAGTCAATTAGGGTCATAGATTTGTTTTTTAGGGACGACATTTCGGTCCCAAACAATTGATGCATGCCCAAAGGCTCAAAAAATACCATAATTGTTTTTGATAGACCAATGATCTGCCCGTAAACCGGATAGGTAACTTGGCCGGTAACCACAGCACTTTCTGTAAAGATATCTTCTCCGTCCAATTTTGCCATAAATTTATTTTGAGTGTTTGTAGATTGGATAATAAATCCGCTCAATCCTAAGGGAGGTGAAAAATAGGGCTCGTTGATTCCTTCTGGAATTTCCAAAATGCCATAGCCGGCAATGTACTCCTGCAGTTCAGGATAAGGAATATAGGTGGTTGGTTGTGTCATTTTATTTTTGAAAGTTGGCAGTACTTTATTATTTGTTGAATGGAGGGAAAATAGTCTGGCGTACAACTTAATAACTGCTACTAAATACTAAAATAGCAATTTAAAACAGGAATATTCTACATTAATACCCTATTGTAATTTAGATGGTATATGGTTATTGAGTCTGTCTTGTAATTTTTTACTACAAGTTTTTGTTTGGTTAGGATTAACAGAAAACTTGTGCTAATTTGTATCCCTTCCTGAGGAGACTTAGAATAAGGTGTAAGCCAATGTATTTGAGTTAATTATAGAATACATGTCAACGTTTCATCCTCAACGAAAGCCTAACCGATCAACTACTGTCCATGAAAAAAAACCTTTACTTACTATTTCTAATTCCTATTCTTTCTTTTGGCCAAAATAAAAATTTAGGGCCCGATCTAATTACAAACCAGAGTGCGGTGTATGTAGACAGCCCTTTTATCCAAGAATATCATGAGGGTTTTAGTATTGTAGAGAATAATGAAGACGCCAATAATGTAAGGGCTATTCAACCAACTTTGGATGGATCCATGTGGATTGCTACAAAGGATGGTGTTTATAGAAAAGAAACCGGTACCGGGGAATGGAGGATAGTAGTTGGGGGAGAGAATCAAGGTCCTGCCTATGACGTAGCGATCGATGAGGAACAAAACCTTTGGATGGCTACATGGAATGGGGTTTATAAGTATCGGGAGGGTAGTATTGATAAAATGGAGGGACCTATACCGCCCATAGCAAAAATAGTATCGGCACAAGAGGGCATTTATGCCTTGGGACCTTATGGGATATGGCTGTATAAGAATGAAAAATGGTTAAAAAAGGAGTATAAAACAGCAAACAGTATTCGTACGGTTTTGTCGGACAATATAGGTGGACTTTGGATAGGCACGGATGTTGGTCTTTACCACTGCAATGACGAAAGAACGGTTGCCTACCAAGAAAACGATGATCTCATAAGTGCCTACCTCAGGGGTATGGATTTTGATCAAGAGGGAAACTTATGGCTTGGTGGTTTGGGAGGGGTTTCAATTAGAAACCAAAAGGCGATGATAGCTGAAAAGCGCCCTAAAGATGGTATAACCAATTCCAACGTAAATACAGTTGCAAAAGCCCCCGATGGAAGAATGTGGGTAGGTACACAATACGGGATTACAAGGTTTGTCCCAGGTGAAAAAGATTATTCCGTAAGGGTTGGTAGACGTTGGTTGGTCTCAAATGAGGTAAGGGATATAGCCTTTGATGAAGATGGAAATGCATGGGTAGCTACATCCAATGGAGTAAGTGCCATAAAACAGAGACAAATGACACTTGCCGAAAAATCAGATTATTTTTACGACCAACTAATTCGGCGCCATGTGAGGGAACCTTGGATCATTGCCAGGTCAAAACTGGTCACACCTGGTGATACCACAACCATTCAGCCCGAGGACGATGATAATGATGGCGAGTTCACCTCCAACTACTTGGCAATGGAGTCCTTTAGATATGCCGCCACCAAGGATCCGGAGGCTAAGGAAAGGGCCAAAAAGGCTTATAATTTTTTACAACTTTTGAGGGAAGTGACGGGGGAAGATGGTTTCTTTGCAAGAACTATAATACCTGTTTCTTGGAATCCTTTACATGATGTTAACCGAACTTACACCGAACGGGAGTTGGCGGAGGAAATAATTGAAAATCCCAGACAAAAGCCGGTTGAAAAGCGTTGGCATGTTTCCAAGGATGAAAAATGGAAATGGAAAGGCGATACCAGCAGTGATGAAATTTCCGGTCATTTATTCGGGTATTATTGCTACTATAACCTAGTGGCGGACGATAAAGAAAAGCAACGTGTAGCAAGTCATTTTAGCAAAATCATGGACCACCTGATACGAAACGATTTTAATCTTGTGGATGTTGATGGAACCCATACCAAATGGGGTGTTTGGTCCCCGAATATTCTTAACCATGATCCAGATTGGTCCCCGGAAAGGGCATTGAATTCCTTGGAATTGCTTGCTTTCTTAAAATTTACCTATCACGTCACAAAAAAAGAAAAGTATCAAAAAGAATATTTGAAATTGATTAGGGAAGAAGGGTATTTGGAAAACGCAAAAATGTTGCACCATACCAATCCCTCATGGGAAACTTATTTTGATATCTTTCTGTCTTTGTATATGTATCCAACCCTGGTAAATTATGAAGATGACCCAGTGTTGAACAAGGCATATCGAGACCATTTAGGCCAATGGTTCCATAAACATAAGAAGGCAAAAAGTCCATTGGTTAATTTCACCTATAACCTGCTCACAGGTGGTTCGGATGAGTTGGATAATTCTATAGATTTTCTAAAGGATGCCCCATTGGACTTGGTTGATTGGTATATTGATAATGCACAGCGGGAAGATCTTAATGTTGTCCGCCAACCAATTTTGGAAGAGTTACAGACTGCTTTGCGTCCACCAAGCGAGTACAGGACCACGAGATGGGATCAAAATCCCTATGTTGCAGTTACCGGTGACCCAGCACAGGAAAAGGAACCCGTATACTGGCTGTTGCCCTATTGGATGGGTAGGTATTTAAATTTGATAAAGGCAGAATAACCATTTTTTCAGTCCAAAGATTCCTTGGCGGTTATTGCCCGGAGTTCCCTTTTTACCTCCCCTAATTCAAATCCACTTTTTGAATCATTTCTTGTTCAAAAACGGCATCGTATTCAGGGTTTTTTATGGTTGGTACGGGAGCATTGGTTTTTGTTCTCCAAATAGTAAGTTTTTGAAGCAGTTCTAGCGTCTTTTCCGGATGTTGTTCCGCTAGGTTCTTTTTTTCTCCTGGGTCTATTTTTAGGTCATAGAGTTCCAATTGGCCATCTTCAAAATATTTATGCAATTTCCAATCGCCGGAAATGACCACGGAACCCGGTCTTGTCCTAAAAAGGGGATCGCTGCCTTGGTCTTGAGCTTTGTTATAGTCTTGGAGATAAATGGGGAAATGAAAGAAAAGGTCTCTTTTAAATGCGGTTTCAGCTTTAAGCACCGGATTCAAATCCACACCGTCCAGGTACACTGCCCGTTTCTTAGGGTTTGTAATTTGTTGTAAGGTGGGATAAAAATCCAAATTGCTTACACGGGCCATAGAACTCGAATTAGGCATTATCTTTCCCGGCCATTTAATTACTAATGGAACCCTAATTCCTCCTTCATAATACGAGCCTTTACCCGCGCGTAAGGGGTTTTGCTCGGAAATGGCCCTAATTCCTCCATTATCGGAGGTAAATATGACCATTGTATTTTTTTCCAAGCCGGCATTCTTGAGTGCTGTAAGTAATTTGCCGACATTTTCATCCATAGAGGCTACCATTGCGGCATAATCGGGCCTTTTTTGCCCATCCGATCCTTTTTTGTCCTTGAATTTATTAATGAGTTCCTCTTTGCCCATAATTGGTGTATGAACCGTGTAGAAGGGTAGGTAAAGGAAAAAGGTGGTGTCCCTGTATTTCTCCACAAAAGTGATGGCCTCGTTTGTAATACGGTCAGTTAAATATTCACCAACGGGTCCATTGGCAATATGATCTATTTTATAAGGGGAAAAGTAACCGCCTTTACCAGGGTTCCCCTTGGAACTACCTCCAATATTAACATCTATGCCCTGTTTGGCCGGGTCATTTCCTATATGCCATTTCCCAAAACTTCCTGTGATATATCCTGCCGACTTCAACATTTGGGGAAGGGTATAGGTGGTATCATTAAGGTGGTCCGTATTCTCTATAGGAATCAATTTACGCGTTTTGGAATTGCCGCGATCCGAAGGACTTACCGTATAAACACCGTGTCGTGGCGTATTGAGTCCGGAAAGCATGCAAGCCCTACTCGGAGCACAATTTGCGGCGGCGGCATAGGCATTGTAGAATATCATTCCTTCTTTGGCCAAAATATCCAAATTAGGTGTTTCGTAATATTGACTGCCCATAAAACCTAAATCTTTCCATCCTAGATCGTCCACATTAATGAGAACTATATTGGGCAGTAATCTTTCCGATGGCTTATCCTTGAAAGACTTACAGGATAGAAAGGTAGTCCCTAGAGCCAAGGCAATAATAAAGGGGAGTTGTTTTAGGTGTTTCATATATGTTGGGAATCCAGCAGAGGTGATTCGGTATTTTAATGGATATAGATTCAAATTTACCCAATGCCATTTAATTCAGGGATGGTTTTTGTATCAGAAACAGGGCTTATATGTTGAATGGGCCATAAAAGTTATGATGTTACCTTTTTATAGCCATATGTATTATATTATATTGTCTTTTCGCTTGCCTCTGTTGAATATTGTTTGGCAAATTCGGTCGGACTTTTTCCAAATTCCTTGCTAAAGCATTTACTGAAATATTTTTGATTGTTAAAGCCGGTCATATAAGCCACTTCCGAAATATACATCTTATTTTTCTTTAACAATTGGGCTGCTCTTTTTAAACGTATCTGCTTAATGAAGTTGACAGGGGTGTCATCGACTATGGTTTGAAGTTTTCTATAGAGATTGGCCCTGCTCATCCCCACCTCAGAGGCCAGGTATTCCACGCTCAGTAAATTATCATCCATAGAATCTTCGATAATTTGAATCAGTTTTTTTATAAACTTTTCCTCATTGGAATCTACTTCAATATCAGAGGGTTCCGAAGTGATTATTTTGCTGTACTTTTCTTTTAGGTCTTGCCTGGTAATTAAGGCGTTCCTTACTTTCCATTTTACAAATTCGAGACTGAAAGGCTTTTCTATATAATCCTCAGCTCCCAAACTCAGGCACTCAATTTTTGTTTCATCCGAATTTTTTGCGGTCAACATAAAAATGGGAATGGTGTTTATATCGCTATTCTCCTTAACCCGTTTTAGCATGGATATACCGTCTTCAATAGGCATAAGTATGTCACAAATTACCAATTGCGGTTTGTCTTTAATAATGATGTCGTAACCCTCACGACCATTGGAGGCTTCATGTACATAGAAGTCAGGCTTCAATTCCTCCTTGATCATAAACCTTAGGTCATTATTATCCTCCACAAGCAATATTTTGGGTTTACCGGACTTAATGGATTGTGATTTTGCTTCAAACTCCGTGGAGACTTCCTCTATGACCTGAAATTCTGAATTATGGATGAAACTTTTTGTTAGTGGTTTGCCTGTGTTTATCCTTTCTTTTTTATCGAAGGTATTTTTGTTGATCGGGAGATAAAAGGTAAATTCTGTGAATACGCCTTCTTCACTTTCAACCCTAATACCACCGTGATGTCTTTCAACAAGTTTTTGAACCAATTCCATGCCTATTCCAGTGCCAGGGATTTGATTGCTATAGGCCTTTGTTGCCTGATAGTAACGATCGAATATATGTGGTAAGTCCTTTTCAGGTATTCCGATTCCGTTATCCCGTACACTACATTTAATATAGGGGCCTTTTTTAGTGTTCCTTGTTATAAGGTCTGAATAATTATTATCAGCCAGCTCTAGGAAAACGCTGATCTCTCCCTTTTTAAGAGTGTATTTAAAGGCATTTGAAAGGAGATTAAAAAGTATTTTTTCTAAAATATCAACATCGTACCAGCCCCTAATTTCTTCTTTTTCGCAGATAAAATCATATTTTATTTCATATATCCTAGCAAAATCGTTGAAGGCATTTTTAATGATACTTATGTCTTTTACAATATCATTTTTGGATATCCGCAATTTGAGTTTGCCTTCGTCAAATTTTCTGATATCCATGATCTGATCGATCAGCCTATGCATTCTAAGGGTATTATTGTAGATGCGTTGGGAGGTAAGTGGACTAAGGGTGAATTTCTTTTCTTTGACCACTTTTTCAATGGTGCCAAGAATTAGGGCCAAGGGTGTGCGAAGTTCATGTGAAATGTCCGTAAAGAAGACCATTTTCATTCGGTTCAGCTCATTGTCCTTTTCCCTGCTAATGGTTTCTGTAACTAAATTTTTCTTTAAAGTATACCATCTCTGTACCAAAAGAAAGGAGATATAGATGCAGGTTAATAAAAGCACTGTGTACATGAAATAAGCCAAGTTACTTTTCCAATAGGGCGGGGCAATTATAAAACTAAGTTCTGCCGGTTCCATATTCCAAACTCCGTCGCTATTGGAACTTTTTACCTTAAAAGTATATTTTCCAGGGGGAAGGTCATTATAATTGGCGTTTCTATTGGAGGACTTTGTATGGTGCCATACATCGTTGATGCCATTCAACATATAGGCATATTCATTTTTGTTGGGAGCGGTTAAATCCAATGATGAGAATTCAATGGCAATGTTATTATTGTTGTAGGCTAATTCCAGACCCTTTGAAGAATTTAGGGAAAGTATTTTGGAAGGAAAACCTTCTGTTCTTACATCTTTGTTTTGGTCCCCTAATATGGTAAAATTGGTTATTATAGTATTCGGCTCCAAATAAGATTTCTTGTAATTCTTGGCATATACGCTATAAAATCCACCTGGACAGCCAAAATAGAGTGTCCCATTCCCGTCATTGGTATGGGAGTTAAAAATGAAATGACTTTCGGCCAATCCATCTTCAATCCCAAAATTCACGAATTTTTCATCCAGGACATTGAAACGTGAAATCCCTCCATGGGTACTTAGCCATAAATTTCCGGACATATCCATTTCAATACTGGAAATGGTTGATGACAATAAGCCTTCCTTTTTACCAAAAGTTTTTATAGTTTGGTGCTGTGGGTTGTAAAAATTTAATCCACCGCCTCTTGTTCCGATCCATATGTTTCCTTGCCCGGTTTCCATCAAACTTAATATGGCATTGGAAGATAGGCCATCCTTGATCGTAGGATTAAATGTTTTTATTTCCTCCTTAACCAGGTCGATCTTAAAAAGACCGTCTCCTCTTGTTCCTATCCATAAATTTTGCATTTTGTCCAAATGCATTACCGAAACATTCTTCCCCATTAGAAGGGAAATAGTTTTAATCTTAAAATCCGAAATACTTTCATCAGTATTCACAATGTCGATTCCGCCGCCCCATAGACCTACCCAAATTTCATTTTCATCCAAGGGAATAATGTCTTTTATGCCTTTGGAAAATTGTTGTAGGGTATCTACTTCCAAAATTTCATTTTTCTGGTTATAGTTGCCGGATTTTAAAAGAGATGTGCCAAACCCTATCAAAAGTTCGCTGCTTTTAAAATCTTTTTTTACGACCGTATAATTTTCATTGGTACCCAGTAGGAGTTCACTGATATTTGAAGATTTATTGAACCTGTAAAGCCCTTTTTGGTTTATGGTCATCAAAAATTCTCGGCTATTCTCCTTCATTAAGGATTGAGGAAAGAAATTGGTTAAATGCTCATCTATACCAGTGTATTCAAATATGGAAGTTCTTCCTATATATTTATTTACCCCTTTATTTGTTGCGATCCATAAGTTGTTATAACGATCAAGTGCCAAGGAGTTGATGCTGCGTTCGTTGGTGGCATTCTGGTCGTTGGAATTATTTATGTTGTCAAAAGTATATTCATTGTTGTTGCGTATTCCCTTTATTAGGCCAGATTGGGTTGCGATCCATAGGGTTGAAGTTTCAGCTTCCAGGGCCAATGTGGTAAATTCAGGTAAAAGGGATTTGTTACTTGGAAAATCGGTATAGGTTTCCAATATTTTTAATTGGTTATTCGCTTTTCCATATCCAAGAACAAAAAGACCTTCTGTGGTGCTTGCAATAAACTTGTTGCTTTTTGTGTTGATTAGAAAATCGGTGTTTTTTGTAAATCCGGTTTCAACCAATTTGCTGTCCTTTCCAAAAACCTGTATTCCATTAGGTGAGGCAAACCACATTCTGCCATATTTGTCTTCTGCAAAATGATTGATCTGTTTTTCCTTGGCCCAAATGTTGTTTTCTTGTTTATAATTAAATTCCGTTTGAAATACAATGTCCTCAACCTTCTCATTGGGAAGAATTTTTACAACTCCGGTATTGCGTAAATTGGCCCAAATAGTACCATTGGAAGATTTTCCTAAAACTTTTGAGGTGTTGTTTTTGTAATATCCTTTAAACCTGTTTGTTTTTCTATCGTAGAATATTAAGTAGCTTTCACTTCCAATCCATAAATTTCCAAGGTCATCTTCAAGTATTGAGTTTATACTATTGTTGGGAATCGAATGTTCATCAAAAACATCATACTGATTTTCAATAAGCGAATGACCATCATATCTATAGAGACCACTATCCGTTCCCAGCCATAGAAAACCCAAATGATCTTCAAAAACAACATTTGTCTTTTTGTTAAAAGGTATTCCATCTATATGTAATTTGTGTATGTAGGTTCTGTTCTCCTGGGCCAAACAACCTAGATGGAACAGTATTGCAAAAAAGAAAATTGTTAGGGTCTTCATGGATTTCAAATTGCACCTTAATATAATAGAGTGACCAATATGGACTTCGTTTTGATACGTGCCCTTGGACAATCTTGGATTATATAAATCTATTCGATAGATAATAAATGTACGGGTCTAATAAGGAGTACAAGGGGATATTATGTCTACAATTTAGGGTAATTATGTTGCAAATTAGGCCATTTAAGCCTTTAAAACAAGAGTATGCAACATAATTGCACCCATTTGGGATTTATAGTCTTAGATCTCCTAATACATTTACATAATCCCGATCGTTGTGGAATGATCGGATTTAATATTAACCAACATACACCAATATGAATTTAAAAAGAATATTATTGCTACTACTGTTTTTCAGTATTGTATCGCTTCAAGCTCAGCAAATTATAAGCGGAACTGTGACCGATGAATCTGGGCAGCCTCTTCCTGGGGTGAACGTTTTGGTTCAGGGGACAACGAACGGAACTGTTGCAGATTTTGATGGAAATTATTCCATTGATACAGCAGAAGGTGCTGTTTTGGAATTTACTTATTTGGGCTTTTTAGCTCAAAATGTTCAAGTGGGGAAAGCAACTACTATTAATGTGGTATTGCAGGAAGATGTATCCTTATTGGATGAGGTAGTTGTCATAGGATATGGTACCTCTTCCAAGAAAGATTTGGTTTCTTCGGTATCAAGTATTAAATCGGATGTTTTGGAAAACCAACCCGTGGCAAGGGTAGATCAAGCGCTACAAGGAAGGGCCACGGGAGTAGAGGTTACTTCGAACAATGGAACACCTGGAACAGGTTCCACTATTCGTATTAGGGGTAACAGCTCGATCAATGGAAATAATGATCCCTTATATGTAATAGATGGTTTTATTGCGGGGACCGGTTTTAATCTGAACACTATTAATGTCAACGACATTGCGTCTATCGAAATTTTAAAGGATGCGACTGCCCTTTCCATATATGGAACTAGGGGTGCCTCTGGTGTAATATTGATTACGACCAAAAACGGTAAGGGAATGGCTCCTGGAAAGCCCGTAATAGCTATTAATCATTATCAAAGTTTGCAGGAAACGGCCAACCGTATCAATATTCTTGGCGGTCAGGATTTCATCGATTACAAAAACGAGTCTTATCGGTTTGTGCCTGGGCCAGATGGTTTTGGGTTTACGGACACTTCGCTACCTTTGGTTTTGAATCCAGAAAATACAACAACAACAGATTGGTTGGATTTGGTGGAGCAACCTGGTTCCATCTCTAATACTGATGTGTCCATAACGGGTAATTCTGAAAACGCCAATTATTTTATTTCTGGTAATTACTTTAATCAAAAAGGATTGCTAAGGGGATCTGGTTTGGAAAGGGTAAACTTTAGAACCAATCTTGATGTCAAGGTTTCCGATAGGTTCAAGACCGGAATTAGAACAAACATAACACACTATAAAATAGAGAACAATAAAGTAGATTACGGCAATATTGTTGGCGCTGTATTGCCAATTCGACCAGTTTATCTCGAAGACGGGAGTTTCTCTTTTGAAAATCCAATAAGTGCTGGCCTGGAGAGAAACCCGGAAGCGGATATACAATTTAGGGTAGACCACGACTTGGTCACCCAAATTATAGCCAATGCGTATGCCGAGTATGAATTGGCAAAAAACCTTTCCTTTAAATCTACTTTTGGTGCACAGTTGAACTATGTTAAACAAAACAACTACCTACCTGGGATTTTGCCCGAACGTGTAAATGGTGGGTTTGGTAGAGTCAACACCAATTTCTCCAAGAGTATCTTGAATGAGAATACTCTTAATTATAACCTGGATTTAGGTGACCATTCCTTAAAATTATTAGGAGGTTTTACCTGGCAGAAAGACAATAACGAAAGTACATTTGCCGAGGCCGATAATTTCCCGAACGATGTGGTGTTGTTCAACAACCTGGCATTAGGTGATTCGGAAACTGCAACGGTTGGTTCTGGTTATGGCCAACGGACATTGACCTCTTTTCTTGGTCGTGTCAATTATGGTTATAAAAGTAAATACCTACTTACATTAGTGGGTAGATATGACGGGTCCTCTGTATTTGAAACGGGCAACAAATATGCCTTTTTCCCTTCGGTCGGTGCTGCTTGGAATGTTGATGAGGAAGAGTTTTTGAGCGATTCCGATGTAATAAATAGGTTTAAAATTAGAGGTAGTTATGGTATTGTTGGGGAACAAGGTGTTGCCGCCTACAACTCCATTGCAACTTATGCCAATACAACGACCGTCTTTAATGGCTCTTCAGTTAACGGAGTGCTTGTTGGGCAAGTGCCCAGTAGTGGTTTGACCTGGGAAACTACCAAACAAATGGATTTAGGTCTAGAGCTTGGCTTTTTGAACAATAGGATTTCCTTTGAGGCCGATTATTACAAAAAGACCACTGAAGATCTGCTTTTATCAGTGGCCTTATCGGGCCAGGTAGGTGCAAATTCAACAACCCAATTACAGAACTTAGGTTCAGTAGAGAACAGAGGCTTTGAATTTGGTCTAAATACCATCAACATACAGAACGACAACTTTAGCTGGGAGTCCAATCTAAGCATATCCTCTAACAAGAGTGAGATTTTGGAGTTGGATGACCAAGAATATATTTCTTTGCAATCTACCGGTAATCAAGGAGGTAATTCAGCGAGGTTAATTGTTGGGGAGGCACTACCAACTTTTGTAGGGGCCAAATATTTAGGCACCTATAAGACTGCTGATGAGATTACGGCAGATGGTAGGGCGGGTCGCTCTTTTATAGGAGGTCCTAGATATGAAGATGTAAATGGTGATACGAATATCAACGATGAAGATTTTCAGGTGCTAGGTAGTCCTGTACCTGATTTTTATGGAGGTTTTAGAAATACTTTTAAGTATAAAAACCTTTCCTTGGATGTATTTTTTCATGGCAGTTATGGTGCCGAAATCTGGAACGTTCGAACTCAGACGGCATACTATGGTAGGGGTGAGCAAAATGTGGATCCTATCGTCTTGCAACGTTGGATAGCAGGAGTGAATGAAACTTCCGATATTCCAAGGGCTGGTCCTTCAAATAGTCTGTTTAACGTAAACAGTGATTTGAACATTGAAGATGGTTCTTATTTGAGATTGAAAACGATGACCTTGAATTATGATATTCCTATGGAAGCAAAAGGTCTCGGAAATGTATTCAGCGCAATGAATGTATATGTTACCGGAACAAATCTTTTCCTTTGGTCCGACTTTACATTGGGAGATCCGGAAGTAAATGCTTTTACTGCGGGTAGTGGATTAGGTTCTGTTTCCCAAGGTTTTGCTTCAGGCCAATATCCTTATGCTAAGACTATAACCCTAGGTGTAAAACTAGAATTTTAAAAAAAAACAGATATGAAAACTATAATAACGAGCAAATTTTTAATGCTACTTATGGGCTTAATTGTTTTGAGCTCATGTGATAAGTTTCTGGAGGAAGATTTAAGGGACGAGATTACGCCGGATGCTTTTTTTACCAATGATAAAGAAGCTGAACTTGCAGTAAACGGGGTCTACCGTCTTTATCACAATAACAACCTTTACGGACAACGCGGACTGGACAATTATTACACAAGTGGTGCCGATATACAGGCTGCCAATAGAAACGTGAACAATGAGATACACAATTATCTCATTCAAGAAGGTACGGCAGATGGTAATGGTACCTGGATCCAACTTTATCGTGTGGTAAACAATACCACAGAGTTTATCTCCAATATTGAAGGAAATGAAAGCCTATCTGAAGAAGCTAGAGATCAACGGGTGGGAGAGCTATTGTTTTTAAGAGCGTTGGCCTATTATCATTTGACCAATCTGTGGGGCGATGTGCCTTTTTACACCGAGCAATTACCGGTACCCGAAAGGTCTGTATTGGGTAGGACGCCAAAAGCGGAAATAAGAAGTGCTATGAAAACAGATTTGGCCAAGGCCTTTGATTTATTACCTAGTTCTTATTCCGGTAGTAATTTGGGTAGGGCCACAAAGTGGGCCGCAGCAACACTTAAGGCTAAATATCATCTTTTTGATAAAGAGTGGGGATTGGCCAAGATAGAATGTGATATAGTTATTGATCAAAGTCCACATGGCCTTTTAGATGATTACGCCAATGTGTTCGACCAATCTGACCCAAGTGCACAATACAACAACGAATATATTTTTGTAATTGATTTTGAGGCTGATTTAGTAGGTGAATTATCTACCACTAGAACAGATGATTACAACCCCCGTATTAGGGACGAACCGGCAAATCGCAATAAAGATACCGTTGTAGACGGAGTTTCGGGTTCCAAGGTTAATATATTTCAAGGCCTTTTGCGCACAAGAAATGAAGATATGACCGGTTATGGTTGGTCAGTACCTTTGCCAGAGTTTTCCTTGCGAGAAAATTGGCAGGACGGGGATTTACGTTATGACGCCACCATTGTTACCGAATATTTAGGTTGGAAATTGTCCTTCCCCTACTTCCGCAAAAATTGGAATTTGGACCAGGAAAATTCATTACGAGGCAATCATCCTGAGAACTATATCGTATTCCGTTTAGCTGACGTATATCTTATGGCAGCTGAGGCTGAAAACGAAGTCAATGGCCCGGGCAATGCCTATGCATATGTTAATAAGGTAAGGGAACGCGCATTTGAACCAGATCAGCCTTGGAGCGGTATATCACAAGACCAATTTAGGGAAGCCATGTACGAGGAACGAAAATTTGAGCTTAGTGCCGAAGGTCATCGCCGTATGGATCTTATTCGTTGGGGTATTTTATTGGACAGGGTGAAATCTGTACAACACCGTTCATGGAACAATCCTGCTGCCAACATTCAGCCCTATCACGTGCTATTGCCAATTCCACAAAATCAGTTGGAATTGAATCCAAATCTATTGGAGTCAGATCCTACTAACAACGGATACAGGTAATGCCTAAAAAATTTACTGCCATGGGACAAATTATCTTTGTTCCATGGTATTATTTGACATGATTCTTATGATAAGACAATTCTCCTATTTTGTTACTCTTTTATTAATGATTTTTGGCTTGTTCTCTTGTAAAAACAAGGGGCAGCTAACAGAGGGCTCCAAAAAAGATAGCGCCCAAGAAAAGGTGGCCAAACCGAATATCATATACATATTGGCCGATGATCTGGGTTATGGCGATCTAAGTGCCTATGGGCAGCCGAAGTTTACAACTCCAAATATAGATAAGTTGGCCAGGGAAGGTATGCTCTTTACCCAGCATTATTCCGGTAGTACCGTTTGTGCACCTTCCAGATCGGCATTGTTGACAGGTATGCATACAGGCCATACTTTTGTGCGCGGCAATAAGGAAATACAGCCAGAAGGGCAATATCCAATCCCTGACAATACCTTTACCATGGCAGAAGCCATGAAAAAAGCGGGCTATGTTACCGGTGCATTTGGTAAATGGGGACTGGGGTATCCAGGTTCTGAAGGAGATCCCTTGAACCAAGGTTTTGATACTTTTTTTGGTTACAATTGTCAACGCATGGGACACAATTATTATCCACGTCATTTGTGGGCCAATAGTGATTCCTTGGTACTGGAGGAAAATTCGGGACAGAAGAAAGGTGTTTATGCACCACAATTAATTCATGAAAAGACCTTGGATTTTATAGAATTCAATAAGGAAAATCCATTTTTTCTTTATGTAGCTTCCATTATACCGCATGCTGAATTGGCGGCTCCAGAGGAAGTATTAAAGCAATATAGAGGTAAATTTTTGCCTGAAATTCCTTATAAAGGTGTGGATGATGGACCGGAATATAGAAATGGTCCGTATGAATCACAGAAGGAGACCCATGCAGCCTTTGTATCCATGATCCATATTTTGGACAACCAAGTTGGTGAGATTATGGCGAAATTGGAACAGTTGGGTATCGCGGACAATACCATAGTAATGTTTACATCGGACAACGGTCCCCATACTGAAGGAGGTGCCGACCCCGATTACTTTAATAGCAACGGCCCATTTAAGGGAACCAAGAGAGATCTTTATGAAGGTGGTATACGTGTTCCTCTAATTGTGAAATGGCCAGGCCACGTAGAACCAAATACCAGAACCGATCATGTTTCGGCCTTTTGGGACGTATTACCCACGTTTTCAAATATTGTAGATATGGAAGTTCCCGCTTCCTTGGACGGAGTTTCTTTTTTACCTACCCTATTGGGTAAAGATAAAGATCAAAAGGAACATGAATATCTGTATTGGGAATTTCATGAGAAAGGTGGTCGACAAGCAATCCGAAAAGGCAATTGGAAGGCTGTAAAATACAATGTGTTCAGTCCGTCGGAATCACCAATAGAACTTTATGATCTTGATGCCGATCTGGGCGAGGAGAATAATCTTACAAAAGATTATCCGAAAGTAGTAGAGGAAATGAAGAATATTTTTAAACAGGCCAGGACACCTTCAGAGGTTTTTACCTTTGATCAAGGTACTTATTTAGAGAATTGAAAATTGTTATAAGAGGCCACCTGGTTGATTCAGTTTTAAGAAGTATTTTTTGTTTATGGGAACCTTTTTAAAAATGATGGTTATGATTTTGGATCTGTATAAGAATTAGAATTGAATGAATAGAAAAGCTTTTTTATTATTAACAATAATAGGTCTATTGGGCTTCTTTCCATGTTGCAAACAAAATCCTGGGCAAACAGAAACTGAAGAAGTTAAAAAGCCTAATATCGTTCTAATCTATGCCGATGATCTGGGTATTGGTTTGTTGGGCCATGAAGGACAAAAAATTATAAAAACGCCCAACATCGACCAACTTGTAATAGAAGGATTGCGCTTTACAAATGCCTATTCAAACATGCTATGTGCCCCCGCTCGTGCATCGTTGATAACAGGGCTCCATGATTGTCACTCCAAGAAGTTTGAGATTACACCGGGTGCGATGTATAAAAAAATTAGTACCGAAGACTTTAGCCAGGAGGAAATTGGCAATGTTTTAGAATCGGTACTGTCCCCGATACCCAAAGGTGATGTATTTCTCGGTCAGGTGGCAAAAGAAGCAGAATATAGGACTACTCAAATTGGGAAATTGGAATGGGGATTTTCTACAACACATCAACAAATGGGGCGTCATGGTTGGGAATCTTATTATGGATATTTTGATCATGTTCGGGCGCATGGATTTTATCCACCCTTTCTTTTTGAAAATGGGAGATTGGTCCCTATTGAAGGCAATACCCTCACAAACTCCGGAAAATCCGGTGAACCCGAAACACCAGAGAATTATAAGGAACGAAAAAATACGGATGGGAAGGAACACTATTCGCAGCACCTTTTTATGGACAAGGCTCTTGATTTTATCGAGACCAATAAAGATAACCCCTTCTTTCTTTATTTTCCGACACAATTACCACATGGTCCGGTAGCTATTCCTAAAATACATCCTGATTTTATGGATGATAACCGTTTGACTCCGATTGAAAAAGAATACGCTTCCATGGTTAAAATGTTGGACGATAATGTGGGGCAGATCATGCAAAAACTGAAAGAGCTTAATATTGATGAAAATACTATGGTCATATTTACGGCTGATAACGGCCACGAAATCTACTATGCCCAAAAAGGACGTGTTGAAAAGCCATATGCCAATATAAATACAGGCGAGCTTTTTGATAATATTAAACATAAATATTATAGCGATCTGTCCGGCGATGTTTTTGATGGAAATGGTGGACGTGCAGGTATGAAAAGAAGTAATCTACAGGGAGGCATTCAAGTTCCCTTGATTGTTCGATGGCCTGCAAGAATAGAAGCGGGAAGAACTAGTAACCGCCTTATTGCGAACTATGATTTATTGGCAACCCTTGCTGAAACCACTGGTTTTTCGCGGCCTTTTAACACTGACGGAATTTCATTTTATAATGAATTGATAAATCATAGGGAAGGAGAAGAGCATGAATTTGTGGTGTATTCGTCATATACCGGGCCGAGCCTAATTTCTGATGAAGGTTGGAAGATTAGGACGGATCTAGAAAAGGGAGTATTTGAACTGTTTTATCTACCCGACGATTTTAAGGAGGAAAAAGATTTATCCAAACAACGTCCGGAAAAATTAAAAGAGCTTAAAAAGAAATTATTAGCGGCTTGTGACGGGAATTTTCATAACGGTCTTTTTAGTAATGAGGAAAACATACTTAAAGTACCAAATATGGTAAAAAGGTAAAATATGTATTTAGGGTTATGACCTTGATAATAACCTAGGCAGGACACCTTCAGTTTGATTAAGGTGCCTATTGGAATGTTGAATAAAAATAGTTAGTAGTTAATTAGTTTAGTTTTTTTAATTGCAAAAGGGCTTCGGTGTTTTGAAGCCCTTTTATGTTTTATAAAATGTTCAAGGTTTTTTTTAGATTTAAAGTATACTATGGGAAGCAGAAAAGCGAATAAGCGTTAAATTGATTTCTAATTGCATGTGCAATGACATATTAAGAAATGTAAAAAAGGAAATAGCAATCCATAAAAAAAAATTTTCCATGGTCAATTTAGATTTAAATACGATGAAACTTCATTATAGCTTAATTAGAAAAGTGATGTTCCTAATATTTCTCCCATTGCTGGCCTTTGTTGGCCATGCACAGGATACAGCTAAAAAAGTTGAGGGCAATCCAATCCCTAGCATTATCTACATTCTTGCCGATGATCTGGGTTACGGTGATTTAAGTTGTTTTGGCCAAAGGAAATTCTCAACTCCGAACATTGATAAGCTGGCTGAACAAGGTATGATTTTTACCCAACATTATTCAGGGTCAACGGTCTGCGCCCCTTCCCGATCTTCATTAATGACCGGACAGCATACGGGGCATACACCAATTAGAGGAAATAAGGCGGTGCCCCTGCCTTCAGAAAGTGTAACACTGGCAGAGGTCTTAAAAGACAAGGGCTACACAACAGGGGCTTTTGGGAAGTGGGGTATGGGATATGTTACAACTGAAGGAGATCCCTTGAATCAAGGTTTTGACCATTTTTACGGCTATGTCAATCAATCCTTGGCACATAATTATTACCCCTATTTTTTATGGGACGATGGTAAAAAAGTTACTTTGAAAGGAAACAAGGGAAAAGCTACTGGCGAATATGCCCCCAGTTTGATCCATAAAAAAGCGCTTCAGTTTATTGAGGAAAATAAGGACAACCCTTTTTTTCTTTATTATCCCTCTATCATGCCGCATGCCGAACTTGTGGCACCTAGCCCGTATTTGGATAAGTATATTGGGACTTTGGAGCCTGAGAGTCCGTACAAGGGAGTTGATGATGGTCCCAAATATAGAAAAGGCCCCTACGCATCCCAAGAATACCCACATGCTGCCTTTGCAGCCATGATAAATATATTGGACGATCAAGTAGGGGAGATTATGCAGAAGATAGAAAAGTTGGGCTTGTCCGACAATACCATAATTATCTTTACATCCGATAATGGACCACACAAAGAAGGGGGTGCCGACCCTGATTACTTTGATAGCAATAGCATTTATAGAGGTTACAAGCGAGACTTATACGAGGGAGGCATTCGCGTACCCATGATAGCAAGTTGGCCCAATAAAATTGAAAAAAACACCAAATCGGATCATATTTCTGCCTTTTGGGATGTCCTGCCTACCATTGCCGACCTTTTGGATGTTAAAGTGGAATCGGAAATAGATGGAATATCATTTTTGCCTACGCTACTGAATAAAAAGAACCAAAAGGAACATGAATATTTGTATTGGGAATTTCATGAACGCGGAGGTAGACAAGCCTTATTGGCTAAAAATTGGAAATTAATTAGATATAACGTAAATGATGGTGGAGATTACGAGCTCTATAACTTGGAGGAAGATCCCAGTGAAACAACAAATGTTATTAAGGACTATCCCAAAAAAGCCATAGAACTCATAGAGGAATTAAATAAAAGTAGAACGCCTTCCAAGGAATTTCAATTTAAATAATCAGGGATATAGGCATGATTAAGAGATGTAAACTACTGCTGGACAAACAATCCCCTAAATATTTTAAATCAAAATTCAATATTGTTTTTGGTTTTACTGTTCTTATTTGCCATTTTGCCTTTTCACAGGAAAGGGAGATAGTCAAGGTGAACATTTCCACAGATAAGGAATATCAAACCATACAAAACTTTGCAGCTTCCGATGCATGGGCGGCCCAATTTACGGGCCTATGGCCAAATAATGAAAAGAACCAAATGGCCGATTGGTTGTTTAGTCTGGAAAACAATACAGATGGGTCTCCAAAAGGAATAGGGCTGTCGGCCTGGCGTTTTAATATTGGGGCCGGTAGTGCAGCCCAAGGAAGCGAAAGCGGAATAAAAGATCCTTGGAGAAGAGGAGAAGGTTTTTTACAGGATGATGGGAGTTATGATTGGCGAAAGCAAGCAGGACAGCAATGGTTTTTACAAGCGGCAAAAGAACGTGGGGTAGCACAATTTATTGCTTTTGTGAATAGCCCACCCATACAAATGACCAGGAACAATAAAGCGCATTCCGAGGACGGATTGGCGGCCAATCTATCCCATGACAAGTATGTGGATTATGGGGTGTTCCTAGCAAATTTTCTTCACCATTTTAAGGATAGTCTGGCCATTGATTTTAATTATATAAGCCCCTTCAACGAACCCCAGTGGGAATGGAAAGGTGGGCAGGAAGGTTCTCCTTGGAACAATGATGAATTGGCGAATGCCACTAGGGTAATAGATTCGATTTTTGTCACTACAAATCTCAATTCAAAGATAGAAATCACTGAAGCTGGACAAATTGACTATCTGACAGGCAGAAAAGAAAAGCATATAAATAGAAGTGACCAAATTGAGACGTTTTTTAACCCTAAAAGCCCCCACTATTTAGGTAATTTAAGCATGTTGGCTTCCAAGGTTGCAGCACATAGCTATTTTACCACTTGGGATATTCAAAAACTTAAAAGGGAAAGAGAGCGAATTGCCGAAAAGATGCTTAAGTATCCTTCATTGGAATACTGGATGAGCGAGTACTGTATTTTGGAGAATAATGAGGAGATAAAGGGAAAGGGCAAAGATTTGGGAATGCAAACCGCACTTTATGTGGCCCGGGTTATCCATGCAGACCTTACCATCGCCAACGCAAGTGGGTGGCATTGGTGGTTGGCCATGAGCCCCTACGATTTTAAGGACGGATTGATCTATGTGGACAAGGAGACTGAGGATGGCAATTTCTACGACTCCAAATTGCTTTGGGCCTTGGGCAATTACTCTAGATTTATTAGGCCAGGAGCAAAAAGGGTTTTAGTTGATTACAAGGGTGTCAATGGGGAAAGTAATTTAAAGGATGGGGTGTTGGTATCCGCCTATAGAAACCAGGATAAGAGTATCGTGGTGGTAGTCGTAAATCAACAGGAGAAAGCCATCGATTTAAAGCTGAATATGGCATTGCCCAAAAAGACAAGGATAAATTGTTATATAACCAACGAATCCTTTAACCTTCGCAAAATGGACCAAAACCTTTCGAAAAGGAACTCGATCGAGGTCCTTGGGAAATCGGTGACAACTTTGGTATTGGACGCTGTGGAATGAATTTAGGGATTTAAACAGGGAGCCCTAAAAAAGGTTGTTTTTCACCAAATCAAAATAACTGGCGCTTACTGGAATGGCCACCTTTTCAATAAACAGATCTTTTCCTTTTAAGGCACTTACTTTTTTTTTATTTACGATATAGGACCGGTGTACCCTCATGAACAACTCCTTTGGCAGTTTTTTTTCTAAAGCGGTGAGGCTCTGATTGCTCATTATTTTACCATCCGTGGTGTGATAAATGGCATATTCGCTATCGCTCTCAATATAAAGAATGGCATCATACTTTAGTTTATGTAGGTCGTAACCTGATTTAATTATTATGGAGTCTTCAGAAGATTCTTGATCGGTGTTTGTTTTTATTTTGTTGACCGCCTTAAGAAACCGTTCGAATGTAATTGGTTTTAGCAGGTAGTCCACAGCATTTAGTTCATAACCCTCCAAGGCATATTCGGAGTAAGCCGTGGTAAAGATGATTTGTGTGCTGTCAGGAATCATTTTTGCAAAATCGGTACCTTTAATTTCGGGCATTTGAATATCCAGGAATAGTAGGTCTATTTTTTGTTCCTTTAAAACTTTAATGGCGTCCAAGGGATTTTCAAAATCGGACACCAATTCCAGGAAATTTACTTTTTCAATATACGTTTTGAGCAGACTACGTGCCAGCTCCTCATCGTCTACAATTAAACATTTAATTGTTCCCATTTATATCTATTTGCAGTTGTACTTTAAAAGAAGTTGCTTCTTTCTGGATTTTCAAAGTATGTTTTTTCGGATATAGTATATCCAATCTTTTCCTTACATTTTCAAGGCCTATTCCGCCAACATGATCCTGGTGCAAGGGTTCTTTTGGAAGGCTATTTTCAATTTCAAAATTGATTTTTTTGTCGTCTGAAAAGATACTGATTTTTAAAAAAGCATCGGTAATCTTTTCTAAATTACCGTGTTTTAAGGCATTCTCTACAAACGGAATGAATAACATAGGGGCTACTAGTACAGCATTATTTTTAATTCGAAAGTCGGTTTGTATGGGATAGATTTTACTACTTTTTAAAACATACATCGCCAAATAGTTCTTAATATAATCGACCTCTTTTCCAAGCGGCACGAAAGCTTGTTCGCATTCATACAAAACATAGCGCAGCATATTGGACAAGGTACTTATGCCTTGTTGGGTTTTGTCCGAATTGGTAACGGACAGGGCATAAATATTGTTTAGGGAGTTAAATAAAAAGTGTGGGTTGATCTGTGATTTTAACAGTTTCAGTTCGGTCTGAAGATTTGCATTTTTATTGCGAATGGTTTCTTCCTCCTTCTTTTGAGCGAATAAAAATGTTTCCACAAAGGTGGCCAGCACATAGGCAATGGACAACACTAAAAAGTGGATCAGAAATTGAGGCGGTGCCTTTGGGCGCATGGCAAGTCGCGGACCTGCCTCACGGGGAGGTGGGTCTCCAAGTATTCCTACAAGGGATTCGGAAAGCAAGGCTGAACAAAATACAACTACTGTTATGGAAATGACAACAAAAAGGGCATACTTTTTTTTAAATAAAAGAGCTGGAGCTGTATAATAGATCAATACGGCCACAACTACACCTTGCAATATAAAAGGTAGGGTATTCCGTTGAAGAAAGAGCACGTCATCAGTCATCAGTAACCAAGCCGTGAACCATACGGTTAGCCATAGCAAGATGTGAAAGAGAAATCGTTTTGTTCTGTTCATGATACAAATAAAGGGAAATATTTTTCATGCCACTGCGAAAATGGTGCTTGTATGCCCTCCTAAATGTAAGGTTCACAGTTGCTAGTATGGCATTGGCTTAAAACTTCCGTTGGTTCGCTGAATGGATCCATTTGCCATTCAACCAATGCCCACCTTTGTAGTCCAAATAGTGAATTTTAAAAACAATAACAATGAAAAAAATGATAGTAGAATCAGCAGTATTGGTAGCCATGGTAACCCTATTTTTCAGTACTACCCTTAGTGCTCAACAGCCACAGGGTGGGCAAGGTAAAAAAGAGAGGCCAACCGTAAATCAAATTTTTAAGGAAATGGACAAGGATGAGGACGGAAAATTATCCAAAGAGGAATTAAAAGGACCCATCAAAGATGATTTCGCCAAGATAGATACCGATGAAGATGGTTACATCACCAAAGAGGAGTTGGAAAAAGCTCCCAAGCCCAAAGGGCGGAAGCGTGAGTAAGAAAAGAGTTCAATTGTAAAATTTTAAAACATGAACAATTAATAATATTAGATGTGAAAAAAGAAGTAAAAGTGAATAAATGGATTATGCCAATAGCTATGGGTGTCATCTTACTTTTAACTATACTTGTTGCCTGCAGTGCGGATAGTGTTGATGATGGGAATAAAGAGGAAACCGTAGTTACCCAATTGCACGCAGCCTTTGCAGCATTTAACTCAGATGCCACCACTATTTATTTGGACGGGTCCAATATAGTAATAGAAACTACCGGTTTGCCCAACCATGAGTCAGTTTATTGGGGAGATGGCAATTCCCTTTATAAGGAGGAACCCAATGTGGCAACAACACCAAGTATCATGTCCAGTAATAATAATGCCACCACAATTACGGTAGATGCAACCCCCAATTTAACGGGAAGCACGGTAGCCACACAACTAAATACTATAGGTATTGCCGTAAGTGGGGCCTCTATTTTTAATGATCAGGAAGGCAATGGGGCGTTAAACCAGGCTGCTACCAGTTTGGATTGGACAGGTGCCCACATAGGTCCTGGAGTATATCATTACCATTTGGAGCCCAAAGCTTTTACAGATGATGATGAAAACCTGGTAGGAATCCTCTTGGATGGAGTATTTCTTTACGGAAGACAATGTAGTTCTACAGGAACATATCCTACAGATTTGGATTCTTCCGGGGGCCATACCACCGCAACCCAATATACAGATGGAGTAGAAGAATATCACTATCATATAATTAACGAGGTATATTCTACGACAGGATCTTATATAGCTTTTGCGGGCCCATATCAAGGATACTAAAAAAATATTATGCGACCATTTACATTTATAATACTATTCCTAGCAACCTTTCTTTTAATCCATTGTAAAGAGGCGCCTAGCCATAACCTTAAAGAAGAAAAAGCTATTGTGATCGATTCTGTTGAGGTTTCCAAAAAGGCGCTGGCCCTGAACCAAATTGAAGGCAAGTGGTATTACAAAAACCAGCCTTACAATGGTTATTCGCTGAAATTTCATCCAAATGATACTTTGGCCGAACAACTGGGTTTCCTCAATGGAAAAAGGGAGGGTGTAGCAAGAAGATGGTCTGAAAAAGGGGTGCTTAGGGTAGAGTCGACCTATCACCAAAACAGGTTGACAGGAATATATAAAAGCTGGTGGGAGAATGGGGTGTTGGCAGAAGAATCCCATTACGTTAATGGCCTAAAGCAAGGGGAGGAAAAACAGTGGCATGCCACTGGGCAATTATCCAAAGTAAGGCAATTGGTGAAGGGAAATGAGGAAGGCTTTCAAAAGGCTTGGTTGCCCAACGGTAAGATTTATGTTAATTATGAAGCTAAAAACGGACGTATTTTTGGGATGTTAAGAGCAAATTCATGTTATAAGTTAGAAAATGAGTTGGTTATTCGAGATTAGGAAAGTTAGGTTTATTTTAATGTGTTTGTTTGCAATTTTTACGAGCTGCAAGGAACAAGTTAAAAAGGAGAATATTATAGTGGAAGAAACAAGTAGGGTAGCATACCTGCCCTACTACAGCGATGAAGCATTTACACCTAATTGGTTGACACCCAATAGTGTAGAGGAGAAGGGTTATCATAAAATCCCTGATTTTAAATTGGTAAATCAGCTTGGGGATACTGTTTCCCAAAAGACTTTTGATGATAAGATATATGTAGCGGACTTTTTCTTTACCACATGTCCGGGTATTTGTCTAAAAATGACAGGTAATATGGTCAAGGTACAGGAAGCGTTTAAGGACGACCCAGAGGTGCTATTGTTGTCACATTCGGTAACACCCTCTATAGATTCTGTCCCAGTGCTTAAAAATTATGCCGATAAAAATGGTGTTGTGGAGAACAAATGGCATTTGGTTACAGGGGATAAAACAGAAATTTACGATCTGGGCAGAAATCAATATTTTGTGGAGAATGATTTAGGGGTTCCAAAGGATATAAACGACTTTTTACATACCGAAAACTTCTTGCTTGTAGATAAAAAAAAACATATTCGAGGTATCTATAATGGGTTAAATAGAGCGTCTATTGCCCAATTGATTACAGATATCAAAGCATTGAAATTGGAGTAGTTGAGATGCGATTATTTGCTAAAATACGAAGAACATCAATTAATTCTGGCAGGCTCAAAAGCTATCTTTTATACGCTTTTGGAGAAATATTGCTCATTGTTATAGGTATCCTGATTGCCTGGAAAATCAATGATTTAAATGAGATCCGGAAAAACCGAGTTGTCGAGTTAAAGATCTATGATAGTCCCTATGAAGAGCTGAACCTAAATTTGAAAGTCCTTAATGTTGCCATCATCCAATACTCCGATGTTGTTCAAAGATTGGAAGCCACACCAAACTATGTGGGTATACCGCAGAAAGCTGATAAAGGTGGGATATTTAGCTTTGAAGGGAAATCCTTTCAAGTAGAGGTTTGAAATATACCACCTATATAACAAATATTTATTGGAGGATTAGGCCAATAAAGTTTTCATTGGTAATGGTTATCCATTGGTTTTAAGGTCGAATTTGCTTAATATTAAACCCTAAAACCAAGACATGATGAAAATGAAATACTTTTTTGCCCTTATTATTTCAGCCTTACTGCTAATTACCAGTTGTAAGGATAAAACCGAAGTGAAAACTGCGGTCAATACGGAAAGGCCTAATATTCTATTTATTATGTCAGATGACCATACTGCTCAGGCATGGGGTATTTATGGCGGAATATTAAAGGATTATGTGCATAACCCAAATATAAAAAGGCTGGCCTCCGAAGGCTGTGTCTTGGAGAATTGTTTGGTTTCCAATTCCATTTGTACTCCAAGTAGGGCAACTATCCTTACGGGCCAGTACAGTCACATTAATGGGGTTACTACCTTGGGTGCAGGTTTGTCCCCAAGTCATAATAATATAGCTAAGGAGCTGCAAAAAGGCGGTTATGCTACCTCCATTATCGGGAAATGGCATTTAAAGCAAGAGCCTGCAGGATTTGATTATTACGCCGTTCTTCCAGGACAAGGGGATTACTGGAACCCTAGATTAAAAACCGCCGACAACTGGGAGGATTATTATGGAGGCGGTAAGGTGGTTGAAGGTTTTAGTACCGATATCATTGCCGATAAAACTATGGAGTGGATAGAAAATAGGGATAAATCCAAGCCTTTTATGGCCATGTGCCATTTTAAGGCTACACACGAACCTTATGATTACCCCGAGCGGTTTAGTCAGTTATATCGCGATGAGGAAATTCCCGTTCCCGATTCATTTTATGATCATGGAGCGCAAACCACAGGACGGGTTTTTAAGGGACAATCCATAGACAACCTTCAAAAACGCTATTTGGATGCTACTGCCAATCCGGAATTGAGGAAAGACTATATGGCGTATCCGGAATTGCCCTTCTCGGTAGAGGGTTTGAATGCGGATGAGGCACGGATGGCCACTTACCAGAAATTTGTCAAGGATTTTATGCGATGTGGAGCAGCTGTTGACGATAATATCGGGAGATTGTTGGATTATCTGGAAGAGTCGGGATTGGCAGAAAACACCATAGTTATATATACCGCCGATCAGGGTTATTTCTTAGGGGAGCATGGTTGGTTCGACAAGCGTTTGATCTATGAAGAATCTATTCATATGCCCTTTGTAATTAGGTACCCAAAAGAAATCCCTGCAGGCACCCGAAACGCTGATATTGTAGAAAATGCGGATTTTTCCGCCCTATTCGCCGATTATGCCGGCATTCAATACCCAGAGACTATGCAGGGTCATAGTTTTCGTGAAAACTTAAAAGGCAATACTCCTTTGGGCTGGCGTAAATATGGCTACTATAGGTATTGGGACCATAGCAAAGATCGCCCAGGGCATTTTGGAATTAGGGGAGAGCGCTACAAGCTTGCTTTTTATTATGGTAACGGACTCAAGGTAAATGGGTATACTAAAGAAGAGCAGCCTGACAAATACTGGGAGTTCTTTGATCTGGAACAGGATCCCAAAGAACGTCACAATGCTTATTACGATTCTGAATATCAGGATATTATTACTGGGATGAAAGTCGAAATTCTCAAGCAACGGGAAATGCTGGGCGATCGTGATGAAGGCAATGAGGAAATAATTCAAATTACCGCAGACCATTGGGAAAGTTAGGAAAACATGGGGGCAATAAATTAGAATTGGGCAAAAATGTTTAAAAGTGATAAGGATGACAAGGGGATATTTACTTTCTTTTCATTTATTCGATTAAATAGAAACATAAAATTTATAAACTAGTTCTTTCCTTTGCGGGGAATGCAGGCTTATTCAACTCATTGTTCCAAGCTAAATGAATTATAATTATCTTGTTTCCTCGATGAATGTTTTCTAATTTCCCCACGATATATTCTTAGGTCGGTTCAGGCAAGGGGAGTTTTTTAAATAGCATGAATTTCTTTTGAGTTTATACCCGTAACCAATTGGGAGTTGCTTTGGAATTATCTAGTGCTGGGGTATCCAAATCCCTTATTATTTTACTACAATGAGAAAAGAAATAAATACCTATTCCAAAATTGCCCCCAATGCCGATATAAAAATTCAGCCTTTCGATATAAGTAAACGCTATACCAAACCACACCGTCATAATAAGTACTTGGAATTGGTTTATTTCACAAAGGGATCCGGGTTTCATGTTATGGACGAAAAGGAATATACCATAGAACCACCAGTAGTCTTTATTATTAAAAACGATGTGGTACATCATTGGCAAATAGACACCGTGCCACATGGGTATGTATTGATCGTAAAGGAGGATTTTTTGCACAATACTTTGGACAAGCACATCAACAATCAATTACATCAACTAAGAAATCATCCAATTATTAAAACCGAGTGGGATTCCAGTATAGAGGGTTTATTTGAAATTGCTTGTCATGAAATAAAACTAAATAATCAAGTGAAGGATGTAGTAATTGAAGGGGTGGTGAAAGCCTTGTTGTCTAAAATATTGGGATATGCCACTATTGTAGATAATCACATGTTAAAAGATGTGGTGGTGCAATTTAATGAGCTACTGGAAGGTGAACCTAAAAATGATGTTGCCTATTATGCCCAGCTCTTGAATACCACTGCTCAAAACCTAAATACTCAGTGCAGAAGGGAATACAACAAGACGGCTTCGGAAGTAATCGCAGGTCAAATCGTTAAAGAAGCACAACGATTATTGCGATATACGGAGCTGACGGTTACTGAAATTGCCTTTAAATTTGACTTTAAGGATGTATCCCATTTTGTGAAGTATTTTAAACGCCACCAGGGTGTGACCCCAAAGCAATTTAAAACGGGAATAATACCTTAAAAATTTCAAATATACCATGATGCAGTATTAGGTGAACGTAAATTTGACGTTTATTAAATACTTGTTTCAATATGAAATTAAATTTTTCTCTTCTAGTTATATTATTTCTAGGTTCTTCATTTGTTTTTGGACAGATTACAGGGAGAATTGTGGATGGGTCCGTGGAATATCCATTGGAATATGCCACTGCAGCCTTGTATAATCAGGAAAATGGGGAATTGGTGACTGGTGTAATTACCAATTTGGAAGGGGTATTTACGATTTCTGATGTAAAAAAGGGTGTTTATTATCTTGAAGCCTCTTTTATAGGGTTTCAAACCAGCACCATAGGGGACATCCAAATCCAAAATCGCAGCAGTGCAAACGATTTAGGTATTATATCCCTGAGTATCGGAAACAATCAACTTAGTGAGGTAGTGGTGCAATCGGAGAGGAAAACCGTAACCAATAAAATAGATCGGCAGGTATACGATGCCAAGGCCTTTCAGAATACCCAAGGTGGCTCTGCCACGGACGTAATCAAAAACCTACCCTCGGTAACAGTCAATGGGCTTGGCGAAATCAGTGTTCGTGGCACTACCGGCTTTGTCGTATTGTTAAATGGAAAGCCCTTGCAGGGCAATGCTGCAAACCTGTTATCGCAATTCCCTGCAAATGCCATTGAACGGGTAGAGCTCATTACGGCACCTTCGGCCAAATATGACCCGGAAGGCAAGGGGGGCATACTAAATGTGATTACAAAAAAAGGTGCGGCAGATGGGGTATATGCACAGATAAATGTAAAGGGCGGTCTACCGTCCATAGAAAAGTATGACAATGTCGATCCCCATCAACGTCATGGTATAGATGCTACTTATAACCTTCGTAAAGGGGATTGGAATATTTCCTTAGGAGGCAACTATCAGCGAAACGATATAGGTGGAAGACGAGAGGGCGATGTATACACTATTATTAATGATACCCTTACCCAATTTCCTTCAGATGGGGAACGCAGTTCCGATGAACTAAATTATAGTGGAAGGTTTACGGTAGATTATACCCCGGATACCAAGAACACCTTTTCCCTGGGCTTTTATGGAGGGAAAAGAAGTACGGACCGACTTGCAGATATCGTTTATTACGACAATCACGCTATTACTCCTGCGGAAGGTGGGGACCGGGTATACACCTTTCAATATTACAACCACAACCTGCGTACACGTAAGGGGGATTTTGTATTGGGAAGCTTCGACTATGCCCACAATTTTGATGATGGTGCCCAGTTGTCATCCTCCATTTTATATGAATACACCTTACTTGGAGGTCCTACTACCAACCAGAATTTGGGCTATCCTGAGAATAATATTGTGTGGCAGGATGAGTACAATACCAATGACAACCCTTTACATGGTGTGCGTTTTCAGGTGGATTACGCTTTTAAGCCTTTCTCATTTGGACAATTGGAAACAGGCTATCAGTATAGAAACCTTAACCACACCGGAGACTTCATTTATGAGAGAAAAAATAATAGTACTGGAGAGTTTGAACTAATTCCTGAATTTTCAAGTGAAGTGGATCTGGCGCGGAGCATACATTCCGGCTATGCCCAGTTGAGCGGTACACAGGAGAAATGGGAGTATGCAGCTGGAATTCGGTTGGAAGCAATGGACAGGGATTTTGATCTTAGGGATAAGACCAATACCATTGACACAACCTATGTTTATGATCATGTAAAATTGTTCCCATCGGCATCGGTGCAATATTCCTTTGAAAACAACACTAAATTGAAAGCTGCATATAGCAAGCGTGTTGAACGCACCACGACCTTTAAAATGAACCCTTTCCCAGAACGCGAACATTCAGAAACCTTGGAACAAGGGGATCCTACGCTCTTGCCGGAATTCATTGACCTTGTTGAGGTTGGAGTAACCAAGAACTTCCAAAAGGGGAATTCGATTTTCGCGACTGCCTATTTTAGAAATGTCGACAATTTGGTGAATAGGGTAAATACGGTTTATAACGATACCATTCTGAACCGAATCTATTCCAATGTAGGCAAGAGTAGGTCATTGGGACTGGAGTTGGGTACGCAATTGAAGCTAACCGAAAACTGGTCCAATTTTATTGGAGGAAATGTATACAGCAATAAAATTGAAGGTGTTTTTGATAATAGAAATATAGATAGCGATGCAGTGGTCTATTCCGTCAACGCCAACAGCACTTATAATTTTTCCTATACGGCATCGGCACAGTTTACCTTTAATTATCTATCCGATCGTAACACTGCCCAAGGTGAGGATTCCCGCTTTTATTCACCCAACCTCACTTTGCGTAAAACCTTTTTGGATAATAGGCTTACGGCCACCTTGCAATGGCAGAACATAGATATGGGATTGTTAAATACCAATGAGCAAAGGATAACCACCTTTCGGGAAAATGAGTTCTATACTACCACCAATTATGTGTATGAGGTAGATATGGTAATCCTTAACCTCTCCTATACCTTCAATAAGAACAAAAACAAATCCAAGTTTATTGAAAGTGAATTTGGTAAGCGGGAGTTTTAGAGCTTGAATTGGGACTAATACTGATTCGATAACTACTTATGAATTATTGAACTTTAGCCTTATCTTTTTAATAAAATTCTATAGTAAATGGCATGGGACAATGATGATTATGTAATACAAATTTTTTATCAAGTAATTCTTTTGCCATTATTTCTTTGAAAATTGAACAAGAACTATAATTTGCTAATTTTGCCTTATTTTAGTTCTAGTTTATAATGATTTTGAAATTTCAAGTAATTTTTTTTAGTCTATGCTTTTTTTTGAGCCTTTCGAAAATTGAGGCGCAGACCCAAGGTCTTGATACCATTAGTGCCTCGGAAATGTTGGCTTATGATGGGGCAAGTGCCTTTGGAGGATTGAAGCATGCCTACTCACGACCGTTTCATTGGAAAAAAAACGATTTTTTTACTGCAGGGGCCATTATTTTGGGAACTGGGGCTTTGTATGCGTTTGATGAAGACAGCTCAGAGTGGTTTCGAAATCAGGAAGAGGCTGTTCCGGGGATACTCAAAGAGACCGGTTATTATCTTGGTAAACCCCTGTATAACTACTCGATCAACGGTGGGGTGTATTTAATAGGACTTTTTACTAAGAATGAAAAATGGAGAAAAACAGGGGTGCTTTTGATTTCATCGGCCACTACCGTAGGATTGTTACAAACCGTAAGTAAAACTTTCGTTGGGAGGGCAAGGCCTATAGCAAATGTAGGTAAAGGTAGCTTTAAGCCATTTAGTAATGAAGCCGCTTATCACAGTTTTCCCTCGGGACATACGATATTGGCATTTACCACATTTTATGCCATAGGCAAGCAGTTTGTAAATCCATGGGCCAAAGGGGGATTTTTCGCTTTGGGACTTCTTTCCCCGGTTACCAGACTTTGGAGTGGGGCGCATTGGCTTACGGATGTGGCCTTGAGTGTTGCCGTAAGTGTGGTAGTTGTGGATTCCATAGATAAATATCTTAACAAGGAGCGGTATCCTCAAAGTTTTTCAAAGGATAAAATTAGCTGGAGGCTTCAAGTTGGAGCTGGTACAATAGGTTTAAGAGGGACATTTTAGTACTTAAACAAAGATGTTTTTCCCAATTGAAGCATTGTGCTTTTTTGTTTTGTATATTTCCATTTATTCATCACCATCTTTAATCTGCCAAATCACTAATATGAAGTTTATAAATCAATTTTTTTATGGTCTATCCATAATAGGGATAGTAATTCTATGTGTAATGTGTAAAGACGAAAAGAAAAAGGAAGTAGCCCAAAAGATCGAAAAAGTAAGCATTGAAAAAAGTGAATTTGGGACGACGCCCGAAGGAGATAGGGTGGACCGTTATACCCTCAAAAATAGTTCAGGGATGACAGTGGATATAATAACTTATGGGGGTATTATTACATCCTTGAAAGTTCCCAACAAAGTAGGTGTTTCTGAAGATGTGGTTTTAGGGTACGATAACCTAGGTCAATACTTGGAAAGTAGCCCGTATTTTGGGGCAATTATAGGCAGATATGGCAACAGAATAGCCAAAGGAAAATTTTCTGTGGACGGAATAGAATATAGTTTGGCCGTAAACAATGGAGAAAACCATTTGCATGGAGGTATCAAGGGTTTTGATAAAGTTATCTGGGAGGCATCGACCGAAACAACTGAGAACTTTGCTGCATTAAAATTGGTTTATTTAAGCCGGGATATGGATGAAGGTTTCCCGGGAAACCTAAATAACACGGTTACCTATACCCTTAACGAGGACAATTCTTTGGATATAGGTTATGAGGCAACTACCGATAAAAAAACAATTGTAAATCTTACCAATCACAGTTATTTTAATCTTTCCGGGGATTTTTCCACCACAGTCCTAGATCATGTCCTTAGCTTGAATGCGGATCATTACCTTCCTGTAGACAATACTCTGATTCCTACTGGTGAAATTGCGGTTGTAGCAGATAGTCCCTTCGATTTTCGCCAACCAACATCTATAGGAAGCAGAATAGAGGGTGATGACGATCAACTAAAGAAAGGCGGAGGTTACGATCACTGTTGGGTTTTAAACGATCAAAAAACGGGAGTTCGTTTGGCAGCAACGGTCTATGATCCGGCAAGTGGCCGAGTTTTGGAAGTGTTGACCAATGAACCGGGAGTACAGTTTTATTCTGGTAATTTTCTGGACGGCTCACTTCCCACCAAGCAGGGAGGAACCTATAAAAAAAGAAGTGGCTTCTGTTTGGAGACCCAACACTATCCCGATTCACCCAATCAATTGGATTTTCCATCGGTGATACTGGATAAAGGAGAAAAGTATAGCTCTAAAACTACTTTTAAATTCTCTGTCAAATAAGGGAAACATAACAGTTCCCAATAAGAGAATCTTTTGTGTCGAGGTAGGGGATATTAGTTATGGAACAATTTTAAATATTTGTACAACAAGGTCTTGTTTTTGGAGTTGTGGTTATGTTTAGGCACCTTCAGAAGTAATTTAAATACTTGATATTCAGTATATTAATTCGTATTTTAGATAAAACAAAACCCCGAATATGAGTCTCCAGCTCTAAAAACGGGGTATTATCTTAATTACGTATGTACAATATACGCAGATTCGACAACTTTCAGCACACTTTTTTATTTGCATCGCGCAGCGAGCAGTTCGAACTGTTCTTCGATCGCTTTTTGGAGGGGGACCTCGGGAAGATCTATACTGCCGTTCCGTGGGAGGGACTGGTACGGGCCTTTGGTCTGGGCGATGCCCGAAAAGGGCCGCTATCGATATTCGGTCCCAAGGGGAAACTGGCCCTGATGTTCCTAAAGCATTATGCCGGTTGTTCCGATAGGCGTTTGGTGGAGCAGCTCAACGGCAATATCGATTACCAGTTCTTCTGTGGCATCGATCTTGGCGGCAAGCGTCTGACGAACTATAAGATCGTTAGCGAGATCCGATGTGAACTGGCCAAAAAGATGGATATCGATAAGGTCCAACGGACACTTTTCGATTCCTGGTCGGCCCACATCGGCGATAAGCATAGTGTAGTGATGGATGCGACCTGCTACGAGAGCGAGCTAAGGTACCCCACCAACGAGAAACTTTTATGGGAATCGGTGGATTGGAGCTACCGCCAACTAAAGGCGATCTGTAAGGCCCTGGGCATAAAGACCCCCCGGACCAAATATCTGAAATGGAAAAGGCGCAACATCTCCTACAGCAAGATGCGGCGCAAGACCAGGTCGAAACGGACAAGGTTGGACCGCAGCCTTCTTTTGCTCCTTGACAAGATCGATGGCGAGCTGGAGAAACTGGAAAAGGGCCATGGACTCCGAATGCCGCAGAGGTACCATCGGCGCAGGGCAACGATAAGAAAGATATACGAACAACAGCACCAGATCTTCCATACCGGTGAAAAGCCGACAGGGCGTATCGTAAGTATCGGCAAGGATTATCTCAGGCCGATCGTGCGCGGCAAGGAAATAAAGGCCGTTGAGTTCGGGGCAAAGGTCAATAAGTTCCAGATCGACGGCATCAGCTTCATAGAGCACCTGAACTTCAATGCCTTCCATGAGGGCAACCGGTTCCAGGATACCATCTTCAAGGCGCAGCGCCTGACCCGGACCAGGACCAGATTGGCCGGGGCGGATGCCATCTATGCCACCAACAAGAACAGAAGGTTCGCTACCAAGTACGATATAGGGACCGATTTCAAGCGCAAGGGAAGGGCAGGGAAGCACGAAAGGCACCGCAGACAGATGGCGGCCATGATAACCAAGGAAAGGGCCACGCGACTGGAAGGAAGCTTTGGAAAGGAAAAAGAGCACTACCACCTAAAAAAGATCAAGGCCAGGACCAAAGAGACAGAGACCTTGTGGATATTCTTCGGTATCCATACGGCTAATGCCCTGGAGATCGGTAGGCGAATGGCCAAAACACTACAACAAGCGGCATAATCCAGGACAGATCAAAAGAAATCATGGGATACCTGGCCAAAGGCCACACCATAATCCGTCCCAGAACAAGCCTCCTATACAAAAAATCCAGATCGAGCATAAAAAATGCCCCTAAATAAAATCCAAGGGCATTTTATATTCTATGTGTTCTAAAAATTAGGGCTACTACTGAAAGTGCCTGTTTATTCAAAAAATGAAGAAAATAAAGGGATGGATGTAGAGCATTCATCCCTTGTTATTTTTATTAAAAAGTCCTTCTTTTAACTACTTTGTAGGTTATAAGTACTAAGGCTATAAGAAGACAAAAAACTATAGAAATAAAGGGGTTATTGTCTATGACCTTTAAAATGGGGGCTACTATCTCCATAACATATAATATTTTCAAATTATCTAATTATTAGATCAACTTTAAACGATCTTTTTACCTAGATATTTTACCTGTACAAAGGTTGCTCCAAAACTTCTTAAATAAATTGCAAAAAACTCCCAAACTTTGTTAAAACTGTCTATAGCTAGGGTCTTAACGAAGTTGGGGAGGGTTGCGAAGTTTTTAAAGGGATAGCTAGTTGGTCAAAAGTAAAGTTGAGGCCATAACCAGAATATGCCATCAATAGGATAAAAGATAATTGATGTTTGTTAATTTGGTACGACTCAGTTTAGCAACCTATTTTTTTTGTCCTTTTTCAGGACTTTGGACACTAATTTAAAGAGGCGTGTTTTTAACTCTCGGTATTTAATTGAATAACCTGCCATTTCGGAATTCAATTCCCAGTGGGTTTCCGTATATGCTTTTTCCATTTTCAACTGATCTATTTCATCCAGCATAATTTCCAACTGGTTTTCATGGGCCTGAACTTTTTTCATAAGTAAGATCACCTCTTTTTCTGCAGTAGTTATAGCTCCAACAATTTCCTTGCTTTCGTTGAAAACTTCGGAATCCGTTAATTGAAGGGTATATGATTTTACCAGGTCATTTAGGAACAGTTGTTCGTCCCTGATAAATTTTAATTCTGACATCCATTGTAGACTGGCCTCATGCATTTCGTTCGGGTCCAGCCATTCCATCATGCTTTTTTTATTGATTGCAGCGCTCATAATTTTGTATTTTTTTGTTTTAGTACTTGAGTTTTTAGGGTTGATATTCCCAATTTTTATCCTGCCAGGAAATACCACTGGGGTAATGCATAAAAATGGCAGGTATTTTAAATTTTTAATACCTATATCGCTAAAGTTAGGAAATTGAAATGCCCAAGTAAATGATATTGGTCATTTTTGCTGATCTAATTAAAAGTTTTGTGGGATCTCCCAAGGGACTCACTTTTTACCATTGCCATAGAAAATTTATAACCATTTTTTTCTATGGTCTGGTATCTGGAAAAGAATAAAAGCCACTGAACATTTAGAGCCCTGTGTACATTTGGAACTTTGATTAATTAGCTGTAATTCATTAATTTAGGTTTTAATTCGGCGGAATTAACAAATTCTTACCGTTTCAAATTTTACGTTCTTGGGTAAGTATTTTTAATTTTGACGTACAAATGTTAGAACCCTCGAGAAAATTAAAATTTTATAATTGAAATCTGTGCTAATCTGCACTGTTGGTTATGGTTTCTTTGGATTTGCAGATCAAAAAAAATAAAAAAATCATGAATGACTTATAAGGTTAATTTAACCTTACTGATGTAGGGAGTTGGCTTTTATGGTCTGGAATCTAGGTGTTTTATAAATACAAGTTATTATTTTGAATAGTGTAATCAAAACAAGATGAAATATCTTTCAAGATTTAAATTTCTCCCTTTTTACGCCATTTCGTTACTTCCAATGTGGGCTCTTTATAGGGTATCGGATATTATGTATTTTTTGGTATTTCATGTTGTGGGATACCGCAAAAAAGTAGTGTTCACCAACTTAAGAAATTCGTTTCCCTTTAAGAGTGATGAAGAAATAAAACAAATAGCGAAGGATTTTTATAGGCATTTCTGCGACATTGTTTTGGAATCCTTTAAACGGTTGACGATAGGGGAGAAGGCCATAAAAAAACGATTGCTCATTAAGAATCCAGAGTTGATAGAGCAGTATGTGAATGACGAACGAAGTATACTCATGTACACTGGTCATCAAGGCAATTGGGAATGGTTGGTTTTTTTACCCTTAATGTTTCCCTATAGTTCAAATACGTTTTACAAACCTATCAAAAACAAATATTTTGAGGAGTTGTTCAAAAATATGCGGGAAAGGTTTGGCGTGAATTGTGTGGAGTCGGACAGAGGATTTAGGACAATTATAGATAATCATCAGAAGAATGTACTTACACTAAACTGTATGATCGGCGATCAAAGTCCAACCAAAAAGAGTTTCAAATATTGGCATAATTTTCTAAATCAGGAAACTGCCTTTCTCATTGGTGCCGATAAGATAGCTAAAAGGACAGATCAGGTTGTCATATTTCCTTTCTTCAAAAAATTGCGAAGGGGTTATTATGAATTGGAATTTAGAATCATAGAGGATCATCCACAAATAAAAAACAATTTTGAGATTTTAGAGAAATACGTACAACAATTGGAACAGGCCATTGTTAGTGCTCCCGAGTTGTGGTTGTGGAGCCATAGACGTTGGAAATTAAAAAAGGAGGACTATCCCATTGTGGATGAATTGGAATATGTTACAAAATAGTAATTTATGCCTTAGCAATAATACAGATTAATTATGGGGCATGACATAGATTAATTCATTCCATTTGGCTTCTTGTGCTTTGCTATTTTAATTGTTTAGCTGCTTTTGTTTCCTGAAAATTAAACTAAAAATATATCCGAATACAAAACAAGATACCAATCCAAAAAAGGCATACATTAAAAAGTTTATAGAGGTGTAGTTACTTATATAGTAGATTAAAATCCCACTGAATACAAATCCTATCAGTGTACCTTTGGCATTTGCTTTTTTCGTCAGCATTCCCAAAAGGAACATACCTCCCAGTCCGCCCGTAAAGAGGCCAAGGTATCTGTAGAATTCGTCCCATAAGGATTTTATGTTTGAACTCGCCATCCATAATGCAAACATTACACCCAGAATACCTGTGGTAATGGTAGCCACCCTGGCAATGCGTAATAGGCGCAAATCGGCTATTTCAGGACGAAAATGCTTGTAAAAGTCACTGCAGAAGGCCGTGGAAACCGAATTTAGGCTACTACTAATGCTGGACATTGCCGCCGAAAAAATACCCGCCACAAGAAGACCGGAAACTCCTGTGGGAAGCTCTTTAACAATATACCAAGGAAAAATGGAGTCGTTGTTGGTAATGGAAGGGGATAAGCGATTTGGCATCTCTGAATAAAATATAAATAGTAAGGTTCCAATACCAAAGAATATTATGGTAGCGGGCAAGGTTAAAATGGCATTGGTGTAGACTGTTTTCTGAGAATCCTTAATGTTACTGCTGGTCAAATAGCGCTGAACAATGGTTTGATCGGTACCTTGGGTTACCAAAGCGGAAGCCAATCCTCCAATAAATACCACCCAGAAAGTGGAGTCGGTAAAATTGAGTTCCATGTTCATTATGTTGAACTTATTGCTGTCCGAGGCATAATCCATCATTTCACTAAAGTTGGCCTCTGTATGCAGCATAATCCAGATAACAGCCAATACGCTACCCCCCATTAAGACTATTACCTGCAGTACATCGGTCCAAATTACCGCTTCAATTCCACCGAAAGCGGTGTATATAATGCATAATATGCCCATTATTAATATACAGGCTTCAACGGGTATACCGGTAACAATAGACACCGCCAGCGAAGGAAGCAAAAGGACAATTCCTATACGTCCCAATTGGAACAAAATAAACGACAGACTTCCTAAAGCCCTAGCGGTATAATTAAACCTATTTTCCAGGAATTCGTAAGCTGTTGTGATTCGCAGTTTGGCAAAATATGGAATAAATATATATGCTATAATTGGGGTGATCAAAATAGCGGCCATATTGAGCATAAAATAGGACCAATCTGTAATAAAGGCCTTGGCAGGGATGGCCATAAAGGTGATGGCACTTAGTAAGGTTCCAAAAACACTTAGCCCGGACGCCCACCACGGTATGCGTCCACCTCCAGTAAAGTAATCCTCCGTAGAGCGTTGTTTTCTAGAAAAATATAGCCCAATAAGTACTGAAATGCATAAATAGGCTGCCAATATACCGTAATTTAATAATCCAAAGGGATGGGCCGCATCCGCAATATGAAACCTTTGGACTTTTGGTGTTCGTATTCCTGGGGATATTTCACCAGAGACGATTATAAAATCGTCCTGATGGTGAAAGGACAAGGCTGTAACTGGGATCTTTGTATCCAGCCTATCATGCATGAACCACTTTTTGGTAATGGTATTATAGGCGAGTATATTTTTACTGAATCCAGGATGGGTGTTAAGTATTTTATTTCTTGATTGAATTAATTTCTGCCGTATGGAATCATTGGTCTCTTCGGGTATTCTTAAGCCATATTTTTCCAGTTGATTAAATAGTAGTTCAACTGAACCCCCATAAATCATAATGTGCATAGACCCCAATGCTTCTGCTGAAGCACCCATCAATACCCTTGGTTTTTGATCTATAAGTATTTCTCCTTCTTCATTCCAGCTGTTGCTTTTAAGATTATAGGACAAATAGCTGCTGTGCGCTTTGGAAATCTTGCCCTTTACTTCATTTCTTCCACCTATAACAAATATTTTTTTTGCATCGGAGGCCTCTTGAACTACAGCTGAGTGTAGGGCCCTGGCTGCACCCGGAAAATCAGGAAGTCGTTCCCAGGAAGTTTTGGCTTTTAAATCAAGACGGTAGAAGGAGTTGGTGCTTTGGCCATTATTTATGCCTCCTATTACATAGATGTAGTCTCTATAGGTTACAGCGGCAGTGTTGGATAATGGTTCGGGCAGGGAGGGGTAGTCAACTATGGATATCTGGGATGTCTTCTTATTGTAGCTCAACAGAAAAACGGCATTGCTAGTTTCGTGTTCATTATTGCCGCCTATACATAGAATGCCATTGGGAAGGCTTATAGATGCTCCATAGGCCAAGGGGTGTGGTAGAGAAGTTTTGGCTAATTGCCATTCATTGTCATTAAGGATAAAGATGGAATGGCTCCATTTTTTTTGCCCACCTTCCCATGGCAGTGCATCTGGAAAGTTGGCCCCACCTGCGGCAATAATAACGCCTTCATGGACTCCACCAATCATTCCGGCATAACCTATAGACCGATCTTGACCTGGTGCGGCTGGGAGATTTGATATATTTTGGACCGAGAGTTTCAGGCTATCCTGACCAAAAACCGATAATGTGCATAACAGCACTAAAGTAAAAATTGACTTCTTATGCAATATTCCCATCCTAGGTAAAATTAACTTTGTTGGGCAATATACTCATAATTATAGTATTATGTATAACATATGTAAATGAATTTCTCTGTAATTTTTATATGCCTCTGCAGTGAAGATAAATTGAAAATTGTCACTCGTACATATCATCAACATCAACCTCATGGAGTTCCTTTAGAAATTCGGCAATACCGTCTGTTACTTCCATAAAGAAGTTGGCCCCATTTACCGGGTTGGCCATTTTTGGATTTCCTACACCGGTATCCTTGGTTACCTGGGTCCATTTGCGTTGCGCGGAAACCCATCCCTCCTTAAGTCCTTTTATTTTGAACGTTTTGGCTTTTCCTTCACCTGCCTCCTCCAAGGGTAGTACCAAATTTGGATTTAAATGCATGACAACTGCTGTTTCCAGTTCCCCTGCGTGATCTCCCGGCTCCGTAAAAAATAGGGACCCGTCTTTTACCTGCCACCAGTTTAAGGAGCAAACAAAGATGTTGGGGTGTAGAATGCTCAGTTCCCTAATGATCTGTTTAAAATTGTTGCCACCATGTCCGTTTACAATTACCAGTTTCCTAATCTTATTTACTTCCAACACTTGAACCAGGTCTTTTAAAAGTGCCAATTGTGTACTTGGATTCATGTTTATACACAGTTCCACATCCATTTGTCCTGTATTTACTCCAAATGGTATATTAGGCAAGACGATAACCTTAGCCTCTTTGGACCAAGCCTTTTTAGCTGCTTCAATGGCAGCATTTTCTGCCAAAATATTATCGGTCCCGTAAGGTAAATGGTAATTGTGGGCCTCCGTGGCGCCCCAGGGCAATATGGCAACGGAATAATTTTGCTGTAGTACAGTTTTCCAGTTGGTTTCTGCTAATACGTAGGGTCTAGGACTTGTGTTCATATAATTGTTATTATCGTTTTTAATTGGTGAGGCCCATTTAGTTGGCCAAAGACATGTTTTTGTTATCGTGCTTTTGTTGTTAAATATACTTTATAGTTATAACAATATGTTCTACATAAAACAATTTGTATGTATATAACTAGAAATAGTCGTAATATTGTCATAAATTACGCAAAATTGGGCAACCTGTGAAGTGAATTACGACAGGTTACAATATAACTCTAATGGTAGTGAAGCATGAGTACATTTAAGAAGATCGAACCTTTGGAAAACCTGTCCTTGGTAGATAAGGCCGAAATTAGAATCTTGAAATTTTTTAAAGAGAACAATTTAAAGCCGGGAGATGCCATTCCGAAGGAATTGGAATTTTCCGAAGCACTTGGAGTAAGTAGGACAGTGGTGAGGGAGGCCTTATTGCGCTTAAGGACATTGGGGATGGTAGATTCCAAGAAGCATAGGGGAATGATTCTTACCCAGCCCGATATTATAAACAACTTTGAACGTATTCTGGATCCCACTCTTTTGGGGGAGGACATAATTCGAAATTTATTTGAACTACGACTCATTCT
>TARA_R110000868_G_scaffold102678_1_pt1 | contig 44231 bp, 47 predicted proteins | sample TARA_R110000868 | Tara Oceans TARA_R110000868 (sample SAMEA4397489) | marine metagenome | biome: Polar Biome; feature: [SRF] surface water layer (ENVO:00010504); material: water (ENVO:00002006), including particulate matter (ENVO:01000060) such as... | depth 5 m | reverse complement strand
GGAAAAGAAGGGTTGTGACCGCAAGTACAGCGGCCCAGAGATCAAGCCGCTTCGTTGAGGAGGGCATGAACCTGATCTATGACATCGTCCACGGTGCGCACCGTGCGAAATTGCTCAGACGACACCTTGCGTCCGGTAAATTCCTGTAGCTTCAAAATAAGATCGACCGCATCAATGCTGTCGAGATCCAGATCCTCATTCAGCAAAGCATTCGGCACTATGTCGCCCGGCGAAACCTCAAAAAGTTCGACAAGAAACTCGGACAGTTTTGTATGAATTTCATCCCGCGTCATGATGCTTGCTCCTGCGGCTCCTGCCTCTGAGCGACAAATTCCGCCAACGCCCGGACTGACGAAAAATAGCTCGACAGTTTTTCGTCCTGAGTGTCAATTTTGACGCCAAAAATTTTCTGAATTTCCACGCCGATCTCAAGCGCGTCAATCGAGTCCAGTCCCAACCCGTCGCCAAACAGCACTTCGTCGGACCCAATGTCTTCCGGCTTGATGTCCTCAAGATTGAGGGTCTCGACAATGAGCGTCCGTATCCGGTCTTCAAGCGCTTTCGACACGCATGCCTCCATTAAGTTGCTCGACCAGATAGGCATTGAGATGGCGAGCCGCGACTGACGGATTAGGGTCACCCATAAACCGGCTCATTTCAATAAGGCCGTGTACTGTAATAGTGAATTGGGACTTCACTGTAGGTATTTGGTACCACTTCTGCCCCTTCATAAGCGAAGGCGGCACACAGTCAATCGTAATCAGGCGGATCGGTGCACCCGAGCGGATCGCAATGTTGGCAACGCCTCGCTGAAGCTTCATGGGCACGCCGGGGACGGTCCGCGAACCCTCCGGAAAAATCACGATATTCTGCCCCCGCGCCAGTTCCGCTGCGCAGTCTTCCATCAGCTTTTCAGCATCATCATCGTTGCGAATATAGCCTGCAGCGCTCACAACGCCGCGCATGAAGGGATTTTCCCAAATCTGATACTTCACAATGCATTGCGCGCGCTTCATGCCCGCAATCAACAAGACGACATCAAGCAGCGAAGGATGGTTTGAGACAATCAACACACCCCTATCGTCAGCGAGCTTTTCCGCTCCGACCATTTTGACTCCGATCACGCCAAATGTGGTCATATAAAACACGTGCAGTCGAAACGCCCAATGCACAAGCTTCTGCGCCACGGCAGAGCGCTTTTCCCGATCGGTGATCAAAAAATTGATGAGAGGAAAGGCAGTCGCGGTCAGAAGCAGTCCGCCGACACCGAACAACACAAAGGCCATACCGGTCCAGACGAGTCGCCAAGCTTGCTCAACGCGCTGCATCCGGCCCTGCCTTCATTGACCAAAGTAGACCGCGCGAGCGCCATTGCAACTGCAATCCGGAGGATGACCCAAGCGTCGAGAGAATAGCGGTTGCGAGTGGATATGATGCAGGCCCATCCAAAACAGGGCCGCTGTCTGGCACTTGCGCCAACCCGATGATGCCGTCGCAATTAGCAGATTTTTTCGCGGATAGAGTCATCGCAATTGCCATACTCGCATGATCCGATGATTTACCCGTTTTCGAAGGCACATCAATTTCGTCCGGCAGGTGCGCTTCGGCATAAATCAACGTCACTTTTCCATCTGACTTCGCATTGAGCTTGCCCCAACTTTCGGCAAGACCGGCGGACAGACTTTCTTCACCACCCGCCACAGCCGTATGCCCGACCCGGCTTTTGCGCACAAGGTCCATCACCCCCGGCACTGAATTATGAACAGAGAGAGAGAAAGCAGCAGGCGACAAGAGTACACCATCGACAAGATCGACAAGCAGCCGGTAAGCAAGGTGAAGGTCGCCATAGCGCGAACAGAAGACGAGCTCAGAACAGTCAGCACCGGAAACACTAAGGCCACAGGCGACCGCCATCCGCGCGAAAGCGCTGAGGCGACGCCGTTGTGCTGCCGGAATGACGCTATCATCAGCGTAAGCGCCGAAACGCTGCGGTTCACTCTCCGATGTATCAATCGACACAGCCGCCCATGACTCAACATACATAGCCTTCAGCGGCGCATCGCTCACTTCGCGAGCTTCACGACATCGCCGATCAAAGCAACACCCGTTACGAACGCGCCGGAATGGCACTCGAACTGATCGTCATGGGAGACTTCGTTCTTCTTGTAATAGCTTTTGATATTGATGACCGCATTGCCGCCTTCTTTGACAGCGCGCTCCTGCAATGTCTTAACGGCAGCCAATGCCGCCCAGTTACAAGCTTCTTGATCGGACTTTCCGACGCTATTTGTCTTCTTGTTTGTCGGATAAGTACCGATCTTCTTCACAACCGCCGGATGCGGTGTATTGCCGAAATACATACCGACCGAGCTATCGACCCCCGGCATGCTCAGTACACCCGCCACCGGATACAGCTGGGCATCGTCACGCGCGAATGCCCCTTGCCCACCGACCAGCAGCAGCACCGCACCAAGGGCGGCTGATTTGGCGAAAGACGATGTTTTGTTGAATGTCAGCATATTGATAAACCCCCGTTTCAATCCCGAAGAATTGACCACCTGATTTGCGTCTCTTCAAGTAAAAGATTGCACCATCAAATTACAAAGTCAGCATGTCAGGTACATCCGGCAATAGAGCCAATTTGCTATTATCCTGCTAACGCCGTCGGGTCGTCGGGGGCGACTTTGACGGGCGCTGGGACTTTGACCGCGTTTTTGCCTCATCGGGTGATTCGGTATTGCCGTGGTTTTCGTCCTGCAATTTGAGCCAACGCAAGAAGCGGCTTTCTTCCAACTCTCCCTTTTTTATGGCAGCGCGGATGGCACAACCCGGTTCCGTCTGATGCTTGCAATCGGAGAATTTGCAGGTCGCGGCCAATTCGATCAGATCGGCAAAGATCACATCAATACCTTCGGCGTTCTCGCTCATTGTGAGTGAACGCATACCCGGCGTATCGATCAACCACCCGCCCGCATGCGTCAGACGCAGACTGCGCGCCGTAGTCGTGTGACGACCCTTGGCATCATTCTCGCGGATGCCTTGTGTCGCTGTTTCTTCGCCGGTAAGCCCGTTCATAATTGTAGACTTGCCGACGCCTGACGAACCGATCAGCGCAGCGGTCATGCCTACCCCGATCCAAGGCGATAGCTGCGCCAGCGAAACAGGATCGCGCGCATTGAGCACAACCACCTTCATGTCGGGCAGCAGAGCTTCAGCGCGGCGAAGATAGTCATCGGTATCGTCCGTCATATCCGCCTTGGTGAGCACCAACACAGGCGCTATCTCACTGCTGATGGCGAGCGCAAGATAGCGCTCCAGCCGCGCCGGATTGAAATCAGCGTTGCAGGACGAGACGATAAACAAGGCATCGACATTGGCCGCGATCAACTGATGCCGATGACCGGACGCCACCGTGCGCCGACGCAAAACATTGCGCCGGTCCAAGGTCGCAACAACGCGGCTTTCCACGGGATCGCTCAACACCCAATCGCCGACCGCCAGATCACCTGACCGGATGTCCATTGGCAAATCGAGTTCAACGTCACCGTCGATTGTCTTTGCTTCAACGCGGGCCCGGTGCACATCGCTGATCCGCGCCGGCGGCGTCAGCAATGGTGTTTCGGCTTGGATCTGCGATGCAAAATGATCGGACCAACCAAGGGCTGCAAGCGTCATGGGTTTCATTGACCTGCGCACATCGTCACGCCACCCAATCTTCAGTATCGACAGTGGCCTGCATCGCCGGCGGATAACGCCCACCTGCAACTGTGCGTTCGTTCACCAGTTCATCCACCTTGGTTATGATTTCAGGCGACAGGCTCACCTTCGCTGCACCTGCATTTTCCGACATGTGCTTCGGTCGCGATGTGCCCGGTATAGGAACAATAATCGGGTCTTTGTGCAACAGCCAGGCAAGACAGAGTTGCGCTCGTGTGCATCCAGCCTCTTGCGCTAGTGCCGTAAAGGCGTCGAGTAATTTGAGATTGCTCGCAAAAGCATCACCCAAGAAACGAGGCATGCCTTTGCGGAAATCTCCGGGTCCGAATTTTTCGGGATCGCTCGCGCCTCCCGCCAGAAAGCCGCGCGCGACGGGACTGAAGGCCACAAAAGCGACGCCGAGTTCGCGGCATGCTTCCAGCACCGCGATTTCGGGATTGCGCGTCCAGGGTGAGTATTCCGTCTGCAGGGCCGCAATCGGATGCACGGCATGTGCCTTGCGCAATGTGGTCGCCCCCACTTCCGACAGGCCAATGCTGCGGATTTTTCCCGCCTTCACCAGATCAGCCAACGCCCCGACACTGTCCTCGATCGGCACCCGCTTGTCCCAGCGGTGCAAATAATAGAGGTCGATCACTTCGACGCCGAGCCGCGCCAGACTCTCATCGCAGGTCTGCTTGAGACGTTCCGGCGACCCATTGAGATCGCGTTCCTCGCCCCGCGTCATGCCGCATTTGGAAGCCAGCACAATCTCGTCGCGGTGCGGCTTGAGTACTTCACCGACGAGGCGCTCATTGTGACCAAGACCATAAACCGCCGCGGTATCGAAAAATGTATGCCCCACATTGATCGCGCCAAGCAGCACGCGCTCCGCCTGATCACGCGACGGCGGCGGACCATAAGAATGGGATAGGCTCATGCAACCAAGCCCGATAGCCGACACTTCAAACGGTCCGACGCGACGTGTATCCATTAGTGAATATCCCAAAAGCACAATTAAGCGATCCAGCAATGTAGCCGGAGTTTATGATAAGTGCGAAACAGCCCGACAGCCTAAGACCAACCGCCCGAAACAGACAGCACCTGCCCCGTGACAAAGCGGGCGTCGGCCAATGCAAAAAGCTCAACGGCTGCAGCAGCTTCATCGGGTTGCCCGAAACGCCGCACAGGTACGCGAGAGAGAATTTTAGCACGCACATCCGGTTGCGAAATCAGCGCCTGCGGAAAATAGGCTTCCGTCTCCACATAGTTTGGCGCGACCGCATTGACCGAGACCCCTGCGGCCCCCAGCTCGATAGCGAGTGAGCGGACAGAACCGTTGAGCGCGGCGCGCGCTGACGCATAGGCCGTGAAATTCGGAATACCGCCGACCGGCCCCGCCGACGTGAGAAAGACGATGCGCCCGTATTGCCGCGCCTTCATGCCTTCGACGAGTTGAGCCATATAGGCCAACGGCTCGATGACCAGCTTCTCAAAATAGGGACGCGTCACGTCCTCGCTGAGATCGCCCGCTGTCGTGCGGTTGGCCGGATGAACGCCGCCAGTGCAGAGCACGTCGATCACCGCTTCTTCGGCCATAGCGCGGGCGACTGTTGCCGCTGGCGTGGTCTGGGCAATAGGCGTAACGCCCCCATGGGCCGCCGCATAGGCCGCCGCGGCGGCGGCATCGACAAAGGTCGGGTCGGCGGCAAGCACCTTGGCGCCCCGCCCTTTGAACATGTTGACCAAAGCCGGTCCGATAAATGTCTCGACATCGGTGAGTAAAACGACCGGGGTCTGTTGTGTCATGTCTCTCGTCCCTGAATTCCGGCACACGGTCAAAGCGCGCCCGCCCTTCCCTCGACTTTAGAACACAGCCGACTGCGACACCAGAACCACCGACGACGTGCTCACCGAAAGAAATCTGAGCACATACTTCGATGTCCCAGTCGAGGTTCGATCACATACAAATGGCAAGCAGCCTATTTGGGTGTAACCGTGTATTCGATACGCCCGCTGCGCAATTCTCGGCACTCTTCACGATTGACTGTTGCCGAAGTCGCGATGAACAACACATCACCCTTGGCACCGCCAAGCGCGCAGGCAATCGCCTGACGACCGGTGTCAATACGGCCGGTCACTTCGCCGCCTTCAACAATGCGCAAACATTCACCCGTCGTCGGTGAGGCGACCCATATGGCTCCATTATCATCCATGCAAATACCATCCGGCACCGCGCCGCCGCCAATGTCGGCCCAGACACGCCGGTTGGTGAGCGCACCATTCGCGTCGATATCAAAGGCGGTGAGGCACGCCGCAAAAGTCTCAGCCGCGACGAGCATCTTACCGTCTGCTGTGATGACCATGCCATTTGGAAATATCAACTTGTCAGCGGTCGCCGATACGCGTCCGTCGGGCTCTACGATCGCCAGAGGCGTCGCGACCTGAGCTTCACCCTCTTCGAAATCAAATCCGAAATTGCCGACATAGGCGCGGCCTGATCGGTCCACCACCATGTCATTGGTGCGACGGAGAGCGACGGTAGAGAGGTCAGCGTGTTCGCTCAGCTTGCCTCCGGCACCCAGTCGCAAAACCTTCTTGTCCATCATCGAAACGATCAACAGATCGCCACCTGGCAACCAACCTAAACCTGAAGGACGACCGGCCACTTCGCAGACACGGTGCTGCGTTCCGTCTTCCGACACACGCCAGACACTGCCCTCGTGCATGTCGGAGAACCAAAGCTGGCCTTCGTGCCAACGCAGCCCCTCGGCAAAGGCCAATCCATCTACCAATGTATTTAAAGCCATATCCGCCTCCCGCTGTCCGGTCTTTACCCGTTTATGTTCGGACAGTCAGACAGACAGCGGGATTTTTTGCCAGTTTTTTCGCGGCGTAGTCGACCAAGAATTTTTCACCGATCAGCGAAACTAGTAATCCCTGCGGTGCTCGTTGTTGCGATCGTCGTCATATTGCCCGCGGTGATAATTGCCCTGATCCTGACGACCTCTGTCATTGCCCCGGATGCCTTGTCCGCCGTTGAACTGTTCCCGGCGAAAATGCCTTGAATCGTCGCGGCGGTACTGGCGATCGCGATCCTGATAATAGAAGAACCCGTCACCTCCCCAATAACCGCTCGTATAAGGGCCATAATAGCCGTCGTAATAGCCATCATACTGGACGTTGTCTTGCTGATAGACACCGCCACGCCGCTGACCATCGGAAACAACGCAACCCGACGTGACAAGAATGACCCCCACGCTGCACACAGCTATCAGATATTTTTTCATGATTTTTCTTTCAAAATTTTCTCGCCGCGACAAGTCAATACGAAGAACAAAAGAACAAATGTTCGACATTACGGTTTGAGGATCACCGTGGTGCCGCTGCCCGTATCACCGGTGGCACCTTGATCTCCTGTTGCGCCGGTCTCACCCGTCGCACCTGCATCGCCCTGTGCGCCCTGCGGACCAGCCGGACCAGGCGTGCCTTCCGGACTTATGATTGCCGTCTGCGTTGCGCCGATACCACCAAGGTTGCCTGTGAAAAAGAGGCCACCGAAAATCAAACCCGCCACAAGAATTCCTCCGACGAGGAAATAGAGCGTGTTGTTATTGTTCGCGTCGGTTCCGTTATAAGCCATTTGACCTCACAAAATTTCTTGCATTCTTTGACAGTTGAGAATGTCGTTTCGCACGATTGCGCAAGTACGGGGCCGGCCCGTTAGCAGAATCGGACGGCGGGGTGACACCCAAGACCAAATGCACCATCGGCCACTTGCCGCGCTCCCGACAGAATCGGAAACTACTCATGAACTGAGAGACAGGTTCTGCCACTCCTATCTTATTGTCGTGCCCATCGCGCTCTGCTCTACTCAGGTGGCCCGCAAGAGTTTCAGTTGCCGGTGTTCACAGACACTTTTTTGGGGAATACGCCGGATGAAATCATTCTTTTGCGCATTGCTGTTCACGACGGTATTTACGTTGGCTGGTTGCGACGACAAGGTATCCACGGCACCCGCCGCTGATGGCGCGGCTGCTGAAGAACCGTCTGCCGGTACCACCGTTCCGGCGCAGCCCGCCGTTGCCCTGCATCTTGACGATAAGTCCAAAGCCATCCTACTGGCGCTGCCTAAGGATCGGAACATCATCATCACCTCTGGTGACGCGGATGCAGAGCAAGATTTTGCCTTTGAGATGTACACATTTTTCAAATCAAACGGCTATGACCTCGATGAACCTGATCGCCAGTTGCTGACCAGCATCGACGAGCCCGTGAAGATCAACATGAACAGCGATGATCTGACCAAGCCGATTCAAATTTTTGTCGGAAAACAAGGATTCTAATCACATGAAATTCCTCGCATCATCGCTCATGGTGGCTGCAGCGCTTGTCCTTTACGGCTGCGATTCTGAACCGGCCGAAAAGAACAGCGCTGACGCGACCATTTCGACATCAACTGGCGAAAATGAATCCACCGAAAACGTCGACGATGATGTGTTGCACGAGACCGGCGTGGTCACCCATGTCGAAGACAATGGCTATCCCACTTACACTTTCACCGTTCAGCTTCACGCGGGACAGCCCGGCTTGGATCTCACAGCCAATGTCGCAAATCTGGACTTGGGCGATGCCTCTCCGGAATCTTTCGCGGGCAAGACCGTAAGCCTCGACTATGTCTCGGGTGAGGAGCCCGACCTGATGGACTTGCGCGCAGACGGACACTCTGTGATGGGCGAAGACACGCCGGAGGAATCCAACCCGGACTGGAAGAGCATCACAGGTGCATTGAGCGGCGCTGACGCGATTTCCGGCGGCGATCTGCCGGAGGAGATAACGGTCACTACCGCCGATGGTCAAAAACTGACCTTCAAAATTTACGTCAACGCAGAAATGGTTCCCGCCAACGGCAAAACCTTGACGGCGCTCTATAGCAGCCGATACTTCAATCAAATTGTACGATTGCAGCCGTAATACCAGATGCGCGTGGTGGGCCTGACAGTCCGGTATATACCTGTCTCGCCCTGATTTTCTCTGTTAACAGAGAAAATCAGGGCATAGGAACCGGAGGCGTTCTAGCGTGCACATCTTCAAGCCTGGCAAGCTAACGACTTAAACCAGCATGAGTATTGCGAGCGGCAAGTTGGAGCTCAGGTATTTGCTTCTCATATCCAGTCCTCGATTGCTTCGACGAGAACTAAATACTTCTTAAGCTACAACCTCAAATCCGTTCCATCGGCGACGGCTGTCTGGGAATGGCTAGCTGCAGGGACCGAGCGTTTGAGAAAGTTGCGCTTCCAAGTGACGGAACCTCCACATATTCAAGCAAATGTGGGCGGTTTTCGCTATACTCCGGCTATGCACCGGCCCCAAAATGGATGATAAGTAGAGACGAACCCCGCACTGGCTTGCGAGCGCCATAAGAATATCCAAACCAATAAAGACCGTCTGCGCTGCATGCGAATTTTGAACATCTTCCAACAGATCAACCAGCGCCCATTCTTTGAACGGCGAACCGGTATCATTCTGCTGGTCCTGCTCATACCCAATATTGTTTTACTGGCCGGAAGCATCCAATTGTTTCCTCCCATCGGATGGGTCGATCCGGGAATTTACACTGGATATTTTTGGGATTTGCCGGGCAGAATCGCGCGCTTCGGAAGCAACTATTTCTCGATGCGGCTCCCATTCACTCTAGTGGGATATACAATCAACAGCATTTTAGCGCCGGTGCCCGCTGCGAAATTCGTAGCCCTCATTTTCAATACGATAGCTGCGCTTTCGATCTTCCTGCTCGTTTCGCGCCGCATGAGTATTGCAGCCGGCATCGCCACGGCGTGGGCCTTTACTCTAAACCCGCTATGGATGGCCACGGTAAGCCGTACCTATGTTGACGGCCCCGCCATGGCCTACGCTTTGGCCGCGCTTGCTGTGATTTTAGCTGCCAAGCCCCAGAACGATAATCGCATTCGCTTTGGCTTGGGGGGGGCGTTGGGTGCAGCAGCGATTTACACACATCCGATCATGATCCTCCCGCTCGGCGCCGTCGTGGCAGCCGATGCGCTACTGAAGCAACAAAATCTCAAGAAATTCTTCAATGACCTTAATTGGATCGCAAGCGGCGCAATAATTCTGACAATTCTTTTAGGGCTGGTCAGCCTGCTGCTGGGTGGCAAATTCCTTTTTATATTGTCCGATCCCTGGGCTTTTACCCGCACCTTCAAAGGCTTCGGTGAAAACTACCGCTATGAGCTTTCGAGCTGGGTGCCGACTGGATTCCGCCTCCTGCCGGTGGCCGCACTTTTCGTGTTTGCCTTGATCGTCTTGTTTTTGAAGCGAGCGACGCAAGACCTGACGTTCAAATTTTCCGTCATCGGTCTAGCCGCTTCCGGCAGCATCGTTATCTTTCTGACAATTCTCGACTATGGCATCGGCGGCGCGACACTTCAGTCATCCTTCTATTCAAGCTACGCGATGATCGGATTGGTGTTTCTGATTGCCGTCGCTGCCAATCGGGCATTCGAAGGGACCGAACCACAGATCGGCATGTTGGCGATCTGTGGTGGCGCACTCGCCCTATCCATCGCCCTTGCATTTTCCGTCGCAGAGCAAATCTGGCATTGGAGTGATGCCCATATTGGCCTGCTGTGGGTATTGCTCACGGCCAGTTTTTCTGTTGCCGCATTTATGCTGATCCATGACCTGGTGCTTAAGCCCGTTTCGTCGGCTAAAGGCCGGAGCCGACAAGACGCAATCCGAAAGGCCGGATTTTTTCTCCTCGCCGCTACGATTGTCATTTGCGGAATCGCAAACAAAGATACGAGGCGCATTTTTGTTACGCCATCCGGCATCAACTATGAGTCCAGTTTTCGCTCGACGGTCGCCGTCAACACGCTGGTCAGAACGCACCTCTCGCCAAAAGAGAGGCTGTTTTTCTGGTATGATCGCGATGAATTGACAAAGGTCGATAAAGCCTATGGCGACTATGCCGTCTATCAATTGCGCTTTCGGGATACCTATTTCTATCTTAACTACTGGGACAGTCTGACGGCGATCTGGTTGTGGGACCGCAGCTCGCTGGGCTGGGCGCTACCGTCGATTCAAGCCGGCGAATTGGAGAAACTCACGACCTTCCCGGTGCGAAGTCTCATCGTCACGATGTGTATTGATGTTAGCAAATGCGAAGGTGCGCCGGCCTCTTTGGGCGAACACAAATACATGGCGAAAGAGCTTACTCGTCAATTGATTGACACCGAAGGCTACACCCCGTTTTGGGCGGTAATTTATGAAGCCAATCCGGTCACCGAAGATGATCCAAGCCCTCGGTGAATCGATCAATCAGAAGTCCAGTACGAGGACCCTGACCGGCTCCAGACCAGGTATCCAAATCAGCGAACTCGCTCGCATCGTTGTTGTCAGTTCTGCGCGTTTCAACGCATCGACGCCCAGATCGCAATCTTGAGGGCGCAGGCAGACGATAACGAGGGACCCCACGTTCACGCTTCGCTTCAACCGCTCAACATCTTCCTTTTGCAGCGTCGGCATGTCAAAGCTCAAAGCTCCCCTGTCCCACACCCACAATGCTGCCAAACTATCCATGGCATTGAACCGTGTTTGCTTGCCCGCGTATGACATTGTGTAGGCGAGACGCTCTCTTTTCTCGGGGTCTTTCGCTGTGAGGCCGAGACGTCTATTGCCCCAGAAGAAAACATTTCTGCCGTGGAGATAGGTCAGGTCGACAGACTGCCGGATTGCGACCACTTCTTCAAACACGAGCTTGTAGGAAGGATGGTTTGAATCGGCAAAATTAGTTTTGGTACCGGTATTCAGGATGCCGGAAACTATTGTGAGCGCCATTACACCGGATATGGCCGCTGCTTGTCGCTGTGTTTGAAAGAGGTAGAGTGTTCCGCCCCCGAGCGCGGCAAGCCCAAACCAAAGTATCGGGAAATCCAGATAGTTATTGGACCCACTCAGAAGGTACAGGCAAATCAGCGGCGCGACCGACGCTGCTGCCACCACAAGAAAGAGGCCTACTTCCTTTTGTCCGCCTACCGACAGGCTTTGCTGGAGACTTCCAAGAATTGATACGACGAGAATGGCTTCGCCGTAGATCAAATAACTCACATAGAAGTGTTCCTGAAGCGTCACGCCACCAATGATCGTGTCCCACAGCAGAAGAAACGTAAATGTGGTGGCCAGACAAAGAGCGCCGACTATGACAATGGGCTTTGCCTTTTTACCGGTCTTCCGGATGGCCAAAGCTGCCAAACACAGAAGGAGCAAGGGCGCAATCGCCCAATAACTTCCGGGCACCCACTCACTAAAGGGAACGGCAAACAAACTTACATTGTGGGTGGAAAGACCGGCCATCGGCCCTTGGCTGAAAAATGAAAACACAGTCGGTGCGCCCAGTTGCAGCGCATAAATTGTGCAGATCGCAACGCCTATGACACCACCCAACGTGACATAGACTGTGTCACGTATCGCTGAGCGGGCGCCCTTCAACGTAATAGTGGTCGCGAGCACAGCCAGTGCTGCCAGCCCCCCAGGAACAGGGTGAATAATGGTCGCCAGACTGACGAAAAAGCCCGCAGCGACATAGCTTGCAATAGCCGACGCTAAACGCGCCTGTGTCGCTCCATATACGGCAAAGGCGAAGGCAACAAGCCCGAAAGCCATTGCAGGGCCGTCCACATATCCCGTTGATATGGCGTTCACCCAGAGCGGGTTCAGGCCGAGCCACCATGTCGAAAAAATAGCCACATTTCGTCCGTACAAACGATAAGCGGCCAAAAAGACTGCCCCCAGCGCAAGTCCATTGAAGAAGTGCATCATCGCATAATGCGCGAACACGGGACTAAAGACGGAGTGAATGGCGTGACCAATAAAAATGTATGGAACACGACCACTGTAGTACAAGGGTCCGTAACGCCATACTTGCTCGGCAGGGTCGAGAAAGTAACCGACGTAGATCATCGGATCGACCCAACCCGGCACGGGAAAGAGTTCATACAATCCCGACAGCAAAACGAGCGTTGGCAATGCCACCGCGACGATGCCCGAGAATAATTTCTTTTGAAAAATGCTGACCACTTAAACCCAGAAAATGCTGATGTTGAATGCGGATGGGGTCGTTTGTCCTTACACTCTTGTTCTACTTATGCAAGATTCAAACAGTCAAATACATGAGCCTTTTCTCTCGACTTTCAGGGCGATGCGCTACATGAACTCTCTTCCGACTTTAGCTCTCAATTTTTGTCTGCCAAGCCAACCCTAAAAGAGTTTTGAATGTGTGCCCGCATGATCGATATCATTTTAGCTGATATTCCGGACATCAAGATTATTGGCCTTGAGAAAAAGACTGATGCCCGAGGCTATTTTATCCAAAAATATTCAAAACGCGATTTTGATGAAGCGGGTCTCCACATAGACTTCGTGCAGGATAACGAATCCTGGAATGCGGATTCGGGCACATTGCGAGGCTTGCACTTTCAGACACCCGACTTTGCCCAGACCAAGCTAGTTAGCGTGATTACGGGTTCCATATTTGACGTTGCCGTTGATATACGAAACGGGTCCCCGACTTATGGCAAGCATGTATCTTTTACGATTAAGGCCGACGACTGCAAACAAGTTTTGATACCGCGGGGCTTTGCTCATGGCTTCTACACACTTGAGCCAGACACCCTTGTTTCCTACAAAGTTGACGCCTTTTACTCTGCGACCAACGAGGGTGGGCTACTGTGGAACGACCCATTGCTCTCGATTAAGTGGCCAACCCAAGGGAACCAGCCAATTTTGTCCGATAGAGACCGGCAATGGGAAGGTTTCAATGGGTTTACAAGCCCCTTCGATACCGACAATGTGTAAAAGGGCGTATTCACAGAGTTAGCATCTGGGAGACATTATGCGAGTGCTAGTAACCGGGGGCGCCGGATTCATCGGATCGGCACTTGTAAGATACCTCATTCGTGAAACTGCGCATGAAGTTCTGAATGTCGACTCTCTGACATATGCTGGCAATCCCTTATCTCTTTCGCATATCTCCCGGAGCGATCGGTATCAGTTTTCGAGAACCGATATCCGCAACAGGCTCGCAATCGAGAACGTAATCTCCGACTTCAAGCCTCAGTTGATCATGCATCTTGCCGCTGAAACACACGTTGATCGTTCGATCAGATCATCGATGGCTTTCATCGAAACTAACATTAATGGAACGCACAACCTTCTCGAGGCTTCCCGGATATATTGGGAAGGCCTCAAAGGAGCTGAGAAAGACTTGTTCCGCTTTCACCACATCTCGACCGACGAAGTTTACGGTTCGCTGGGCGCAGAAGGGCTGTTCACCGAAGACACTGCTTATGCCCCCAACTCACCCTACTCAGCTTCAAAAGCCAGCGCCGACCATCTCGTTCGGGCTTGGTATGAAACTTATGGGTATCCAGCGGTCACAAGCAATTGCTCGAACAACTATGGGCCCTATCAATTTCCCGAAAAATTGATTCCGCTTGTCACGCTCAATGCTATTGAAGGCAAGCCGCTGCCAATTTACGGAAATGGGGAAAATATTCGCGACTGGCTCTATGTCGAAGATCACGTGCGCGCACTGGTGAAAGTTGCGAGCGAAGGGAAGATCGGAGAGACCTACAACGTCGGCGGCAACTCTGAGAGAACCAACATCGAAGTCGTGATGGCAATCTGTGCTGCACTAGACAAATTTCTGCCTGAAGCCAGTAGCCGTCCACATGCTCAACTTATCGAATTTGTCGCAGACCGTCCGGGGCACGACGCCCGATATGCCATCGACGCCTCGAAGATCCATCGTGAACTTGGTTGGGCGCCTCTAGAAAGCTTTGAAAGCGGCATCGAAAAAACCGTTCATTGGTATTTGCAGAACAGCGACTGGTGGGGCTCAATTCGCAATGACACCCATGGTGGGAAACGTCTTGGCGGTTTGAAAATGAATACCACTGCATGACATCACTATCGGACAAACCAAACGTCCTGCTGGTCGGGGCTACCGGACAAGTCGGACACGAGATCGCATTACAAGCAGAAGCCTTTGGCATAGCTGCTGCAACCCCCCTGCGTTCCGAACTCGACATCACGGATGAAGCATCAATACGCGAAGCCCTTGAGTTGTACCGGCCTGACATTGTCATCAATGCTGCTGCCTATACAAATGTTGACCGCGCAGAAGCAGAGACTGATCTCGCCTTTTCCGTCAACGGCACCGGCCCCGCACTACTTGCCGCTGCGTGTGAAGCGGCGCAAACACCCATCTTCCATATTTCAACAGACTACGTCTTTGACGGAACAAGCCCGGCCCCCTATCGCGAGAATGATGAAATAAATCCGCTAAACGCTTATGGGCGGAGCAAAGCCGCCGGCGAGCAGGCAATACGTCTTGCGACCAAGCGCCATATCATCGTTCGCACATCCTGGGTATTTGGAAGTCGTGGTACGAATTTTGTTAAATCGATACTTCAGCGAGCGGAAACAAATGCCCCCCTGAAAGTCGTAAGCGATGAATGGGGCAACCCAACAGGTGCAAGTGATATTGGCAAGCTATTGTTGTTTCTGTCAGTGCATTGCCTCAAACAAATCAGCATGGGGGAAGACCCAACATGGGGGACCTATCATTTTTGCAATGACATGACTGTGACACGACATCAGTTTGCCGAAGTTATCATTGCGGGTGCTGCAAAACGGGGAAGACCCGAGTGCGCCATTATTCCAATCACATCAAGCGCGCTTCACTCGAATGCACAGCGGCCAAGGAACTCCTCTCTCGATTGCGCGCTCATAAAAGAAACGTTTGGCATCCAAACGCGCTCTTGGAAGCCGTGCCTGGAAGAAATTCTTGATCAGATACTCTAAATGAAACGATTAAAGTCGAGATCTGTTGAAAGGAAATTTTGAATGAAGGGCATCATTTTGGCTGGGGGAAGCGGTACCCGCCTCTACCCCATCACACGCGCCATTTCCAAACAGCTACTTCCGATTTACGACAAGCCGATGATCTATTATCCGCTTAGCACACTGATGCTGGCAGGCATTCGCGATATCCTGATCATTACGACACCGCATGACGCGCCTGCATTCCACCATCTACTCGGTGACGGCAGCCAATGGGGCCTGTCCCTTTCCTACGCCGTGCAACCCAAACCCGAAGGATTGGCGCAAGCTTTCCTCATAGGACGGGAATTCATCGGGGGAGATCGTTGTGCTTTGATATTGGGCGACAACATTTACTACGGCAGCGGTTTTTCCGGCGTCCTAAAAAATGCCGTGCGGCGCGAAGATATGGCCACTGTCTTTGCCTATTGGGTAGCCAATCCCGAAAGCTATGGCGTGGCGACTTTTGATAAAGACCGACGTGCGATAATGATCGAAGAGAAGCCGAAAAACCCAAAATCACATTATGCCGTTACCGGATTGTATTTCTATGATCGCGATGTGGCAGACATGGCCAAGGAGGTAAAACCCTCAGCCCGCGGAGAACTGGAAATCACCTCAATCAACAATATGTACTTGAGCAAAGGCAAGCTTCACGTCGAAGTCCTTGGCCGCGGATTCACATGGTTGGATACCGGCACATACGATACGTTGCTGGAAGCCGGTCAATATGTGGAGACCGTTGAGAAACGTCAAAACCTCAAAATTGGTAGCCCTGAAGAGATCGCTTACCGTCTAGGGTATATTACTGCCGACCAACTGATAGAATTGGCACGCGCAAGTGGCAAGAATAGCTATGGCGACTATTTGGAATCATTGGCGCGTGATGACTTCCAACTGCTCAGGGATGACGGTGTTCCGACTAGATAAGCCTGACAGGGTGACGAAGGGGCAACAAGCAGGCAAGATCGTGTGCTTACAAAAATATTGTTGCTCAATGGCAATCAGAGGTGAATTTGAATACCAACCAACGAAGCTTCAGCGTTGTCGTCCCTGTTTATGGGTGCCGTGATTGTTTGGATTCGCTTTGCGAACAGCTGGACCTGCAACTTGCTGCCTTGACTGAAAAATATGAAATCATTTTGGTCGATGACCGGAGCCCGGACAATTGGTGGGCAATTTTGCCTGCGCTTCAAGCGAAGTACCGTGCGGTCAAAGGTGTTCGCCTCAGCCGAAATTATGGTCAGCAGATTGCAATCACAGCAGGACTTGGCACAGCAAAGGGTGACTATGTCGTCGTCATGGATTGCGACCTGCAGGACCCGCCGAGCCTAATCCCTGAATTGTTTGCCAAGCTACAGGAAGGTTGTGACTTAGTTTTGGGACGACGCGTCGTGCGCCAGCACGCGTTGCACAGACGCTTTGCCGCGAAAGCATATGCCGCTATCTCGAGCTGGCTTACGGGCAGTGATGTTGATGGCACCCAGGGCGCCTATTCAATCCTCTCGCGAAAAGTCGTAGACGCCTTCTTGCTGTTTGAGGAACAAGAACGGTACTACTTGAGCATTTTGAGGTGTCTGGGTTTCAAGGTTGGTACCGTCGATTTTTCTCATCACCCGCGGCATTCCGGAAATAGCAGCTATCGTTTTCGGGACCTCTTTCACATCGGCGTCAATGGCATATTGCTTCAAGGCACTGTCGCGCTGCATTGGATTGTCGGGTTTGGATTCTTTGTGTCAATTTGCGGGACCTTGACCGCAGGTCTGTTGGTTTGGCGCTACCTCTTCGAGGTGAGCCAACCCGGTTGGACAAGTCTCATCGTGCTTGTCCTCCTCTGCACCGGTGTCATTTTGATGAGCCTAGGATTTATAGGCCTCTACATTGGGAAAATTTTTGAGCAGACCCGACGGCGCCCGCTGTATGTAATCGACATTGTCGCGGAAGGACGGACTGCGTGGTAACCAAGGAAGATTCAGGCGGACCCAGCCTGATCAAAGAAGTTGCCGACTATTACACAAACAAACTCTCCGAATTTGGCGAGACGCCTCAAGGCGTAGATTGGAATAGTGAAGCCGGTCAAATCTTGCGCTTTCAGGAGTTGTGCAAAGTCATTTCCCCTGCAGAGAAACTTTCGCTCAACGATCTTGGATCAGGCTATGGCGCCCTCTTTTCATACCTGAATGAAAGATACACCGGCGTCAGCTACTTCGGTTACGACGTTTCCGAAGAGATGGTAGAGGCCGCAAGAAAACGTCATGCACCGTTTTCCAATGCTCAATTTGATGTCGCTCCATATCCTTTGCAAAAAGCTGACTACAGCGTCGCAAGTGGCATCTTTAACGTGACACTGAACCGCTCAAAGCGGGAATGGGAATCATATATCCGAAACGTCTTGGATCACCTTCACGAGAGTTCTGAGATAGGATTTTCTTTCAACTGCCTGAGTTCCTATTCCGACAAGCATAAGATGCGCGAAGATCTATACTACGCGGATCCCTGCACGATGTTTGATCACTGCAAGACAAAGTACTCCCGGCACGTTGCCCTGCTGCACGATTACGACCTTTACGAATTCACTATACTAGTAAGGAAATGATCATGACCAAACAGCTCATCATTTTCGGCCTCGGAGACATCGCCCAGCTTGCGTACAAATATTTCACAACCGACTCTGAGTATGACGTGGTCGCCTTCACTGCTGACCGAGAGTATGTGACCACCGAAGAGTTTTGCGGGCTACCTGTTGTTCCTTTCGATGAAGTGATCAAGAATTATGCGCCTGATGCGCACGAATTTTTTGTTGCTATGAGCTACACAAAACTCAACGACGCGCGCAAATCAAAATATCTGTTGGCTAAAGAGGCGGGCTACAGAATAGCCAGCTACATAAGCTCGCGCTGCACCGCATTGAACGACAATAAAATCGGGGAAAATTGCTTCATACTTGAAGACAACACAATTCAACCTTTCGTCTCCATCGGTAACAATGTCACTCTGTGGAGCGGCAACCACGTGGGACACCATTCGACCATCCACGATCATTGCTTCATTGCTTCTCATGTCGTCATTTCGGGCGGTGTCGAAATCGGTGAGAGTTGCTTTATCGGCGTCAATGCAACGCTGCGCGATCACATAAAAATTGGAGATCGGTGTGTGATCGGCGCCGGGGCTTTGATCCTTGCGGACGCAGAGGCGGAAGGCGTGTATTTGGGGCAAGGAACAGAGCGTTCGCGTGTGCCGAGCAGCCGACTTCGGAAAATATAATACGAAGGTGTCGTTCCTAACGCCTTGCGTTCTTCATGTAGTCAGGCGCTCTATCGCCGCAATTGAAAAGCAGATCAACGATCGAAACCGTGTGGGTAAAGTCGCCCCATAACTGCGGATACTCAGGGTAGTCCTCATAGCCGAACCACTTCAGCTTGATGTCGTGCGCCGTAAAAACGTCTTCCTCAATATAGTTCTTCGCCGATGGACCGGAGACATACTCACCACCCCCCGCCTGCTTGCATAAAGACGCCAAACGTTCGCTCTGCCCGTCAGCCAACTCATAGTCAGATGAACTCGAAATCTTAGTCGCTATGCCAAGGTGCTGACAAACGGTCTCGATCAAATGCCTATTGAGATTGGATAGAAGTTCGTATTTGTGTTCCAGATAAAACGGCGCTAGCCATTCGGCCACTTGATCAAAGTTAGGGGCCTTTTTGTAATTGGCGACGATGCTCCGCCAGTGATATTGCGCCCAGCCATCACCATCAATTTCGGTCTCATTTATTTTCTGGAAATACCGTCCCTTTACTTTCACAGGGACGGAAATCCACTTCAGCCCTTGCGGAGTCTTGATCTGATTGCGATTGCGCCAATCACGCTTCGTGTATTGCATATCGTCGTACAAAATGAACTCATCTACAGCGGCAATAAGATCGAAGTATCCTTTCCATGGGATGTAGTTGGACTGGAGAATTGCTACTTTTTTCATTTCTGAACCGATGCGGCCACATAAACATCAAAGCCGGGATTCGACTTGGAAGCAGGCACATGAACGAAGTTTTCCTTGATATAGGCATCCATCAGATGATGCGTATTGCTGTACCGCAAGTCCTCATTCCCATCCAGAGCAGAATCCCAGATAACAGCAAACTTTGGATCATTAGCCTTGATACGCTCAATTTCCAGAAGCTGAAGTGAATCATCCCGAGCCTGAAGCGCAAAGGTATCCCACATCGGCGCCTTGCGATTTGTAGCAGCATATATGCCCGACCAAGAAGGTACAGCCAGAAACGTCTGCTGTGCAGGCGCATACTGATCGATTAAGCCTTGTAGAAAGACGAACTGCTCGGCCACCCTTGGTTCAAGCGCAAGTTGATCACCACCGACCTGAACCTCCGGACAATTTTTGTTTGGACGACAAGCCCACCCGGGCTGTTCATGCAGCATGATCACCAAGCTCGAAATGCACAAGACGGACATAATCAGCCATTTGAGGCGATGCGACTGCAATCCGATCCAGCAAACCAATGCCAGCAGCGCCGGATATATCGCCTGTCCCAAATGCGCCGTGTCTGCCCGCAGCGAAAGCGCATGTGCATAGGGCAAAGCCAGGGCCGCGCAGGCCACAATCAATGCCGGTACTTTGATGTTTCGAAAGTGACACCACAGAACAGCAATCATGCCGATCGCGCCCCACAGAAAAACTGACAGATAAGCCAGACCGAAAATTGTGTGCTTCCCAAACGGAACTCGCCACGGCCACGGCACTGGAACCGGCAACGTGGCAACATTCGTACTCAACTGGAACATAATGCTCTGCCACATGGCTTGTGCAAAACCCTGATCCAACAGGACGAAGAGTAAAATGGGCGCGAGGCCCAGCAAAATGCCGCCTGCAAAAGCGCATCCGGCGCGAAGAAAGCCAGGGCCCACCTTCAACAGTCGCAGGTAGCCGAGGACAAAGAGGCCACCTAACACGCCATAGACACCGTGATTGCGGCCCATTATCGCGACGGCTCCGACCACGACACCGGTGAAAAAATAGCGACGAAGCGTCGGGCCGTCACATAGCCATGCCAGAACAGCAATCAAGGAAAGCGCCGATGTGATGTCGAAATATTTGTGGCGCGGAAACATCCAGACGACGACTGTCACAGCTGCAACAAGGATGAAAACAAAGTCATCCTTCCTGAGGTTCATCTGAAGCGCGCGCAGGCCAAAAAAAAGACCCACAGCCTGAATGACTGAGCCCGCCGCACGCAATGCGACAATGCCGTGATCATCAGCCAACCACATGAACAAGGATGACCAATAATAGCGCCCAAGGTCATAGGAAAAAAAATCGCGCAGCGGCACCCCACCGTTCAGGACCCGCTCGGTGCCATACCAAAGAAATCCTTCATCGGACAAATCCAGTCCGATGTGCGCCTGCCAATAGAAGAACGTCGATGTACAAAGTATAGCGAGGAAAACAGCTTGCAGAATTCGGTTTTGCGACGAATGCAATACCCACTTCCGTGCCTGAAACAAAGCACTGTCATCGAGTTTCATCGACATCGCCCAATCACCATCCACCAAATCGTCGCTTGAGTTGTGAGCCGAGACGTTTAATTTCCTTTATGAGCTTGGACACGGTCATGGGTGAAGGTGTGCGTCCCAATCGCCCCGTACTCTGCCGACCTACGGAGGTCGCAAATTCATTTTGGGGCACATATCCTCTATGAGCAAAATGATCTACCTGCGAAGTTCCCTGCTTCACGCGCAGCGTAGCATCCAGAAATTGCCGACCATATCGGCGGTCTGGCTCCAGGTGGCAACCTTCCGCCCATTCATTCCATGCATTTATGAAAACAAACTGCCTGTCGCCGGGCATCTCGCGCCGCACTTTTTCCAACGCACTCCGCAACCAGTATTCGTAATTCTCTGGCGTGCCATTGAGAAATATCTGCGCCCGAGGTCCCATTCTAGGCGTGTTGTCCCAGCACGGAGACACTGTGGGAAACACCGTCGGTTCGTTATATTCAAGGTTCAAGTAGAATTCTGCCAAATCAGACAGGTCATAAACGCTGCCTGAAAACTCTTCGTAAAATTCTATTTGATTGGACAGGTCAAAATTCCGACTCCAGTTCGCTTCCCGTAGATTGTGCGGTGGAAATTGCAGGCCAGCGTCGAATCCAACATCTTCGTATGAGTCATTTCCATGCGTCAGTGCCGCAACCAGAAAAATATTATTGATACCCTTTTCCCGGCAGCGGTCGCGCCAGACCTGAATGCTCTTCTTCACGTCGGGCAAATTTTGTGGCCGATACACTATCAACAGCGGTGCGTCACCAACCCGGATGTATCTGGGGTCGTTCAGAAAAGGTAGCAAGTCATCAATGAAATTTCGGTCATCATCAGGACCGAATTCCTGCGCAATCAATATCTCGGATTCAGACGCATCCCACCTGCGTGTCCAATTTTCGTTGGCCCAGCAAAGACAAAAGGGCATGTCACTTTCTTTGTCTGCCAACATATCATCGACAGGTACATCCAGAAGGCGTTTGCCCGAAAACCAATAGTAGTGATAGCAAAAGCCATCGATCCCATGCGCTTTAGCCACTTCTATCTGCTCGCGGCGTGTCTGGCGCACGCGCAAATCGTAAAACCCGAAATCTGTGGGAAGATGCGGCTGATAATGCCGGTCGAACGAAGGGACCGCCTTGGTGACGTTCGTCCATTCCGTAAAACCCTTGCCCCACCAGGCGTCATTCTCCGGAAACGGATAATACTGAGGCAAGTACATCGCCAATAATTTCGGACTCACGAAAAAGTTTTCCTTTTGATTCTGCCCTGCGCCTCATATCGCGTGAGGCGTCGCCTTAGTCTTTCGGCATACTCCGGAGAGTATATAGGCGCAGCGAGCAGGAGGAATCTGGCCGTCCAATAACGTCGCTGATTGTTGATCCAATTGCCTGCTGCGCCCCATACGGAGCTTTTTGCTGCTCTCTTTTTTCTCACTTCGCTCAGCTCGACACGCGAGGCACCCAGAATTGTATTTCCAGTGTCTTTCTCCCCTGCCATCGCTAAGCAATAGGCATCGAATTCGTTTCGGATTCCGTCAAACCTAGCACGGAACTCGGCGTCATCCGAGATATTCGCCGCCAAATCCGAAACCATCTCCCAGACTTCTGCTGCCCATTCTGACAGTTCATTTGGCAGCTCAATGTCGCGGAGAGAGCGGGAACTATTGTGTTTAAGATCAGCGCTGATGAATTTCTCAATTTCGGGCGCCGCAATATCCAGTGCGACTGGCCAACGGAGCACGAGATCAACGCTCAACTTGTTCACCGTGAATCGCCAGTCGCTCAGCAGATCATCATATCGTGTAAAATTTCGCCGCAATCCACGCGAGTCATGCTCGGCGTCTAAAACACTACGTAGCCAAAGCATGACGCCATCGATGAAAGGCATTTGGTCGCGATTGTGCAGCGAGAACGCCACTTCAACAGGATGGCGCATCACCAGAATGACGGAAGGCGAAGCACCGAATTTACGAAGCGCTTGAATCCAGAACGGAACGATCCTGCAAATTCTTGGATCTTTGATCGCAAACAACTCTTCACTATCGAACTCTGATCTGAGCAACGCGATCGACTCAGTCGAAAATTGTGCAACCTCTTCGGAATTCAACCAATCGACGTTTAAGTGTGACCAATCATTCCACTTGCTTCCTGCCTGAAACAACAACCGCTCATTAAAATGATTGATACGGGCAGATTCCCAATATCCGCGGCTATTCCACTCATCGCCGCTTATGAGAGTATTCGGCGAGGCAACGCCCAGCGCCGTCAGAACGCCCGTCAATGCGGAGGTGCCACTCCTGTGCATACCCAGCACCAGGACCCCATTTCGCTTGAGGCTCTGTGTCAGAACCATGGACACCCTTACTTCCCCTCGCAGGTAAACAACCTGAAAATTACTTTTTCACTTATACGTGAATTCCAATAGTATCGACACTTAAACTGGCTCCAAAAGCCTCCGGTTTTGGCAATGATGACTGCCTTGTTTAACCAAAGCCGAACAACGGAATTTTGTAGATGATGCCTGCATTTAGCGATATTGGGCCATTGAAAGAATACTTAGTTTTTGTATCGATTTTGGCTATTTCCATTTTCGTAGCCGCCCGATCAGAACGCGTGAACAGATGGGTCGAACAGACGAACCTGACCGTGGCTGCGTGGGCGAGGAAAAGGAATGCGTTTCCGGACGTGGACGTAGCGCATGAATTACGGCGCATTGATATTGCGCGCATCGCGCTGGGAACTATTGCCATGGCCCGATATGGAGACGTTCTCATTTCAGCCATTGCAAACGGTTCACAGAACAGCATCATTCTGTCCGCAATTGCCTTCACTTTTTCGCTGATGATTACGATCGGATTTCTGACGCCAATTGCCATGCTGATATTGATGTCCACCGCCAATGTCCTGATCGACAACGCGATAGGCGCCTCGACGTTGGGCACAATGGTCCTGTCTATCGCTCTTCTGTCTCTAATTGTCGTGCCTGCCGGCCGCACACTCTCTTTAGACGCCTATCTTTTCAGGCGCGAGAAAATCGGAGCGAGTGTTATCAATTCGATGTATCGACTATTCGGATCTGTGTCGTCGGACCGCATCATCATCGGCAAACTCGCCGGCGTGCTCGCCTACTATTGCCTCTGCCTATATTCTGTCAGTTGGCACATACATGATCCTGCCTGGGTTTCGGGCTACGTCTTGAACTGGGTCATGCTTTCGCCCTCCTCCAATCCGCTCTATTCGGATTTGGCATGGCAGGTCTATCAATGGTCGCCCTACTTTTTTGTCAATTTTTTTCGATTCTCAATTTTGGGAATGATCGTCTGGTATCTACTTTTTTTACCCGGGCTTTTTGCAGGTTGGTATGTGAGAACGGCAATCATCCTTTGGGGACTAGCGTTTTTTCTAATCAGCACATTCATTCTTCCGCTGAGCTATCTGGGCCCTTACGAACTTGTCTTCTGGTTCTTTTTATATCTTCACATTCCTGCATTTTCAGCGTCGCCTAAGCGAAGTCTCATTGTGCTGTTTGATGATCGCTGCAATCTTTGTGACCGCACGGTCAAAATATTGTCATGGCTTGACGTTTTTGGCGTCCTCACTTTTCTGCCAATTCGTCGAAACATTGAGACGGCCGCGCGCTTCAACGTAACGCTCGAAGAAGGACTTACTGACCTCGTCGGCATTGAAGAGGCCACAGGGAGGCGATTTGGCGGCTACGCCCTTTATGAAGCATTGGCCACGCGTCTATTTTTCTTATGGCCTGCGTGGCCCTTCCTTTGGCTTGGGCGTCATCTACGTGTTGGCCCTGCTGTCTATCGCTTCATTGCCGATCGTCGCACCAAGCTGTTCGGTGTGTGCGAATTTTCTACAATCCCAGATCGCTTCACCCGGTTTAGCTCAATTTCAGATCTAAATTCGCGCGATGCATCCGCGACCTATTCCGCTGCCACCAAGGGCATACTTCTGACGCTGATTTTTATGGTCATCGTCTTTTCTTTCCGACTACCTACCTTCAGCCTGGAGGTGGACAAGCTAGCGCCAGGTCGCTGGGTGACCGCTGTATTCGGCTCATCCCCTCTGGCGTTTGGCATAGGAAAGATCAACGTTTTCAACGAAAGCGATCTGTCGCTCTTTACCATTAAGTCATCTGGCGAGCTTGTCCCGAAGGTGGGGACGGAAGCCAGCAACGATGCGTTTAAGAATGGCCAATCGATCGCCGGCGCCATTTTCGAAATGAGCGATCAGCAGCGATATTCGATCATCAAATTCTCTCGCGTCATGTCCCGGAAGAATATTGGTTGTGACTTGCCGTTCTGGAAGCAGACCGCAAAACTCTACGCGGACGCGCTGTCTTCCGATGCGCGCTCGGTAACTGACAGCGACCTGAAAGTGACTGTGCACAAAGTCAGATGGCCGACTAAGGAAGATTTCCGCGCATACCGACCAGTTTCGCCTGAGGTGAATATTTTGTGCCAAGCTCGTATCGACACCAAGACGGGCGAGCTCCTGGATTTGACTTTCGATCAGTCGGGCGTCGATGCGGCATTAAAGGCAAAGGGATATCCGCCCTACATCCGTGCAGATGCAGTCCTTGTCGCGCTCAATTACCAATGCCCCGCGGACACAGCATGGCTAAATGTAGTGATGAAGTATGACGCCTCACTTTCGACGCGCCCCGGGCTCCTTCAAGCTGCTCAAGATTTGTACCGGGATCACTATGGCGAATTCGAAATTGATTGCTTGTTCAAAGTTGTAAGAATTATGCAAGCCAATCACGATCTCGACGAATCTGCACGAGTGAAGAACGTGCCAGAACTTTGTGATGTTGGTGTTACGCTGTCCAAAGCCTTCGCTGAGGCTGCAGAACCGGACGAAAAGTTCCATGTGCGCATGGAACAGTTTTCGATTGCTGCACAGGATGCTCAGGCAGCAGGCGATCATCTTCAGTGCGTCAAATCTGCGGCAAATGCGAGACGTTCGTATTTCGAGCGCATTATGAAACCGGAGAGTTATGAAGACTGGGAAAACCCAGGATCCACACCACCCAACATTGTCGTGGAAATTACTCATGACGCACGTTGAACGCTATGGCGTGAATGAGCAGACGGTTTCTCTGACCGCCATCGACCGAGCCGTCGAAGAAATCAGGCTTTGCGGCTTTTCCATTCTGGACTCGGGTTATGGACTAGACGAGATGGAAGAGCTCCGCCGGGCATTCGCATCTGCGCGACAAAAAATGGAAGCGCAATTTGGCGGAAGAGAATGTCTTTCGCAGATCGACGAGCACAATACAATTCGCGTGCCTATGGCATATGAGAAAAGCTTTCTAGCTCTCGCTTTGAACCCTGTCATTCTCGAACTGTGCGAAAAAATGTTGGGTGCCCATTTTGTACTCAATCAACAAAATGGGATTTCAAATCCCGGCAATGGAGATCGCTACAATCAAGCAGCTTACCATCGCGACCTTCCCTACCAGCATTTCGTGGCCGACCGCCCCTTGGCAATCAATGCGCTATTTTGCCTTGATGATTTTACGAAGGATAATGGCGCAACGCTCGTGATCCCGGGGAGCCACAAGCAGGGCGCATTTCCATCAGATACCGTGGTCGAGAAATCGCAACAGCAAATTACAGCACTGGCAGGAAGCTTCATTGTCCTTGATTGTATGCTGTTTCACTCCGGCGCAACGAACATGACCGCCCGCGAGCGGTTGGCGATCAACCACGTCTATTCCATACCCTTACTGAAGCAGCAGATCGATCTGCCAAATACACTTGGCAAAACCTTCACTCAAGACGCCAAGGCGCGACAGATACTCGGGTACGACACGTCAACACCACGCGACGTTGCCAGCTATTACAAATCGCGCCGGGACAAACTCAAGCGCTGACTATTTTTCCAAGATAGCCAGTCCAAAGCCGGACAGACCGTACCCATTACCATTGTAAAGCATATAGCGATGTCCGGAGTGGTCGAACACACATGGATAGGTTTGCTCGTCATTGTCCCAAGCCATAGCCTCATTTGCCCATGATATCGCGCCGTCGTGACGTATCCACGACCGCCCATCATCGGTTGACGTAGCGAAGGCGAGATCATACTTCGCGCGACGTCTTGCAAACCACATCGACAGTCTTCCGTCAGCTTCGACAATGACGCAGGGCCGACTGACAGCAAATTCATCCGGATCATCGCGGTTCAGCGATATCGCAATTTTTCCGGTTGCCGTCCAGTTGAGCCCGTCATCTGAAACCGCCTCCTTTATGACGTGCTCCATCTCTACGCCCTGCTTACCCCAGAAGAGATGGCTGCCGTACCACATGCGATAGACATCATCTTGCCGGATGACCCAAGGATAACCCATTGAATAAGGATCAACGGCCGATCGACCAATGGCGGGGGCGAGGCCGATGCGGTCGAAGTCCGGCTCTCGGCTCTCTTCTCGAATGGCTACGCCAATAAAATTCGTGAACGGGACCGAAGTACCCACTGACCATCCCAGATAATAGGCCAAGATCGCCCCGTCCTTCTCAATAAGGCTGGTGACGGAAACACCGTCCGCGTCAAAGGCACCTCTCGAACCTGGTGAAAACAGTGGCCCGACTGGCCCGTTTACAATTTTGAACTGATTGCCGACAAGTTCCATTGTCAGCTTCGCGAGTGATCCGCTATTCCTCACATCGCGAACGGAAAAATAAATATCGACAAGACCGTCAGCGCGCGAAAATGCCGTAGGATAGCTGGCGTGGCTATGCCACCAATGTCCGTTTTTTTGAGGCGCAATGACCACTCCCAGACGGCGCCATGACTGTATCTCTTTCGTCATCTATGACCACTCCTTCACTACAGGCAGATAGTGGTGTGTATCGAAATCCAGTCAATGTTCAAATGGCGGTCAGTGGGTGACTTTAACATTGGATATCGGCACAATTTGATTCTCAAATATGCATTTGATTTAGATCGACTTCATGCCGAAGTCCCAGCTCAATTCAACCCTTAGGGCCTCGGATAATGCAGAAGAGCAAACCTTGTTTGTCATGCGGCGGTACCGAATGGCGCCCCCTGCCACACTGGGAAAATGCCAGCATGTTGTCAGACGGGCAACTTGTTCGATATGAACTTAAAAAAGAGCATTGCAAAAGCTGCCAACTCTTGCGGCACGTGTCTCCACCCACTCAAAGTGATTTGGACGATATTTTCAAGCGTGGCTATACGCTCTATGCCCGCGCGCCAGGCGACGACTTCGAAATGCGGCGCCAACACCGTTACGTCGGCTGGGTCCTTTCTATGGTCGACCAGCAACCCGAATGTTCACTATTCGAAATTGGTGCAGGCAATGGCTCCTTCCTACTTCAACTTCAAAAGCTTGCTCCCACGTGGAAACTCGCTGGTCTAGAACCGTCTGCTGTGGCCGCCGAATTTGCCCGTCACGCAGGCTTCGACATTCAAATCGCCACTCTAGCCGAATTGAACACGCCCAAGTCACAAGCCGATATTGTCCTTGCCATAAACGTGCTCGAACATGCCGAAGACCCTGTTGCCTTTTTGAGGCATTCCGCTTTACTCATGAAAAACGCTGGGTGCATCGTGATCATTTGCCCCGATGGCGAGCGGCCGTCGTCAGAGCTTCTTGTGTATGATCATATTCATTCTTTCACTACACGCTCAATCCACAACATTGCACGAGCAGCAGGTCTGATTGTTGAAAGCCGATCCGTTGCGCCGGAACCTCTCGGCCCGTTTCAAGCATTCAAACTGCGCGGCGCGCATGACAAGCCGTCAGCAGTTTCACTCATCTCATCACCGGATGATCTCTACGAAAGAAGGGATTGCTTTCTGACTTCGTGGCACAATTTGGACGACGCATTGTTCCAGCGCGCTCACCGGTTTGGCGAAGAAATTTGGGCGTTCGGATGTGGAGAGAATGCACAGCTACTCAGAACTTACGCACCCAAAACCTGGGGGCTGGTGACCGGCGTCACGGCAGACGTTAAAGGTGATTTCGACGGCACGCCCATCAATCAGTATCAACCCGCTTTGAAGGACCGCAGCCGAACCCTATTGCTCGCGGTGCGTCCGGAAGTTCAGGGCGACGTCGCGAAAAGACTTCAAGACGATGGGCATAGGGTCATTCAATGGGACGATCTGATGCAAAATATCTGATCAGGAATTTTGGTCCTCCGCCCCTCTCCATATGCGCTTCATGACAACAAATAAGGGCCTCTGCTTGGTCTGTTCAAATATCTGACCGAGAAACACCCCGCAGATCGAAACAGTCAACGCCAGAAAAATGGTGAACAAAGACAAGAGTGAACGCCAGACGAAAGGATCGAGCCCCATCGCCGTCGAAACGAGCATCAATGCGGAGAGAAAGATCATCGCCAAAGTGCAAATGTTCAACAATCGAATGAGCGATTGAGAATAGAACAGAACACCCTGAAATGAATGGCGCATCAAACTCAGAAAACTATAGCTGGATTTTCCAATCCCTCGCTTATGCCGCGCATATTCAACGTCGCAGGAATCAAATCCAAGCCAATATAGAATAAACAGGAAGTGCCGATTTGGTTCTTTGAACCTTAGGTATTCTTCGACCACATCTCGAGACATCAGGGTGAAGGTGCCGTAGTTCGGGTCGATTGAATGACTGGAAATAAGACGCAAAAACGAAAAATATAGCTTGCCGGCCAGCGTCCGGGGCGCCGGTTGATGCTCCTCGGTACGCCGCCCGAAAACCAGCGGCGAACCTTCCATTGCCTTGTTCCAGAGAATTGGAATCGCCTCCGGCGGATCCTGCAAATCTGCGTCCATGACCAATACATGGTCACCCTTGCTCTCGGCGAGTCCTGCCGCGATCGCAATCGCCTGCCCGAAATTCCGGCTCAACTTGATACCGATTACATGATCATCTTTTTTCGAGAGGTCAGAAATGTTGCTCCAGCCTGCATCAGGGCAACCATCGTCCACCATAATAATTTCGTAGGTGAGCGAAAGTTCCGCCGTCACTTTTGTCAAGCGCGCGTGCAACTCCGCGAGCGCCTGACCGCATTTGTAAACCGGCATGACGACGGAAAGATCAGGTCTGCATTCTTTGCTCATGCTCAAACCGCCAGCCCCTCAACTGAATCGACGACGCGCTTTAAGTCCTTCAGTGTCAGCCTCAAATGCAAAGGCAAGCGTATCAGACGGCTGGCAACGTCATCCGTAACAGACAAATTACCCGCAGCACGACCAAAACGGACACCCGCCGGCGCCGAGTGTAGGGGCACGTAGTGACTTACTGCATTAACGCCTGCTTCAAGAATCAGACGATCCAGCCATCGCGTTCGAATTTCAGCCGAAGGTGCCAAAATATAGAAAATATGGCCATTATGATGGCAATGAGCGGGAGGTTTGGGAAGCTCAAGTTTACCTGCTTGTTCCATTGGCAGAAATGCCTGGCGATAGAAATTCCACGAGGAAAGTCTGCTTTCCGTCGCCGCCTTGCTGTTTTCGCATTGGGCATAGAGAAAAGCTGCGGTGATTTCACTGGGCAAGAATGAGGACCCCACATCCACCCAGCTATATTTGTCAACTATGCCCTTTTTGTAGCTAACGCGGTTTGTACCTTTTTCCCAGAGGATCTCCGCGCGATCAACAAACCGCCCACTGTTGACCATCAGTGCGCCGCCCTCACCCGAGACGATGTTCTTAGTTTCATGGAAACTGAACGCTCCGAAATCGCCAAAGGAGCCAAGCGGCTTACCTTTGTATTCGGCGTGCAGTCCCTGAGCGGCATCTTCAATGAGCAGCAGATTATGCCGTTTGGTAATTTCCAAAATGGCGTCCATCTCGCAGCCAACGCCGGCATAATGGACAACCATGACCGCTTTTGTTTTCGGCGTGATCGCCTGCTCAATCAGGCTTTCATCGATGTTCAGTGTGTCTCTGCGAATATCGATGAAAACAGGGACGGCACCACGCAACACGACGGCGTTCGCGGTGCTGGTAAACGTATAGGACGGCATGATCACTTCGTCGCCCGGTTGCAACTCAGCCAGAAGCGCCGCCATTTCGAGCGCATCGGTGCAGGAGGTCGTCAGGAAGCAGCTTTCACTCCCAACAAGATTCCGAAGAAACTCTTCACAAAGATTTGTATATTTTCCGTTTCCCGAAATATGGCGGCTTTTGATGGCATCTTCGATGTATTCGAGTTCACGTCCGAGCACGCTGGCAACGTTAAAAGCCAAGACCTCTGGCTTTTTTTCTCCGTCCACATCCGATCCCACGTTAGCCCCCCGAACTCAATCCCTACAAATACCCACATTTAGGAAAACTCAAGACAGTGCTGCAACCTTCAACCGGCTATTCATTTCCGATTTGCATAATCCAATAGGTGTATGGAATCCAATTTCGTTCCACCAAATGTCCATTTACTGAAGAAAAATGCCTTCTGGCCAAATCTTCATAGCCCTGCGGGGAGCGAATGCTCTTGCCCCTGTCCTGCTGCACAATGAAACGTGCAACGGCGTTCTGTCCCTCAGCAAAAGTACCATCGACAGTGACAATCCGCCCGTTTGGCTTGATGCCTTTGCTCAAAGTTTCAAATAGGCCATGAACCTCATCATCATCCAGATGATGCAGAAGACCGGTTGCGAGAATGAGATCGAACTTTTCGAGATCCTTGACCGCCTCGCCATCTAACAATTGAGCGTAGAACCGACCGCGATCACCCCATCGTTTCTGCGCCTTACCGATGTAGGACTTGCTGATATCGAACCCTGTGTAGTCGACATCAGGCATCACGGACAGAATATCCGCTGTGCCACAACCAACATCCAGAACTCGATCCCCGGACTGCGCCTGAATAAACTCCTCCTGCAACCAGATTCGATTGGCGCGCGCACCCATCAAGGTTTGCGCAAAATCGTACACTGCCGGAATGGAGAGCAAGGCCCGTACGCCGCTTGTATCCTGCGCCATCTAATTCTTCCGCACTTAAATTAAGGCTTCTTCGCAACAATGACCCGGCTTCCGCCAGCCGGCCATCGCATGCCACACTTCGTCAACGTCACTTCAACATTGAGCAGAGACGTCAGAACGCTATTGGTGAATGTCGAAATTTCAAACTCCTGACGCGCCACCTCGCGAACGTCACGCTCACCTCGGTCAAATCTGGAGAGAATGCGACTTGCCGCCATCAAGGGCAGCAGGGTCGCCGTGTAGCTGGTGGAAAACTCGACGATAAAACCTGCGCGTTTGAGCTTCGCCTCGAGTTCGCCGCGCGAATATCGCCTCTCGTGATGAGCTATTTCATCTGAAATGCTCCACAGCCACGGATGCTGCGGGACTGTCATCACAAAAGTCCCGCCACTTACCAAAGTGCTTTGGATCTGCTCCAAAACCTTCTCGTCCTCAGCAACATGCTCCAAAACATCGAACGCACCAACGACTTCAAAAACCCTTGCGAAAGGCAACCGCCTTGCATCAAGCTGCATCAACTCAACATTCGCTGGCAACCGGGGGCGTGCCAAGTTCAATCCCTTGGGATGAATTTCAGTGCCGACCACTCGCTCCCATTGCCGTGATCTACTCAGTGCGGAAATTACATTCCCGGTGCCGCACCCTATTTCAAGGTATGAGCGAGCTGCGGGAGCATATTTGTCGACCAGAGACACAATCAAGTTACGCCGCGCCACAAACCAAAAATGTGTGAGTTCGGCCACAGACAAATAGTCAAAATCGGAAGGATCAAAGCCGGAAATTGAATCTGCCAACTCAGGGGCCGCTAGCACAATATTGTCATCTACACTCAAGCGGTTCCCGCAAGACTTACATGCCCAATCTTTCGGCCAAATTTCGGCTTCCCTATCAAGCGGTTCACTGGCACGACATTTCGGACATATTCGTGCAGCACCATCGTCTAGTGTGCTGTGAACAACATGTCCTTCGCTGGGGTTCACGCTCTGCATCAGGTTTGCCGATCATTCATTGATTGCTAACTCGACATCGCAGAAAAAGTGACGCCCGTCACAATCAAGATTAGCCCGGCAACCTGCAGCATCGGAATTCTCTCGCCAAAGAAAAACATCGCGCCAAGCGGCACCAGAACGAATGAAATAGCCATCAACGGATATGCGTAGGCCAAACCGAGCTTTTCAATAGCGAGCATGTAAGTGATACTAGCCAGAAACGCGCCGCCTAGCCCGGACAGCACCCAAGGATCCAGCAACATTCCGACGAGATAAGCGACACGGCTGTCCTCGCCCACGGCGACCCCGTGGAATCCAGCTCGCCACTTCATAATGAGCTGCCCGTAAAGGGAGAGCCCGAGAGTGACCAAAATCCAGGTAAGTTTGTCCATTAATGCACTACTTCAATCCACGCCACATGCGGGCAACATTATGCAGATGACACTCGAACGTCGAACATCAACCCATTTTACCGTATAGTTGACGGCGCACCATCGCAAAGCCTGACACATAATCGCAGCCAATTTTCAGCACACCAATCAACTGCAGTATTTGGACCGAAAGGCTCTGATATTCTATTTTCAATATTGGCATTATTGGTAATATTGGCATTAACTGCGGGTTCCGCGCCAGCATTGTTTGCAGGCCCCACAAGCAGGTGTTTAGTAAATTCAATGCAATCCTGAGAATATTATTGAGTTCTCATCCGAACTTCCCGCTGTATAACTCTGGGCGTGAGAAATTTTCCTGTGAACGCCATGAGTCCTCATTTGCAATTAACTTTCGAAGACATTTCAGTGGTGATTGTGGCTTACAACAGCGGTCACATCTTGGCCAATGCTCTAGAATCAATTCCCGCAGGTTGCGAAACCATTGTCATCGACAATGCGAGCGAAGACAATTCGCAGGAGGTCGCCCTTCGGTTTGGCGCACGCTATATTCAAAACAATGAAAATTTGGGATTTGGGAGCGCGTGCAATGTCGGCGCAGCCGCGTCAGATCGCCAGTATATTTTGTTTCTCAATCCCGACGCGGTGCTCAAGAGTGACGCGCTCACAAAACTTTTGACGACGTTAACGAGCCATCCCGGCGCAGCCGCCGTCGGCCCGAGACTCGTCAAAGAATCCGGCGAAAGTGTTTGGCGCTATAAGTCGATCCTGCATCCGCAAATGACCCCCTCATTGCCTATGCCGGAACCGGAGGGTACTTGCTGTGTCCCGCTTCTTACCGGCGCCGCCATACTTTGTAGGCGCGATTTTTTCCAGAAAATCGGCGGGTTCGACGAAAACATTTTTATGTATTTTGAGGATGATGATTTATCAAAGCGTCTGGTGGATGCAGGCGGCTACTTGATTTTTGAGCCTGAAGCCGAGGTCACGCATGATTTTGGCATGTCGAGCGGCCAGTCTTTTGCAATGACTCGCATGAGAAACGATAAAAAAATTCAATCGCAGATTTTCGTCATGCGAAAATACGGCTTTCCCGTTAACCTCTTCGGAATTTATTTGAAGGCAATACAGCGCCTTGTGTTTTCGCTCATTCGATTTGATTTCAGGCGAACAGCCGCTTCGCTTGGCATGCTCGATGGGCTTAGAGAAATCCGGCGCATCAAACCCAGACGGTAGTCAGAATTCCAGCCCCATCGACAATTTTTTTTACTTATTACGACGGGCGTTAGTAGCCGATCTGTTCAATATCTCTGTGTCGCCTCATCAATCATTTTGATAATGGCTTCTTCAACTTCTTCGGCAACGACCGAAAGGGCCGGGGAATTGGACAGTGCCTTCAGCATGACAGTTGGCCTTATCATACCGATTTTAGTTTTGCCGCGATCGGAGTAAACCGAGACACGGCAAGGCAGCACAAGATTTAGATCAATATCTGTGGCCAAGACATCTTTTGCTTTCTGCGGATTGCAGATTTCAAGAATTCGGCAGGCGTTTTCAATTTCTACGCCCTTTTTTCTCAACGTCTCTTGTAAATCGTATGTGTGCAATACACCGAACTTATGGCGCTGAACTGCAGCGGATAAATCAGCTTCAGCTTGATCCACGGATTTTTCTACTTCCACAATGTATTTCATTTCATCAATCCAAATTCGAGACAAGATTTTCTGCAGGACACTCGCAGCAATGAAGCGCATACCGCCGCGATTGAGCCAAGAATAATAGAGAAATATACCTCGCCTTACATCAGCGCATTCGTTCGGCGCATCAGTGTTCGACTATGCATGCAGGAGAAAAAACAAGCGCCAGCCTATGTTCGCGAAGCGGCGGCACGATGTCGATGATTGTATAGCCAAGCCTTTCCAGGCGGCGAATTTGCTTCAAGGTTCCTTCATCCGTTGGGACAAAAATGCGCGTGACGGTGTTCCGTGTTTCGGGTCGCGTGTAGCGGACAGCGTGGCCCATAAATGATTCCTCCCATATAATTGTGAAACTCCCGGATGCCGGCCCGGCAGGGGGCGTGAGCCGATATATCCGGGAGTTTCGGTAGTGACGCCACATTCCAGGGGAGGGAACGTGGCAACTATGACAGTGGCACCTTCACCCGATTACAGGAATGTTCGGAATATACTCGTTTTACCCATTCAGATATTGGAGAGGTCCGACGCGGCAATTCCGATCAATACTGATGATTAGCGCTTCCAACCGTTGTGGCGGCCATTGTCGTGGCGGCGCTCATGATGACGGTCGCGCACTTTGTAATGGCCGCGATCATTCCGCCCGGTACGTTTCCAGTTGTTGTAATTGTGTTTGTGCTTGTTGCGATACTGGTACATTTCATTGTCGTCGCGCCATTGATGCCAGCGATGGTTGTTATCCCAATAGCCATCCTGATAGCCCTCAGCGACATTGCCAAAGTCCAAATTGATGGAAACACCAGCCATACTGGGCGTACTCGCCATCGCAAGGCAGGCACCGGTCAAGCCTGCAGCGATAATCGCGGCATGAATAATTTTTTTCATTTTTGTTCCTTGAGTGAGTTGAGAGCACAAATGCAGTTCAATGCGGTTGGTGCTAAATGAAGGCGCCTGGACGAGAGCGATCAGATGAGATGTTCTTCCTGGGGTCCGTAGGACCGCGCGTAGTTGAGGAGCATCGAGATGCCACCAAGAATTCCAGCGCCGAAGATCGTACCGATCACGACGGCGAACAAGACAATGCCCATCGACGGAAAAGAGATGGCACTCGATATCGCGCACATGACGAGTGTGTATGTCGCGCCGATCAATCCGCCGATTGTGGCCGCCAAAGAATTATCCCAATTGTTCAATCTGATCATGGCTTCAACTCCTGTGGCAGCGCCGTCGTTTGATGTTAAGCGGATGCTGCGGATGCCAATGATGTTCCTGGGCGTCGGTGCGACGGAAGGTTCTATTGGCGCATTGAAACGTTAGTTTGTTGTGCGCTTGTCCGTCAGGCACGGAATATACTCAAAAAGGAAGATGCGTTTTGTGACATATCAGTACAAAGATCGAAGCCGCTGCGGGTGAGGCAGCGGCGCGAATCCACGAAGTGTTTGTCGATCAGGAATTTGTGCGTCTGTTGCGCTGGGTCGCTCCGCCGCCCATGACAAGAAGGCCGAGGACGACAATGCCACCGCTGAGGTAAGGCGAGATATTGTGTGATGACTTTTCAGTGGTCTGAATTTTGAGATCGCCGATTTGTGCAATGTCTTCGGTCGATTGGGTGGTGAACGCCGGAACGGCGAGTCCGAGAATGCCCAACAAGGCAATGACCGCGCCGCTGAAAATGATGTTGTTCATGGGGTTGTCCTGGAGTTGAGGTCGCATGACAAATTTTGCCATTGCACCAGTCGTGCATTATTTCCCGCGTTCAGGACAGGTTCGGGAACTACTCAGTGTTGATTTGAGTTACCTAAAGCAGCGATTCCCATAGGCGCGAATAGATTTCGTTCAATCGCTGCATAAAGGGGCGGCGGGACCATGTATCGAGGTCAATTTGGCGAGCCGACGTCTGATCATCCTTGAACATCGCCTGAAGGGTGCGTCCGGTGGATGTGCCGAGGACGATCGCATCGACTTCATCATTGAAAAAAATGCTCCGCGGGTCGAGGTTCGATGAACCGACGACACTCCAGACACCATCGATGACCGCTGTTTTGGAGTGTAAAATGTCGTCTTGAAGCTCGTAGATCTTGATGCCGGCTTTGAGAAGGTCGGAATAGTGCGATTGCCCGACGCTGAGTGCGATCTGAGAATCGCTGTGAGACGGCAACATCAACCTCACGTCGATGCCACGCCTTGCAGCCTCCATCAACCCGTCTTTCTCGTCGGACGTCGGTACAAAATAGGCGGCACTGATCCAGATGCTTTCTTCTGCGCTGCGCATGGCCGACAGAAGGGTCACGTAGTAGCGTGGTACGGGGTCGTCAGGCGAGCTGCCGATTATGCGGACAAGTTCATAGCCGATGGCCTGTTGAGGCGGGTAATACCGCCCCTTATCCACAGTTGGCCCGTTCTGTTCCTCCCAATGCTGAAAGAACAGGTCCTGTAGCTGCGCGACAGCCGGTCCGCGAATTTCAAGGTCGGTATCGCGCCAGCTTTCTGGCGCGGCACCCGGTGCCGGTTTGGGACCGGGTATGCGGCTTTGATAGGTCTTGCTCAGATTGACCCCGCCGACGATGCCAATTTTGCCGTCCACGACCATGATCTTGCGGTGGTCACGGTCGTTGATTGAGTAGTCGGAGATGGACTTGAGCGGGTTGAGGGGGCGGAACTCAGTGAGTTTGACGCCAGCTTCTGCAAGCCGCGTGAACACATCTGCGGGCGTCTGACCAGAACCAAAACTGTCGTAGATGAGATTGACGGAGACACCCGACGTTTGCTTGGAAATCAGCAGATCGACGATGTGTTCGCCATTCACCTCGACGTCTTCAAAAATATAATATTCGAGATTGATATGGTCGCGGGCGCCGCGGATAGCCGCAAAAATGGCTTTGAATGTTTCGCTTCCGTCGCGCAGCAGGCGTGTTTTGTTGCCCGCCACGATTGGGGTTCCGGCGACGTTCTGTTCGATCACGAGATGGCGCTGCAGAATGTCGGCATGTGGGTCGGAAGCTCGCAGACGGTTGAGAACGGCGGTGGTCTGCCGCGCATTGAGTGGCCCGCGTGCACCCTCGATCTGCGGTCGGGCTGAGGTGCTGACATGCTTGTTGATCAGGCTGTCGTACGACGGCACCGTCCCGCAGGCGACCAAGCCACACAGGGTTATGGACGACAGTGTGAACCGGATTGCGCGCATACTGAATTCCGATGCATGACGGAAAGGGTGTATCAACCACCGCGATACGGATGCAAGAACGCCCGCGGTGGTTGATAAACCTTGAACTCGTTCACCAATTAGAGTGAACGAGATCAAGCAGTTTGACCAGACTTCGCAGATCAGCGATTGATCTGCGTGATCTTGGTACCTTCGATGCTGACACCGGCCATCAGGCCCTGCTGATCGAAGATGAAGGCATAGGCGTCATCTTTGAGCGTCGATGTCGAAAGGTTTTTCGCGATACCGTCATCGACGATTACGACGGTCGGACCGACGCCAATTTCCCAACCATGTGAGTCATGGAGGAATTTGACGGCTTTGGTGTTCATCAGGAAAACGGCATAGCCGTATGACTGCGCACCGGCCTGAAGGCCCCATGAACCCGTGACGGAGTTATAGTAGCTGTCGACCTTGCCATCCTGCTGCAGAATGCCTTCGCCATAAGCGCCACCGAAAACGAGACCGGCTTTCACGACATTCGGAAAGACCAGGATCGCGACGGCTTTCTTGGAGACTTCCTTGGCGAGAGGGTTTGATTTGTAAAGATTGGCCAATGCCTGATTGGCGTCGGTGTGAAGGTCTTCCGCCGTTGCGGCATTGGCGGCGCTAAACGTGGCGACGGTGGCCGTTGCGCCGGACAGCGTCGCAACAGACAACGAAGCCGCAAGAAGGAGGTTGCGGATATTGGTCATTCATGTAGTCCAGTTCTGAAAGTTATGGTTTGACGATGACTGTGGTGTCACCGCTGCTTCCGGTAGCGCCCGTATCGCCTGTGCTTCCCGTATCGCCTGTGCTTCCCGTGTCGCCTGTGTTCCCGGTATCACCGGTATCACCGACGTTACCTTGGTTGCCCTGGTTGCCTTGATCACCTTTAGGACCGGGAGGACCTTCGCAAGCGGCCAGCGTCAGCGTTAAAGCCAACAATACAGTTGGCATCAGATATTTCATGATGTTCATCCTGAATAAATTTGAACGATTAGGCGACGATATTTGCCGCCAGCATTTACTGTGCTGACATTAAGCCGACGATTGCGTGTCAGGCAGGATCGGAAACTACTCAGGGGAAAAGTCAGCACTCGAAACCGGCACAAACACGCCGATACTGCGAAAGTTAGTCGCTGCCAAAGATTAGTGATAGTGTGTCGGTTCGTCCCCCATTGGTGTGTGGCGTTCTGAGATAAAATTTGTAATGACAAAAAATCGTCCGCAGTCGGCCGAAGCGGCTAGTGCGCGTACGGGCAAAAGTTCCATGCCTGTATCCGGCCGGTCACCTGCGTCTGGCGGTTTCGCCATCGTCGGCATCGGTGCTTCTGCGGGCGGGCTTGAGGCCTGCCGCAAATTGATACGCGCCTTGCCCAAGAAAAGCGGCATGGCATTCATTCTCGTTCAGCATCTTGATCCGACCCATGAGAGCATGATGGTCGGTTTGCTCACAGCATTCACTTCGATGAAAGTGCTGCAAGCGGTGGATGGAATGTTGATCGAGCGCGATCATCTCTACGTCATTCCGCCGGGCACATATTTATCGGTCCTTGGCGGCGCCATTCATTTGTCGCAACCCAAGGTACGTCACGGGATGCGATTCCCGTTCGACTTTTTGTTGCACTCAATGGCGGATGAATACGGCAAACGCGCTGTTTGCGTTGTCCTGTCAGGCACGGGTACGGACGGCAGCGCGGGACTGAAGGCAATCAAAGCAAATCGCGGTTTGGTTGCTGTGCAGGAACCAAAAGAGGCTGGCTACGACGGTATGCCGCGAAATGCGATCATCACAGGCCTTGCAGATTATGTTCTGCCTGTAGAAGACATCGCAGATAAGCTGGTCGAACACAGTCGCAGTTTACGTAAGTCATTCGCGGAAGATGGCGAGATCGTGCCGGAGGTACCGCGCGATTTGGTGCCGACAATCGTCGAACTCCTGCGTGAAACGACGGCGCATGATTTTACACTCTACAAGCGCGGCACGCTGAAGCGCCGCATCGAGCGGCGTATGACGCTCTCGTCAATCGACATTGACGACATGGAAAAATATCTCGGCATTCTGCGCCAAGATGCACAGGAACGGGAGTTGCTGTCGCAAGACTTGCTGATCAACGTCACTTCCTTTTTCCGCGACAAGGCGGTGTTCGACCTTCTGGCCAATCAGATAGTGCCGGAACTCGTTACCAATCGAGCCGCCGATCACCCGTTGCGCGTCTGGATTGCCGGTTGCAGCACGGGCGAGGAGGCTTATTCGCTTGCCATGATTTTCCGCGAGGAAGTTGCGAACGCAGGATACGATCTGAAATTGCAGATATTTGCATCGGACGTGGACCCTGAAGCTGTGGCGACTGCCAGAGAAGGTCTCTATCCCTTCTCTATTGAAAGTGATGTTTCCACCGGAAGGCTGGGTCGCTTTTTTCAGCGTGAAGAACAGGGCTACAGGGTAACGCCGGAGCTGCGGGCCGCGGTTGTTTTTACTGTGCAGGACATTTTAATCGATCCGCCGTTTTCACGCCTAGATCTCGTGACCTGCCGCAATCTCCTGATCTATCTGGGACCCGAGGCGCAGGCGCGCGCCATTTCAATCTTCCATTTTGCTCTGCGCGAGGGCGGCGTATTGCTGCTTGGCGGTTCGGAAACGATCACCAACATCGATGGCCGTTTCAAAATAGTTGCGAAGGCTGAACGGATTTACCGGAAGATCGGTCAGGAACGTCCGGAGAATTTTGGTTTCTCACTCAGTGCCGCCGGTGGCGGCATGAGAGTTCTTGCGCGTCCGGGCGTTGGTCACGCGCCGTCGCGTGAGGCAGCTCTTGCTGACATTTGTCGCAGACTGGTGATGGACAATTATGCACCCGCCGCTGTGTTGATCAACCACAAGTACGAGTGCCTGCATTCGGTCGGTCCAATTGATCGATATCTGCATGTTTCGCCGGGCCAGCCGACGCATGATCTGCTTTCGATGGCGCGGCAGGGACTGGCCGGCAAGCTGCGCACGACGATACAACGCGCGATACGTGAGAACGTGAATGTCGTCGTTGCGGGTGGTCGGGTGGACAACAAAGGCGACAATGTTCGCTTCCGAATTGATGTGCAGCCCGTGCCAAACGACAGCGAGGGTCTATTGTTTGTTTGTTTCATTGACGAACCAAAGCACGAGCAATCCGCCAATAGTCCCGTTACACCGCTTGAAGCGTCACGCGTGGCGGAACTCGAACTAGAGCTGGAAGGAGTGCGGACCGAACTGCACAGCGCGTTGCGCGATCTGGAAATTTCGAGCGAAGACCAGAAGGCGATCAACGAAGAAGCACTGTCGGTCAATGAAGAGTATCAGTCTACCAACGAGGAGTTGCTGACGTCACAGGAAGAGTTGCAGTCGCTCAATGAAGAACTGACAGCGCTGAACAGCCAGTTGCAGGAAACGCTTGAGCGCCAGCGCACGACTTCTAACGACTTGCAGAATGTTCTCTACAGTACAGACGTTGCGACGCTCTTTCTCGACATACACCTCCACATCCGCTTTTTCACTCCGGCCACAAAGTCTCTCTTTAACGTCATTCCCGGTGACATCGGACGACCCCTCGCCGATCTTCATTCGCTAACTGCGGACCATGAATTGCCGGCTGATTCGCGGAAGGTTCTGGAAACGCTTGTGCCCATCGAACGCGAAGTCGAGGCATTGAGCGGTGTTTGGTTCATACGACGCATCCTGCCTTACCGTACGAATGATGATGGTGTCGAGGGTGTCGTTATCACATTCACCGACATTTCGGATCGTAAGCGTATCGCTAGGGCGCTGGAGGCAGCAAAGCAGCAGGCCGATCTTGCGAATATGGCGAAGTCACGTTTTCTGGCCGCCGCCAGCCACGATTTGCGCCAGCCGTTGCAGACACTGGCATTGCTTCAGGGGTTGCTCGCGAAGACTGTTGCGGGCGATGCGGAGCAAAAACTTGTCGCGCGGCTTGACGGCACGCTAGGTGCCATGTCGAGCATGCTGAACACGCTTCTCGACTTGAACCAGATCGAAGCGGGCACCGTCTCCGCAGAGAGGGTGACATTTCCGATTGATGATTTGCTGCACCGTCTGCGCGAGGAGTTTACCTATACCGCCGAGGCGCACGGGCTGTCCTTCCATGTCGTGTCATGCGGACTTTCGGTTCACAGCGATCCGCATCTTCTCGGGCAGATGATCCGCAACCTGTTGTCGAACGCGTTGAAATACACATCGACCGGTAAAGTGCTGCTTGGCTGTCGTCGACATAAAGACATGCTGACCATTCAGGTTCTCGATACCGGTATTGGCGTTCCCGAGAGTGAATACGAAGCCATTTTCGATGAGTATCACCAACTCAACAATGCCGCGCGCGAGCGCGGTCGGGGCCTCGGGCTCGGCCTTTCGATTGTGCGCCGTCTTGGTGACATGCTCGGGCACAATGTGCGGGTCCGTTCGCAATTGGGGCAAGGCTCAGTCTTCTCTGTTGATGTGGCCTATGCAGCGGCCGAGGACGCTGACGAGCCGCCGAAAGCGTTGGAGGTTGTGCCGACGGTTCCGATCGCTGAAATTCAGCGCGGAGGCACAATTCTCGTTGTCGAGGATGATGCCGAAGTACGCGAACTTCTCGAATTGCTCCTCGTGAGCGAAGGCCATCGCGTCACCACGGCGCCCGACGGTCTGGTAGGGCTTGATTTGGTCAATCGCGGCGCGATCCGGCCGGATTTACTCCTTGCTGATTACAATCTGCCCAATGGCATGGACGGACTACAGGTGGCCGCCAAGTTGCGGTCCAAGCTACGTCGTGAAGTCCCCGTCATCATTCTGACGGGTGACATTTCAACCGGCACTTTGCGTAACATTGCGCTCCAGAACTGCGTTCAATTGAACAAGCCGGTGAAGCTGGCCGAGCTGACTGAAACGATCCTTCGTCTCCTGCCGGTCGCACGCGTCGCTACCGCAGCGCAAGGACCGCATCCGGCACCTGCCGGGACGGACATTGCGCTGCCGACTGTCTATGTCGTCGATGACGACGCGCATATTCGGGGCGCCGTTCGCAGCGTTCTGGAAGGCGAGGGACACACAGTCGTTGATTTCGCAACCTGTGAGGCGTTTCTGGAAGCCTATCGACCGGGCGGAGAGGCGTGTCTTCTGGTTGACGCCTATTTGCCTGGTATGAGCGGACTTGATCTTCTTCACCAGATGAAAGAGATGGAGTATCAGCTCCCCGCGATCATGATCACCGGCAATAGTGACGTGCCGATGGTGGTGGAAGCAATGAAAGCTGGCGCTCTCGATTTCATTGAAAAGCCGATAGGCGCCGCTGCGCTCATCGTCAGCGTCAATCATGCAATGGAATTATCACGGGACGATAGCAAGATTCATGTCTGGCGACAAAGCGCCGTCGATCACCTGGCGGTCCTCACGTCGCGGCAGCGCGAGATAATGGACATGGTGCTTGCCGGACATCCTAGCAAGAATATCGCGGCTGATCTAGGTATCAGTCAGCGTACCGTCGAAAACCACCGGGCAGCCATTATGAAGAAGACAGGTTCGAAGTCGCTCCCGGCGTTAGCGCGTCTGGCCGTCGCCGCAGCCTCAGGTGAAACCAAGGCGTGAGTATATGCCGATCCTTTAGGTGCGGCCCCCAAAGGGACTAATCTGTACCTCAATCATTTAGAGGAATAAATTATGTCTTTGGGCACCATTCTGTTGATCGTTGTCATTCTGGCTCTCGTCGGCGTCATTCCGGCCTGGCCGCACAGCGTAAACTGGGGCTACTTCCCAAGCGGTGGATTGGGCCTCGTTCTGATCATTCTACTCGTATTGCTGGTGCTCGGCAGAATCTAGCGCGAGACACAATAGCGCG
>TARA_R110000868_G_scaffold118059_2_pt1 | contig 44281 bp, 37 predicted proteins | sample TARA_R110000868 | Tara Oceans TARA_R110000868 (sample SAMEA4397489) | marine metagenome | biome: Polar Biome; feature: [SRF] surface water layer (ENVO:00010504); material: water (ENVO:00002006), including particulate matter (ENVO:01000060) such as... | depth 5 m | reverse complement strand
GTGTTTGGGTGAAACTTTTGCAGTTATTTGTGCAGATTGTATAGACGACAAGAAAGAACGCAAAATGGTTTTGGAAAATCTAAAAAAGGATAATAAGGAAATCATTTTAATAACAGAAGCTCAAGTAAATAATTTTGCAGGGAATATGTTGGAAGTTCGTGGAGCGGATGATAAGAGATATCTTGTGATGAGTGCGGCAGCTCATCAAAGTTTAAAACCTAAACAAATTGAACAATTAGAAAAACATGCAACAATTCTTAGTTCGAGTTTAGATACTATAGAGGCTTGCGGTGGTGGAAGTGCTAGATGTATGATGGCAGAAATATTTTTACCAAGAATTTAATTCAATCAAAGACCTTAATTTAGAATGCCCCAAGAAGTAGCGTTACTTTTTGGGGCATTTTTGTTTATTTATCTTCTTATTTACTTCATAAAATTAGTTTCGACAATTGTTATGATTGAGCTAATAATGTATTGAACTCCAATGGCTATTACGATAAAACCTACTATTCTTGAAATAGCTACAATTCCTGAAGCACCCAGTATTTTTGCTAAATAGTGAGCACTTTTTAATGTTATGAAAATTGCAATGGCAACGGCTAAAATAGCTAAAACAGAAATAATAATATCCGAAATGTTTTGGTGTTCGTGATAAAAAGCGATTAGTAATGAGATGGAACCAGGGCCAGCTAACATTGGAATAGCAAGTGGCGTTAAAGCAATGTCGTTTCTCTTTTGTGCATCATTTTCCACCTTTTTATTCACTCCTCTTTTCTTGTTGAAATTTCCTGTAAGTAATGAAAATCCTGAAGTGGCAATAATAATACCACCAGCAATGCGTAACGCTTCAATACTTATTCCAAAGAAAGACAAAACATATTCGCCGAAAAAAAATGAAATAATTAAAATGATAAAAACATTTATAGCGGTCCATAAGGATATTCTAGAACGTTCTTTTTTGTCATCATCCATAGTGAGTCCTACAAAGATAGGAACAGTTCCAATTGGGTTTAAAACGGAGAAAAGCGCAGCAAATAAATAAATAAAAAGCTCCATGTTTTTTTGCGAAATTAGTTTGTTCGATTCAAGAAAAGAGTATCCTTTAGTTTAAGAAAATGTTATAATAAAAAGAGGAGAAAAAAGATTTTTACCTTATAAAAAAGGAAAGATATTAATTTAATTGAAAACAAGCTATAGTATTTCACTACTTTTGCAAAAAAAATAATTGCAATACAATGAAAAATAAAAAAACTTTAGTTCTTGGTGCTTCCACTAAACCAGAAAGATATGCTTTTAAAGCAATAACAATGCTTGTTGATAAAGGGCATTCTGTTTTGGCAATTGGGCAAAATAATGGAGAAGTAGCTGGAATTAAAATCAAGACTAAAGCAATTCCTTTGTCAAACATTGATACAATTACATTATATTTAAACCCAGCGCGTCAACGTGATTATTACAATTATATAGTAGAGGCAAAGCCAAAACGTGTGATTTTTAATCCAGGTACTGAGAATCCGGAGTTGTATCAACTTTTAGAATTAAACAATATAAAGTCGGAGGTGGCGTGTACATTAGTACTATTGACGACTAATAGATATTAATTTTTTAGGAGCTATTTCCTGCTATCCGTTGCAATCTTTTCCTTTTTAAAGAAAAAAAGGAAAAGGATTTTCACTGCTATCAGGGCTAAAAATTCAGAACGTTATTTTTTCTGTGGATGATTTGCTTATTAAAAGCAATCCAGCAAAAGTAAGCAGTCCATTTATGATGATTAATTCGTTATCAAATACATATCCCCAAAACAATGCTTTTGAGTTTTCACTTATTAAAAAAGTAATTGCTGGAGAAAAGACACAAACTATTGGTACTAACTTATCTATTACTGTTTTAGATTTCATAAAAAGCCCAAAACAGTAGAGACCTAATAATGGCCCATAGGTATACGATGCCACTCTAAAGATCATTCCTACTACTGAACTGTCGTTTACTGTATTAAAGAATACAATTACCAGAAACATTAGAAACGAAAAACCTACATGAACAAAATGTCTTGTTCGCACTACATTGGGTTTGTTTAAATTTTCGGTTTTATCCATATTTAAAAAATCGACACAAAAAGAAGTCGTAAGTGCCGTTAGTGCAGAGTCAGTAGTGGCAAATGTCGCTGCTGTAAGTCCCAGTAGAAATATAATTGATGGAATAAGGCTCAAGTGGTGAAAAGCAATTTCAGGAAAAAGTAAGTCGGTTCTTGGTTTACCTGTAATTAAATCTGTAGGAACTTCAATTCCGTTTTTGGCAGCATAAATATACAATAGCGCACCCACGCTCAAGAAGAATATATTTATTAAAACAAATATACCTGTAAACGTAAACATGTTTTTTTGAGCCTCACCAATAGTTGCGCAGCTCAAGTTTTTTTGCATTAAATCTTGGTCTAATCCTACCATAGCAATAGTCACAAAGATGCCTCCTAGGATTTGTTTGATAAAATGAAATTTACTGGATAAGAAATCGTCAAAGAAAAATATTTTAGAATAATTACTGTTTTTCACTTCTTCAAAAGCAGCAACAAAATTTAGGTTTAAACTCTGACAAATAAAATAAATAGTAAGAAATACGGAGGTGACAAGGAAAAGTGTTTGTAGAGTATCAGTTATAATAATTGTTTTTAAACCACCTCGATAGGTGTAGGCAAAAATTAATGCCAATGAAATAAGAACTGTTGCCACAAAGGGAATGCCATAAAAATCAAATACAAATCGTTGCAGGACAATAACGACTAGATACAAACGAAATGCAGATCCAATGGTTCTACTGATAAGGAAAATAGTAGCGGCAGTTTTATAAGAGTAGGTTCCAAGTCTGCGTTCGATATAGCCATAAATGGAAGTTAAATTCATTCGGTAATACAATGGCAGTAGGACTTTAGCAATAATTATAAAACCTATGGCATTTCCTAAAACAAATTGAAAGTATTTAAATTGCTCTCCGCTAGGCGCGCCCACTTCACCAGGAACGGAGATGAAAGTCACTCCAGAAAGAGCCGTTCCAATCATTCCAAAAGCAACGAGATACCATTTTGAATTTTTATTGGCTTTAAAAAAAGCTTCATTTCCACTGTTGTTTTTACTTGTAATATGAGAAATCGTAAATAAAATTCCGAAGTAAATAAGGATAAGTGATAGAATTGCAAATGGTGTCATCTTTTGTATTTTGAAGAGCCAAAATACAATTTTTTGTTTAATGGGATATTTGTTAGTTTGTTTATTTAAAAAAGTGCTGTTTTACAAGATGGATTCAAGAAATAACACAATAATTAAATAAACAAATTGTTACATTTGTAGTTATGGAATTTTCTTCAAAATTAATAGAGAAAGCAGTAAACGAAATCGCTCAATTGCCTGGTATAGGTAAAAGATCTGCTTTGCGTTTGGCACTGCATTTATTGAAACAACCCAAAGAGCAAACTGGATTTTTAGCCCAAGCATTAATAAATATGCGAGAGGATATCAAATATTGTGAAAATTGCCATAATATTTCAGACAGTGTTATTTGTGAAATTTGTGCTAATAAAAATAGAAACCATCAAATTGTGTGTGTAGTTGAAGATATTCGCGATGTAATGGCTATCGAAAATACAGGACAATTTAGAGGAATATACCATGTTTTAGGAGGGAAGATTTCGCCTATTGATGGTGTTGGCCCTAGTCAGTTAAAAATTAGTACGCTTGTGGAAAAAGTAAAATCAGGAAATGTAAGTGAAGTGATTTTTGCATTAAGCTCCACTATGGAAGGGGATACCACAAATTTTTATATTTTCAAACAAATTGCCGATTCTGACGTTGTTGTGTCAACTATTGCTAGAGGAATTGCTGTTGGCGATGAACTGGAATATGCGGATGAAGTTACTTTGGGGAGAAGTATATTACAAAGAGTTCCATTTGAAAAGTCATTCAAAAACAATTAATTTATATTAAAAATCACTAAACTTTTAATATAGTGAATGAAAAGCTATATTTGTTACCTAAAATAAAATAATGAACAAAAATATATTCTATTTGTTGCTAAGTATTAGTGTGTTATTATCTTCATGTATTTCTACTCATGATTTAATTTATTTGCAAAATAAAGACGGTGTTGCTGCCGAAAATTCTATTTCTGCAGTTATGTCAAAGCCGTATCGATTGCAAACAAATGATGTGTTAAGTATCAATATAAAAGCAATTGATCCAAAATTAGTGGCTATTTTTAGCACAACTCAAAGTGCTGAAGCTGGAAAGTCTGAATCAGAACTGTATTTTAGTGGTTTTACTGTTGATGATCATGGGAATATAAGAATGCCTATATTGGGAGAGCTAAATGTTATTGGATATACTCTTGATGAAATAAGAATTAGAATCGAGAAACAATTGCTGGAAGAATATTTTAAAAAGGAAGCGAATATATTTGTAACCGTTAGATTGGCTGGATTCAAATACACTATAAATGGTGAAGTTGGTAATACGGGTACTAAAATTTTATTTCAAGATCATGTAAATATAATGGAAGCAATTGCCAATTCAGGTGATATTACGATTACCGGAAATAGAAAAGCGGTAACCATAATAAGACAATCTCCTACTGGAAGTGAGATGCATGATATCGATTTGACGGATGTCAACGTAATGAATTCTCCTTATTTTTATTTGCAACCGAATGATTATATATATGTTAAGCCACTCAAGCAAAAAACGTGGGGAACCGGGAAAACGGGTATAGAGTCTTTAGGGACAATTATAACTTTATTATCATTGGCTACAACTACTTTTTTATTATTAAAAAAATAAATAAATACATTTCAAAGAATGTTAGATATAAAAGATTTTTCGATTTTTGAAAACCAAGTAAGTTTTGACTTTAAGGGTTTTTTGATAAAAATCGGAAGTTATTGGAAATGGTTTCTGATAAGCCTACTGATTACATTTACAATTGCTTACCAAGTAAATATTCGTAAGGAAAAGGTGTTTAGTATGGAGACGGTTATTTCTGTAAAAGAAGAAAGTAATCCTCTTTTTACGTCCAATACTAGTTTAGTTTTTAATTGGGGAGGAACTTCTGATCAGGTTCAAACTATTTCTACTACACTTCAATCGCGGTCTCATAATGAGTTGGTGGTCGATAAACTGCAATATTATATTGATTATTTGACTCAAGGAAAATACAATATGGAGGATGCTTATGGAGCGGTTCCTTTTTATGTGAGTATTGATAAATCAAAAGGGCAAATTGCAGGTAATCTAATTCGCATTAAATTTCTTAGTGATACCGAATATGAAATCAAAATTCCATTTGATAATAATGCGGTTTCAATAATAAATTATACAGATAACTCCTATAGTAGCACGGCTGTTGCAGTGGGTGAATTTGTAAAAAAATATAAAGTAGGAGAGCAAGTTTCCTTGCCTTTCTTAAATTGGAAATTACTAATAAAAGGCAATCCAGGTTTTTATAAAGGCAATGAATATTTTGTACGTTTTAATGATTTTGACGGAACTGTTTCTCGTTATAAAGGAATAAATGTTCGGTCTGATGATAAAGGGGGCTCTATAATTACCCTTGGAATGCAAGGAGGTAATAAGGCAAGAATGGTTGAGTATTTGAATTCAACTGTAAAAATGCTTATTAAAAGACAGTTAGATGATAAAAACCAATTTGCTACAAATACAATAGGGTTTATTGATAGTACGCTTGTAGCAATGGAATCCCAGTTAAAAGAAACGGGGAATGAGTTGAAAACATTTAGGAAGGGTAAGAATATTTATGATATTGAAGAAGGGGGCGGTAAATTTTCGGATGAGATGTTAGAATTTGATGTAAAGAAAGATGAGATCACTCGTAAAATGGCTTATTATAATTCTTTAAAGTCTTATTTGAAGAATAGTGTTGATTATTCTAGGCTTCCAGCTCCATCAGTGGCAGGAATTGAAGATCCAAATATTGTAGTTAATATTTCTAAGTTGATTGCGCTATCTACTCAAAGATCTGAAATGGCTTATGCTGTAAAAAGCGAAAAAATATTCAAGGATTTTGATAACCAAATGGAGGCTGTTAAAAATGTTTTGCTAGTGAATATAGCATCAGCTAAATCTTCTTTGCAATTTGATTTGGCCATGATTAACAGTAAAATTAATCAAGCCGAAAGTACGATTAAAGCACTTCCTGATGATCAGCAAGAATTGATTAAAATCAAGAGAAAGTATGACTTAAGTGATAACATCTATAGTACCTTTTTGCAAAAAAGAAGTGAAGCTGATATCGTTAAAGCAGCTAATTTATCGGATATTCATTTTATTGACCCTGCCAAAGACATTGGGGGCGGGTTAATTGGTCCAAAGACCTCTGTGAATTATGTTTTGGCTTTGTTTCTTGGAATTCTGTTTCCTTTGCTTTTTGTATTTATTATTTTTTTTATTAATAATTCGATTCAGAATACGGAAGATATCAGTAAGTTAACTAAAATTCCTATCATTGGAGTTGTTGGATTAAATAAAGAGATTACAGATTTAGCTGTTTATGACAGGCCAAAATCAGCCTTGTCAGAATCTTTTAGGGCTATTCGATCATCACTTCAATTTTTATATAAACAACAAAATGTTGAGGGTGCAAAAACACTTATGATTACCTCTTCGGTCAGTGGTGAAGGAAAAACGTTTTGTTCTATAAATATTGCTACTGTTTTTGCATTAAGCGAAAAAAAGACGGTAATTATTGGATTGGATTTAAGAAAGCCTAAATTATTTGATGAATTTAATTTAGCGAATGATGTGGGAATCGTAAATTATTTAATTAAACAAAAAAGTGTTGATGAAATAATTAATCACACACAGATTCCCTACCTTGACGTTATCCTTTCAGGGCCTGTTCCTCCTAATCCCTCAGAGCTACTTATGGGAGATTGTATGGGAAAATTAATGGAAGAATTAAAGGAAAAATACGATTATATTATTTTGGACACGCCTCCAGTTGGACTTGTGTCTGATGCATTAGAATTGGCTCAATATTCGGATGTTACTTTATATATAGTTAGACAAAATTTCTCAAAGAAAGAAATGATAACTTTGCTTAATAATAGGGTTAAGCGAGGAGAACTCGATAATGCAAGTATTATTTTTAATGGATTTGAGAATAAGGCAAAATATGGCGCAGGTTATGGCTACGGTTATGGCTACGGTTACGGATATGGGCCATATTCTAATGGATATCACGATGATGACAAGCCAAAATCTATTATTCAAAAAATAATTAGTAAATTCCGTAAAGGATAACATTTGAATTAAAGTATTTAGAGATGAAACAAGAAACAAAAAATACACTTTTAATTACTGGTGGGGCTGGATTTATAGGCTCTAATCTGTGTGAGTATTTTTTGCAAAAAGAATACAGGGTTATTTGTTTGGATAACTTTGCTACTGGACATAGGCACAATTTGAAAGAATTTGTAAATCATCCCAATTTTAAATTAATAGAAGGAGATATTCGTAATGCTCTTGATTGCGCGAATGCGGTCAAAGGGGTTGATTATGTTTTGCATCAGGCGGCACTTGGTTCTGTGCCACGATCGATTAATGATCCAGTGACAACAAATGATGTCAACGTTTCTGGTTTTTTGAATATGTTGGTTGCTTCAAGAGAGGCAAAAGTGAAGCGGTTTATTTATGCAGCAAGTTCCTCTACTTATGGAGACTCCGTTGGTTTGCCAAAGGTAGAAGAAGTGATAGGGAAGCCATTATCGCCTTATGCTATAACTAAATATGTTAACGAATTGTATGCTGAAATCTTTAGTAAAACCTACGGATTGGAAACAATTGGTTTGCGATATTTTAATGTATTTGGTAGAAAACAAGATCCGCAAGGAGCGTATGCCGCAGTGATACCAAAATTTGTGATGCAGTTAATGCAGCACGAAAGTCCAAAAATTAACGGAGACGGAAATTTTTCACGTGATTTCACTTATATAGATAATGTGATTGAAATGAATGAATTGGCAATGACAACTCAGAATCCTTTGGCAATTAATACGGTATATAATACTGCTTTTGGTGATCGAAATACGTTGAATAATTTAGTAAGTTATTTAAAAGAATATTTGTCAAAATACGATTCTAAAATTGCAAATATAGATATTGAGTATGGTCCTAACAGAGTAGGGGATATTCCTCATTCTTTGGCTAGTATTGATAAAGCAAAAGAATTATTAGGATATAGCCCTAAATATTCTTTACAAGAAGGGTTAAAAGAATCAGTAGAATGGTACTGGAAAAATTTGAAGTAAAAGGTTAAAAAATAAATAGAGTAAAAAATTAAAAGTTTAAAAATGAGTATTACAAAAATTTGTTGCATAGGAGCTGGTTATGTTGGAGGTCCTACCATGGCAGTCATTGCACAAAAATGCCCCCATATTCAGGTAACCGTTGTTGACTTAAATGAAGAAAGAATTGCCGCATGGAATGATGAGAATGTGGATAATATTCCAATTTATGAACCGGGACTTTCTGCTATTGTAGAAGAGGCTAGAGGAAGAAATTTATTTTTTTCTACCAATGTTGAAAAAGCAATTGATGAAGCCCAGATTATTTTTATATCAGTAAATACCCCTACTAAAACCTATGGAAAAGGGAAAGGAATGGCTGCTGATTTAAAGTACATTGAATTGTGTGCGAGACAAATTGCTCGTATAGCAAAAGACAATAAAATAGTAGTGGAGAAATCTACGTTGCCAGTTAGAACCGCTGAAGCGATTAAAAGTATTTTAGACAATACAGGAAATGGCGTTCAGTTTCAAATTCTTTCTAATCCTGAGTTTTTGGCAGAAGGAACAGCAGTTACTGACTTGTTGAATCCTGACCGTATATTAATAGGTGGAGACACATCAGTAGAGGGGCAAAAAGCCATACAGGCAGTTGTTGATGTATATGCTAATTGGGTTCCTTCGGCTAAAATATTAACCACTAATGTTTGGTCATCTGAATTGTCTAAACTGACTGCTAATGCTTTTCTAGCACAACGAATATCTTCAGTTAATGCCATGTCTGAACTTTGTGAGAAAACAGGAGCTGATGTGAATGAAGTCGCAAGAGCAATTGGAATGGACAGTAGAATTGGTCCTAAGTTTCTAAAAGCATCTGTTGGTTTTGGAGGTTCTTGTTTTCAAAAAGATATTTTAAATTTAGTATACATCGCTAAATCCTACGGATTGCATGAAGTTGCTGATTATTGGGAGCAAGTTATTATAATGAATGACCACCAAAAAAGACGTTTTTCTAATAAAATGGTGCAAACACTTTATAATACAGTTGCCGATAAAAAAATAGCATTTTTAGGTTGGGCCTTTAAAAAAGACACAAATGATACCAGAGAATCTGCGGCAATTTATATAGCTGATGATTTAATCAATGAGCAAGCACAAATTGCTGTTTATGACCCTAAAGTATCTTCTAAAAAAGTACTAGCTGATTTAGACTATCTTGAAACGAGAACTGCTGAGAAAAACAGTGCCAATGTAACATCGTTTACAGATCCTTACGAAGCTTGTGCTTCTGCCCATGCCATAGCAGTTCTGACGGAATGGGATGAATTTATTCAGTATGATTGGAAGAAAATCTACGATGGGATGCAAAAGCCTGCTTTTGTATTTGATGGAAGAAATATATTAAATCGTACAGAATTAGAATCTATTGGGTTTATTTACCAAGGGATAGGATCGTAGCGCGGTTTAGTGGCAAAGCTACAAATTTGGAAAGTTGTTGTTTACCAGTGTTTTGTATTTTAAACGTTGGATCAATTGCTTAAACTAAAAACTAATTTTATTAGAATACTATATAGATGATGAATTGGTATGTTGTTTATACAAAACCGAAATGGGAGAAAAAAGTAGCTGAACAATTAAGGAATGCTGGTGTAGAATGTTATTGTCCTTTGATTGTAAAAATACATCAATGGTCAGATAGAAAGAAAAAGGTGGAAGTGCCTCTTTTTAATTCGTATGTTTTTGTTCGCTTAGCTGATGAAGATCGGAATTTAGTTTTCCAATCACCAGGTGCTGTACGGTATTTATTTTGGTTGGGAAAGCCTGCTATTGTAAGAGATGATGAAATTAATACCATAAAGTCTTGGCTTGACAAGCCAAATAAAACAGATATTACTATAACTACACTTCAGGTTGGGGATAAAATCACTTTGGAGTCTGGTCCATTTACAGCTCAAGAGGCTGTCATTCAGGAAGTGAAAAATACGCATTATGTTCTTGTATTAGAATCATTAGGATGTGTGTTGAAAATGAGTCTAAAGTAGCATTATAGATTTATTGGTCTCAAAAAGAGTTTAAATCTATGCCCTTTCCATGCATCTCGCTTTAGCTTCTAAAAATATTTTTGCCACAGCTTACTATGATTCAAAAGGATTTAATCAGTGGAAAAAAAATTAATCTGTGACAAATTCTTTTTTTTGCAATTCCGCCTTGCAAACTTTCAGTCTGCCAAACGAAATCTATGCCCTTTCAGTTCATAATGGTTTAGTATAATTATCCAAAAAGTATTAGAAATAATTAAAATTGGAACATTTTTATACCTATTAAGATATCACTAAATTTAGTGATATTTTTTTGTTTAAAAAGGAGATTTTTAATCTATTTAATTGATAGTAAGCGGATTGCATTTTTGTTTTTTGCTTTTGAATTTATTCGTTTTTTTTTCAAATGAAAAAGATATAAATAGACCAATATAAAGTAGCTATATTTGCAAACTTAAAATTATTTCACTTTTCAGCTCATTTTTTGTGGGTATGAATTGCGAAGCGGTGTATTAATAGTACTAAAAACTAATAAGCATTAGTTGAATTATGGAATCAAATTTAAAAATAGCAGTTATTGGGTTGGGTTATGTTGGTTTGCCTTTAGCACGATTATTTGCTACTAAACATCCTGTAATTGGGTTTGATATAAATGAATCCAGAGTAAAAGAATTAAAAGCAGGTTATGATGCCACTCTTGAAATTGATGAAACAGCATTAACTGAGGTACTTTTAAAGGATACAACTAATGCCATTGGACTGTACTGTACCTCTGTTTTAAAAGAAGTGACTAATTGTAATTATTATATTGTAACAGTTCCTACACCCGTTGATAAAAATAACAGACCAGATCTGACTCCTTTATATAAATCTAGTGAAACAGTTGGTAAACTATTAAAAAAAGGGGATACTGTCATTTATGAATCTACCGTTTACCCTGGAGTGACGGAAGAAGAATGTGTGCCAGTTTTAGAAAGAGTTTCGGGCTTAGTCTTCAATGTTGATTTCTTTGTAGGTTATTCTCCTGAAAGAATTAATCCTGGAGATAAGGAACATACTGTCGATAAGATATTAAAAGTGACTTCGGGTTCTACTCCAGAAACTGCTCAAAAAGTGAATCATTTATACCAGTCTGTAATTACAGCTGGAACCCATTTAGCACCATCTATAAAAGTAGCCGAAGCAGCCAAAGTAATTGAAAATTCGCAACGAGATATTAATATTGCATTTGTAAATGAATTGGCTAAAATTTTTAATTTATTAAATATTGATACTCAGGCCGTTTTAGAAGCAGCAGGAACCAAATGGAATTTTCTTCCATTTAAACCCGGTCTGGTTGGTGGTCATTGTATTGGCGTCGATCCCTATTATTTGGCTCAAAAAGCCCAAGAAATGGGATATCATCCTGAAATTATTTTAGCAGGTAGACGCTTGAATGATAGTATGGGAGAATACGTAGCCTCTCAAATAGTAAAATTGATGATAAAGAAAGGAATTACAGTCAATGGGGCAACGCTCTTAATGTTGGGAATTACTTTCAAAGAAAACTGTCCAGATGTTCGCAATACAAAGATTGTGGATGTGATTGCTGCCTTAACGGATTATGGAATTACGGTCACTATATATGATCCATTGGCTGATCCTGATGCAGTTAAAAAAGAATATAAATTGGCGACCTTAAACATACTACCTAATACTACATTTGATGCCCTTGTTTTAGGTGTCGCACATACAGAATTTTTAAATTTGGACTTTTCAAAATTACAAAATTCCAAAAGCATTTTGTATGACGTTAAAGGAGTTTTGGGGAATCGCGTTGATGGAAGATTGTAAAAGAAATTTATCGTTTACCGTCTTTCGTCCATCGTTAATCGTCTACCGCTGATCGAAAAGCGAACAACGGTCATCGAACATCGAACATCAAATAACGGTTATCAAACAACGACAATCGAATAACGCTCATCGAACATCGAATAACGGTTATCAAACAACGACAATCGAATAACGCTCATCGAACATCGAATAACGGTCATCGACCATCGAAAATCGAGCAACGGTATTAGGACAGCGAATAACAACAACAAACATCGATCAACGAATAAAGAATAAAAAATGGGAAATAAAAAATCAATTACACACGTCATTCTTACTGGAGGAGTAGGTAGCCGATTATGGCCTTTATCACGTAAAAGCAAGCCTAAGCAATACCTTGATATATTTGACGGTAAGTCTTTGTTTGAAATGACTGTGGAGCGTAACAAAGATATTGCCGATAAAGTGATGGTAGTGGGGAATATTGATAATTGCCATTTAAGCCGAAAAGTGTTGGAGAAGTCCAATACACCCTATATAGATATTATTGAGTCTACCCCTAGAAACACTGCTGCAGCAATTGCTTTTGCAGCCTTCGCTTCTGACCCAGATGACATTTTAGTTGTCACTCCTTCGGATCATATTATTGGTAATGCTGCTCTTTATGAAGAAGCTATCAAAGAAGCGGTAGAAAAAGCAGCTCAGGGTTTTATTGTTACTTTTGGGATTGTACCTACGAAACCTGAAACAGGCTATGGATACATTGAGCGCAAAGGGGATGCTGTAATTTCTTTTAGAGAAAAACCCAATCAAGTTACGGCTACTGATTTTATAGAAAAAGGTAATTTTTTATGGAACAGTGGTATGTTTTGTTTCAAGGCCAGCGTTTTATTAGAAGAGCTTAAAAACTTTACACCTGAAGTCTATGAGAAGTCAAAAACCGTTTGGGAGAACAATAAAGCTGGAAATTTAGATTTGGATTTATCCATGGATATTCCTTCCATCAGTATTGATTATGCCGTAATGGAAAGAAGTAAAAAAATAAAAGTAGTTGCTTCACTATTCAGTTGGTCAGATCTAGGTTCGTTTGAATCGGTTTATGATTATCTAATCAGCATTGGTCATCCTGTTGACAAAAACGGAAATATGGTTATTGGGACAAACAATTACACTGCTTTTGTAGGAGTAAGAGATACTATTTTTGTGTATACGGATACCGCTAATTTAATTTTGCAGAAAGAACATTCTCAGGATGTTAAAAATGTATATACAGCATTAGAAAGAAGAAATTCGGATTTATTGAATTAAGCAATAATTTGTTTTTCCTCAAACCTAAAGCTTTCGGGACTAAAGAGAGTCAAGAACTGACTGCACGGAAAAACTTTTTTCTGGTACAGTAGCGAGGGAAATGATTTTTAACATTTTATAAATAATTTGTTTTACCCCAACCCTAAAGGGAGCCAAATTATTTTGAATCGAGACATTTTGATAATTTCATAGTTTTCATTTTACCCTTTATAGAGAGGTGAAAACGGTATGATAGAACGAATAGAATGATAGAAGGAAGAATGAAAAACGGCATCTGAAAAGAATAATACGAAAGTGAATTAAAAAATAATTTGTTTTTTCCCTACCCTAAAGGGAGTTAAATTATTTTGAAGCGAGACATTTTGATAATTTCATAGTTTTCATTTTACCATTTATAGAGAGGTGAAAATGGTATGATAGAACGAATAGAATGATAGAAGGAAGAATGAAAAATGGAAGTGAGTAGAAAAAAGACTTGCTATATTGACAATAAAACACTCAAAACAGCTAGAATAAGGGGTTTACGATATCACTAAATTAGGTGATTTTTATTGAAAGTGATTACTGGTAATTAGGTTGTAATTTGTTGGTTCATAGGTTTTTGTTTTGGTGTTTTTTCTTGGGATAATTAAAGTTGTGACAATAGTTAAAACAAAATTTAGAATTCATTTTTTTAAAAGCTATATTTGCCGATTCAAAACTAGTAGTGATTTTTAATGAATTCACTAGGTTTTGAATAAGTATCTTACTACCAATTAGTGCGCCAATAATGGGAGTTGCTAGGGCGAAGCCATTTATTTACTATTGGTTTTTAGTTTTTTAAAGGTTTAATAAAAGCCTACCCATACATTTTTTGCGATTCGCAAAATACCTTAAAATAATTAATATGCTTTTTATTTAAAAGACTCCAATATGAAAAAAACTGTTGCATTTCTATTTCTATTATTTTCGTTCTTGCAATCCTCAACTATCATTGCTCAGGACTTGTTGAGAAGTAATGATTTGAGCACACTGAAAGTGGATAGTTTGACTGATAGTGATATTGCTAAAATACAAGCACAGTTGCAAAGCAATAATCTAACTATATCCCAGGTAGAGCCGATGGCATTGTCAAAAGGAATGCCCGCATCTGAGTTCGCCAAGTTAAAAGTGCGATTAGCGACACCAAGAGCGACTACTGATACCTCCATTACTGGTAAAATGACCGAAGGGGAGTCCACCAGAAAACAGGAAGAAATTGTCAATACTAAAAATAAAGATAATATAAATCCCTTGATTTTTGGTTCGGAGTTGTTTGACAACCCAACCTTAAATTTTGAACCTAATTTAAAATTAGCCACCCCAGTAAATTACATTTTAGGATCTGGTGATGAATTGCAAGTTAGTGTTTATGGAGTCCAGGAATTTAGTGCCAGTATTCCTGTTTCTGTTGAGGGTAAGGTTAGTATTCAAAATGTAGGACAGCTTTCCGTTTCAGGAATGACTATTGAGGCCGCAACCCAAAAAATAAGAGGCGCTATTGCAAGAGTGTACAGTACGGTATCTTCTGGACAATCGCAGGTGAGTGTCAGTTTGAGTCGCATTCGAACCATTAAAGTAACACTAATTGGCAGTGCGCAACCCGGTAACTATTCGGTTTCTTCTTTAGCCACCGTATATAATGCGTTGTTCTTAGGGGGAGGTCCTGGAAAGAACGGGAGTTATAGAAACATTGAATTGTTAAGAGATAATAAAGTATACCGAACGATTGACATCTATCATTTTTTAGTAAATGGGGATCAATCCGATAATGTGGGTTTAAAAGACAATGATGTTATCCGGATTCCAGCATACAATCAAAGAGTTACGGTTGAAGGAGAAGTGAAGCGTCCTGGGCTATTTGAAATGAAAAAAGGGGAGACCTTTGCAACTTTATTGTCCTTTGCTTCTGGTTTTAATGAGTTTGCTTATACCGCTTCTGTTAATGTATTGCAAAAAACATCTAAAGAGTTTAAAGTACGAGATATTAGTTCGGCTGAATATAGTAGTTATCAGCCCCAATCAGGCGATGTGTTTAGAGTGACTAAAATTTTGAACCGTTTTGAAAACCGCATTAAAATTGAGGGTGCTGTTTTTAGACCAGATACCTATTCTTTTTATGAGGGCATGCGCATTTCTGATTTGATTTTGAAAGCTGATGGATTAAAAGAAGATGCCTATAGCAAAAGAGCGAGAATCATTCGATTGCAAGATGATTTGACCACTGAAATCGTAAATGTAGATCTGGAGCAAGCCATGGGTGGTAATCTTGAGGCTGACATTGCATTGAAAAAAGAAGATGTGGTAACGGTATATTCGATTTTAGATTTTGTCGAAGAATACAAAGTCACCATTGATGGCGAAATCAAAAAACCAGGGGTTTATGATTATCATGAAGGGCTGACTTTAAATGATTTTTTAGTGCAAGCAGGAGGATTAACGGGCTCGGCTTCAAAGAGAGTGGAGATTGCCAGAATGATTGTATCGGAACAAATTGATGATGCTAATCCTAATAAAGCGGAATTGTTCAATATTGAAATTTCCCCTACTAACAATGAGCAAGCTAAAAATTTTGAATTGCGGCCTTTTGATGTCGTAAACATCCGTAAGATGGCGGTGTATCAAAAGCCCGAAATGGTGAGTGTTAGCGGTGCCGTACATTATGCTGGTAAATATGTCTTGGCTCAGAAAAAAGATAGGGTGTATGATATTATACAAAGAGCTGGTGGTTTGACCACAGTAGCGAATATAGAAGGAGTTAAAATTAAAAGACCCATACAGCAGAAGCAAATAGAAGAGATTGAAAATATAGACTTGAATTTGGGTAAAAATGATAGTATTCAAAAATCATTGGAGAAAAAAATAAAGGAAGAAGTTAAATTTTCAACGATACCAGTCGATTGGGAATCGATTGTTAAAAATCCGAACAGTAGAACTAACGTAACATTGTTTCCTGGTGATGAAATTGAAGTGGCGACTTTTAATGAAGGCGTAAAAGTGAGTGGTAATGTGCTGTTGACTTCAGAAATTCCTTATGATAAGGGAAAGTCATTTGGGTATTACTTAGATGCGGTAGGTGGAGTTGATGCTAAAGGGTGGAAGAAAAAAGCCTATATCATTTACCCAAATGGGAAAGCGGATGTGGCCAGTTCTTTTTTATTTTTTCGAAGTTACCCAAAAGTAACCCCAGGCTCCCAAATTATAATACCTGAGAAACCGGAAGTCAAAAAAATGGGTACGGGAGAATTTGTGAGTATTGCGGGAATAATGGCAAGTTTAGCGGGAATAGTGATAGCGATCTTAAAATTATAGTTTTAGACTCAATTATTTTTTCAATTAACAGTTTTTAGAAAACCGATAACCGATACTATGAACGAACAAAACCCAAACGACGAAATATCCTTAAAGGAATTAGTAGAGAAAGCGAAGGAATGGTATTCTTATTTACTTTCCCAATGGAAAATTATTCTATTGGCTGGAGTAATTGGAGCAGTACTTGGTTTCGCGTATTCGTTTATTAAAAAACCGGTTTATACTGCGACTTTGTCCTTTGCACTGGAAGATGAAAAAGGTGGTGGTGGATTAGGGAGTGCATTGGGTTTGGCGAGTTCTTTTGGGATTGATCTAGGCGGAGGAGGCGGAAGTATCTTCACGGGATCTAATCTAACAGAATTGTTCAAATCTCGCTCTATGGTCGAGCAAACGTTATTGACTCCGGTTATCTATGAAGGGAAAAATATTTCTCTGGCAGAGATGTACATTCAAAATAACCGATGGCGGGACAATTGGGAAGGTCAACCTAAATTTTCAAGTATTCAATTTTTACCGAATGCTGACCGAAAAACCTACACTAGAGATCAAGACAGTATTTTGGGGGTGATGTATGAAAATTTGTCCAAAAACGGATTGATTGTGGGGCAAAAAGATAAAAAAGTGGCTATCATATCAATTGATGTTGCTTCAACGAATGAATTATTTTCTAAATATTTTACCGAAGCGCTGGTTAAGGAGGTGTCTGATTTTTATATTGAGACCAAAAGCAAGAAATCTCGGGAGAATATGCTTATTTTAGAACGTCAGACTGATTCTATACGTAGGGCATTGAATGGTGCCATTACCGGGGTTGCAGTGGCTAATGATAACACCTTTAATTTGAACCCTGCGCTCAACGTAAAAAGAGCACCATCTGCTCGTAGACAGGTAGATGTACAGGCGAATACCGCTATTTTGACCGAATTGGTCAAGCAAACCGAATTGGCTAAAGTAACTTTACGCAAAGAAACGCCATTAATCCAGGTAATTGATAAACCGATTTTGCCTTTAGCTAAAGAAAAGTTTGGGAAAGCGAAGGGAATTGTATTGGGAGGAATTCTTGCTGGTTTTTTGACCGTAATGGTTTTACTAGTTAGAAAGTTTATCAATCAACTACAGTAAATATTAAAGAGCAAATTGAGCTTCAATAAAATTTTAAGAAATTCTTGAAATTCAATTTTTTTGTTTTTCGAATTAAAAAGATAATATGAATTGTAATACAAAAATATATATTGCAGGTCATAAAGGGATGGTAGGTAGCGCTATCTGGCGTGCACTTTTGGCTAAAGGCTATACCAACCTATTTGGCGTTTCCAGTAAAGAGCTTGATTTAAAAGACCAGCAAGCTGTCAAAGCTTTTATGGCTAAAGAAAAACCAGAGGTCATTATTGATGCTGCCGCGAAAGTGGGCGGGATTTTGGCTAATAATGATTTTCCATATCAATTTCTTATGGAAAATATGCAAATCCAAAATAATCTTATTGATACGGCACTGCAATCTGGAGTGGAGAAGTTTATTTTTTTGGGGAGCTCTTGCATTTATCCCAAGTTAGCAGCACAACCTTTGAAAGAAGAGTATTTGCTAACGGATTCTTTAGAGCCTACCAATGAGTGGTATGCTATAGCAAAAATTACTGGGGTGAAAGCCTGTCAGGCTATTCGAAAACAATTTAATAAAGATTATGTAAGCTTAATGCCTACGAATTTATATGGGACGCACGATAATTTTGATTTGCAGTCCTCCCATGTATTACCGGCTATGCTACGAAAGTTTCACGAAGCTAAAGTAAATAATAATGCTCCAGTTCAACTATGGGGTAGTGGGACTCCCATGCGAGAATTTCTTTTTGTAGATGATATGGCACAATCAGTAGTTTTTGCCCTCGAAAATGTTTTGCCTGATTATTTGTACAATATAGGTACTGGAGAAGATTTATCAATTAAAGAATTGGCCGAAACTATTCAGAAAATAGTTGGACATCAAGGTGAAATCGTATGGGATAGTAGTAAACCTGATGGCACTCCTAGAAAATTGATGGACATTTCTAAAATGCACGATTTAGGGTGGAAGCACAAAGTGAATTTAGAAAAAGGTATTCAAAAAACATATAGTTGGTTTTTAGAAAATATTGAAAATTGTAAAGAAGTGAAATTGTAAAATCGATTTGTGGCCCTCGTTCATCAACAACGAATCACTAACCACTAACCACGAATAACGAAAAAAATGACAACGCAAAAAGTAGCATTAATTACAGGAATTACAGGTCAAGACGGATCGTATTTAGCTGAATTATTATTAGAAAAAGGCTATATGGTGCATGGTATAAAGAGAAGGTCCTCGCTTTTTAACACAGATCGGATTGATCATCTATACCAAGACCCGCATGATCCAGATCAGAGATTAAAATTACATTACGGAGATTTAACGGATTCCATGAATTTAACTCGTATTATTCAAGAGTCACAACCCGATGAGATTTATAATTTGGGAGCGATGTCGCATGTAGCTGTTTCTTTTGATACTCCAGAATATGTAGGTAATGTGGATGGATTAGGAACGTTGCGAATATTAGAAGCAGTACGAATTTTAGGTTTAGAAAAGAAAACAAGAATTTACCAAGCTTCTACTTCTGAATTATACGGGGGGATGCCAGAAAATAAAAATAGCAGTGGTTTTTATGATGAATCTTCTCCATTTTATCCTCGTTCTCCTTATGGAGTAGCTAAAATCTACGGATTTTGGATTACTAAAAACTATCGTGAAGCGTATAACATGTTTGCTTGTAACGGGATTTTATTCAACCATGAGTCACCAAGAAGAGGGGAGACTTTTGTAACGAGAAAAATTACTCGTGCTGTAGCAAAAATTGCATTAGGACTGCAAGAAAAATTGTTTCTAGGAAATTTAGAAGCCAAACGGGACTGGGGACACGCTAAGGATTACGTGAGAATGATGTGGATGATTTTACAAGCTGATGAACCGGAGGATTGGGTAATTGCAACAGGTGTAACGACAACGGTACGTGATTTTGTGCGCATGGCTTTTGGAGAAGTAGGAATTGAAATAGAATTCGTAGGAGAAGGAGTTGAGGAGAAAGCCTTTGTTACCGCTTGTCATCACAACGATTTTCAAATAGCCATTGGGAAAGAAGTTTTATCTGTTGATCCGTCTTATTTCCGTCCAACAGAAGTTGATTTGTTAATTGGCGATCCATCAAAGGCTAAAAATAAATTAGGTTGGATTCCTGAGCATGACTTGGCCTCTTTAGTAAAAGATATGATGGCCGGTGACGTTATGTTAATGAGAAAAGATGTTGATTCGTTAAAGGCGGGTCATGAAATTTTGAAACAAGTGGAGTAAAAGACATCGTAAAAATAGATATTAATCTAATGCAAAAAGATCAGTGCTTAAAAGCCTGTGGTTATACGACTTTGAATTATTTTGAGTAATTAAGATGTGAATTTGACAGTTTCTTGACTAATGTTCAAAAGATAAACCAAAATAGGGAGTAAAAGTATAACATTAGTGATTTGTAAATAAAAATCTATACCACCAAATCTTTTGATAGAGTTATTAGTTAAAGGACTATTAATATGTTAAGTTAACATAAATTCTGTTTGAGTAGGTTTGCAAAAGTGTATGTAAATTAAGAAAAATAATAAATCTTCATCTAAACGAAATAGTTTACGTGAGTCAATATTTTATAAAAATTTTAAAAAAATGTTAAATAACAAAACGATATTAATTACGGGAGGTACGGGTTCTTTAGGAAAAGCACTTACAGGTCATATTTTTAAAACATATCCTAACGTAAAAAAAGTAATTATTCTTTCAAGGGATGAACAAAAACAGTTTCAAATGGCTCAGGAATATCCTTTAGATCAATATCCTCAAATACGTTTTTTTTTAGGTGATGTTAGAGATGAACAACGATTAATTAGAGCTTTTCAAGGGGTTGATTATGTAATTCATGCAGCTGCTATGAAACATGTTCATTTGGCAGAATACAATCCAGATGAATGTATTAAAACGAATATTGGTGGCGCTCAAAATGTAATCCATGCCGCGCTACAAACGAGTGTGAAAAACGTTGTGGCGCTTTCAACAGATAAGGCATGTGCACCAATTAATTTGTATGGTGCTACAAAGTTGACGTCAGATAAATTATTTGTCGCTGCCAATAATGTAAAAGGAGAAAATCCAATAAAATTTTCTGTTGTTCGTTATGGAAATGTTATGGGATCTAATGGTTCTGTAATTCCATTTTTTATGAATAAAAAGAAAGAAGGAGTTTTGCCAATTACGGATGTATTAATGACTCGTTTTAATATTTCTTTGCAAGGTGGAGTGGATATGGTGATGCATGCCATGGAGCATGCTTGGGGAGGCGAAATTTTTATACCAAAAATTCCTTCTTATACGATTACTGATGTAGCGCAAGCTATTGCTCCCGAGTGTGAATTAAAAATAGTAGGAATCAGACCAGGTGAAAAAATTCACGAAGAAATGATTACAACTTCGGATGCATTTTATACTTATGATTTAGGAAAATATTACACTATTTTGCCTTCTGTGCCTAAATTTAAGTTAGATGATTTTATTAATAACTTTGAAGCTAAATTAGTGGAACCTGGGTTCAATTACAATTCAGGGACTAATACGGAATGGGAAACGGTTACGTCAATTAGAGATCTTATAAAAGAACATATAGACCCAACTTTTGAAATATAATGGAACAGAAAACAATTCCTTACGGTCGTCAAAATATTACCCAAGAAGATATTAAAGTAGTAATTGAGACTTTACAGTCTGATTTTTTAACTCAAGGACCAAAAATTATTGAGTTCGAAAAAGCATTTGCAACTTATGTTGGAAGTAAATTTGCAGTGGCTGTTTCTAATGGAACTGCCGCGCTACATTTATGCACTTTAGCTTTGGATGTTAAAGGAGGAGATAAAGTTATCACTACCCCAATAACTTTTGCGGCATCCGCAAATTGTGTCCGTTATTGTGGGGGAGAAGTAGTTTTCTCTGATATTGATCCCGACACCTATCTTTTGGATATAGAAAAAGTTAGAATGTTACTGGAGGCATCTCCTAAAGGTACTTATAAAGGAGTAATTCCAGTTGATTTTGCCGGTAGAGCTGTAGATTTAGAAGCCTATAGAAAGTTAGCAAACGAATATGGTTTGTGGATTATTGAAGACGCTTGTCATGCTCCAGGCGGTTTTTTTACGGATTCTAATGCAAAAACTCAAAATTGCGGTAATAGCAAGTTTGCCGATTTAGCTATTTTCTCTTTTCATCCAGTGAAGCATATTGCTTGCGGAGAGGGCGGAATGGTTACAACAAATGATGAAGTTTTATATAAGAAGCTTTTAGCATTGCGTACACACGGTATTACTAAAAACGAATCAGATTATACTAATTCTGTTAGTTTTGCAAATGGAGATACAAGCGAGAGTGATATTTATCCTGCTTGGTATATGGAAATGCAAACATTAGGTTTTAATTATAGATTAACTGATTTTCAGGCTGCTTTAGGAACAAGTCAATTACAAAGAGCTGATGAAGGCATTATAAGAAGAAGAGAGATTGCAGCTACTTATTATGACTCATTAAAAGGTAAAGACTTTGTCAAAGGGCAATCGGGTGTTATTGACGGCCATGCCTATCATCTTTATATTATTGAGGTAGAAGATAGGTTGGGATTGTACAACTATTTAAGACAAAATAAAATATTTGCTCAAGTACATTATATCCCTTGTCATTTAATGCCATATTACAAACAGTTTGGTTGGGCAGCGGGAGATATGCCAATGGCAGAGAATTATTATAAAAATTGTATTAGTTTACCTATGTATCCAACATTGACAGTTGAAGAACAGCGATATGTGGTGGAATTGATAATTTGTTATTATGAATCTAAATAATAAAATTGGGCTTGGCTCTGTTCAATTTGGAATACCTTATGGAGTTTCAAATAAGGATGGGCAGACGTCTAGAGAGGAAGTAACTGAAATTTTAAAATATGCGAATAAATCTGGGATAGCTATTATTGACACTGCATCTGCTTATGGTAATGCGGAAGAAGTTTTAGGAGATAATGATTTAAATAAATTTAAAATCATATCTAAATTTATGCCTCAGGAAGAAAGCATTTCAATCAGCCTTCAATTAAGCAAAAGTTTATCTACATTAAAAATTGATACACTCTACGGTTATTTGGCTCATCGTCCTCTGAACTTGATTAATAATCAAAATCAATGGGAAGAATTGTTAGTTCTAAAGCAGGAAAAAAAAATCAAAAAAATAGGTTTTTCTTTAAATGAACCTCGTGAGTTTGAGTTGTTATTTCAAAAAGGGATGATACCCGATTTAATACAAGTTCCTTATAATTATTTTGATAATAGGTTTAAAGATATTTTAGTAGACTTAAAAGCAAATGGATGTGAAATACACACAAGATCCACCTTTTTGCAAGGTTTGTTTTTTACAGATGTTAAAAAATTACCCTCTTTTTTTGATGAAGTTAAAAATGAGATTAGGGAGCTGCAAATCAACTTTTATAATAATCTATCAAGTGTTTTATTAAAACACGTTCTATCGTTAGACTTTGTTGATGTTGTTATTATGGGGGTTGAGAATCAAAAACAATTAGAAAATAATATAGTTAATATTAACTCTGCTCCGATTTTAGAATCCAAGGAATTTAATTTTTCAGAATCTTTTATTATGCCTGTTAATTGGCCAAAATAATTATATTATGATAAAAATAGGCATTATTGGTATGAGCAAAGGAAATGGTCATCCTTATTCTTGGGCAGCTATATTTAATGGTTTTGAGGAAGAGGAAATGTCTCAATGTCCATTTCCTGTTATTCCAGAATATTTGATTAAGCAAAATTTTCCAAAAGATTTTTTATCTGATTTAGGAAGAGTTACTCATATTTGGACACAAGATTTGGAAATTTCTAAGCAAATTGCAATAGCTTCAAAGATCGATAATGTTGTAAGTACTATAGAAGATTTATGTTGTAATGTAGATGCAATTCTATTAGCAAGAGATGATGCAGAAAATCACTTTGAAATGTCAATGCCATTTCTTAACGCAGGGCTTCCTATTTTTATTGACAAACCTTTTGCTTTAAGTATTGAAGATGCTAATGCAATGTTATCATCTCAAAAATTTAAAAGTCAAATTTTTACTTGTTCTTCATTGAGGTTTGCTCAAGAATTAATTTTGAATAAGGATGAGGTTCAAAAATTAGGACATATTTCGTATGTTGAGGGAACAATAATGAATAAATGGGAGACCTACGGAATTCACATTTTAGAGCCATTAGTTTCACAACTTCCAAACAGAGGGAGATTAATGGATGTCAAGGCTTATATAAAAGATGATATTCATACAGTTGATGTGAAATGGGAAAATTGCGAGGCATTATTGAAGATTACGGGCTCAATTAAGAGTGACCTTGCAATTTCTTTTTCAGGTAATAATATGATAATCAATAAAAAGTTTAATGATAGTTTTTCTTGTTTTAGAAGTTCTCTGCGTACTTTCGTTGATTCTATAAATGAAAATAAAGTTGTAATTGACAGGCAGGAAACATTAGAATTAGTTGAGATTTTACAAAAAGGTAGATTATGAGTAAAGTATTGATTACTGGCGGAACAGGAAAAATAGGAAGTAGTTTAGTTAAATCAATGATTGCAGATGGGCATATTGTTGTTTTTACTACTACAGATAAAAATAAAGGAGATTTATTAATACAACAAATTCCTTTTCAAAATGAAAATGCCTCTTATATTGAGGTAAAGTTTGAAAACGATTTATCATTAAATAAGATTGTAGAGAATATGCCATTTAAGATTGATTGTATTATACATAATGCTCGCAATATTAGCACTTCTTTAATTGGAAATAACGGAAAAATTACTTCAGACCAATTTAGTGAAGAATTGTTTTTAGCAGTGACTTTTCCATATTTACTTTCGAACGCATTAATAGACTATGGCCATAAAATAAAGGACATACTTTTCATAAGCTCAATGTATGGTGTTGTGGCTCCAACGCCTAGTTTATATAAGGATTTTAAAATGCAGTCTCCTGTTAATTATGGAGTTGCAAAGGCTGCACAGATTCATTTAGCAAAAGAAATGGCTGTTAGATTATCAAATCAAGAAGTAAGAGTTAATTGCATTTCTTATGGAGGAGTAGAGGGTAGAGTAGATGCTGATTTTTTAAAAAGATATAAATCATTGACTCCGATGAATAGGATGTTGAATGAGTCAGATTTATACCCTCCTGTACAATTTTTTTTAAATAATAGATCATTAGCAGTAACAGGTGAAAATATAAAAATAGATGGAGGCTGGACAATTAGTTAAGAAAAGAGTAATAGCAGTGATTCCTGCTAGAGGTGGATCTAAAAGAATACCCAATAAAAATATTATTGATTTTTTTGGAAAACCCATGATCGCTTGGACTATTGAAGCTGCTATCAAATCCGGAATATTTGATGAGGTATTAGTAAGTACAGATAATAACCAAATAGCTGAAATTGCTCTTAAATATGGTGCTCAAGTTCCTTTTTTGAGGGAAGTAGCGAGTGATGACTTTAGTCCTGTTGCTTTGGCTACGATAGGTGCAATCAAACAAATGGAATATTACAAAGAAGAGAAGTACGATATAGTTGTTCAATTAATGGCTAATTGTCCTTTACGCTCTTCAGACTCTATTATTAAAGCGTACCAAGAATTTTTAAAAGATTCTACTAAAAGTATTTTATCGTCATTTCATTATGGTATGTTCAATCCTTGGTGGGCGCATAAAATAGATGATAATAAAGCAAAACCTTTATTTGATGATGACTTAAGAAATATGAGATCGCAAGATCAATCCAAATTGTTTTGTCCGACGGGCGCAATTTGGATTTCTGATGTAAATGATCTAAAGAAATATAATACTTTTTATAGTGATAATTATAGGTTTTATCCAATATCTTGGTTGGAAGCTGTAGATATTGATGACTATGATGATTTTAAATTGGCAAAAGCTGCTTTTCATATTCTAAACGACCGTGATTAAATAACAAAATGGAGTTTTACAAAGTATTAAAAAATCAAAATTTCGTTAATGGTAATTATTCAATAGTACCTATTCGATATGAAGATCGTTTTGACATTATGAAATGGAGAAATGAACAAATTTATCATTTACGACAAAATAAACCTCTAACAGTTGAAGATCAAGATCTTTATTTTCAAACTGTTGTAAGTAAGCTTTTTAATGATGATAAGCCAAGTCAGATTTTATTTTCTTTTTTGAAAAATAATATATGTATTGGTTATGGAGGTTTAGTTCATATCAATTGGATTGATAGAAATGCGGAGATTTCATTTGTTATGAATACCAATTTAGAAAAGGAATATTTTCAGTTTTATTGGGAGAGTTATTTAGCCCTAATTGAGAAAGTTGCGTTTGTAGAGTTGAACTTTCATAAAATATTTACTTACGCTTTTGATTTGAGATCGAAATTATATGTTGCGTTAGAAAATTCAAATTACCTGAAGGAAGCAGTTTTAAAAGAGCATTGTCTTTTTGAAGGAGTATTTATAGATGTAGTAATTCATTCAAAAATTAATAGTGCTATTGGATAATACTGGGATACTTACTTTAAGAGTTGCGGATCAAAACGATGTGGATGTAACTTTTTTGTGGGCTAATAACCCAAAAGTTAGGGCCTTTTCATTTAATCAAAATGAAATAGTTTTTGATGATCATCAGAAATGGTTCTTAAATAAAGTTAACAGCCAGGAATGTTATTATTTTTTATTTGAAAGAGATAAAATAGCCATAGGATCTATAAGATTTGATTTAAAATTTGATGAAGCAATTATTAGTTATTTAATAGATCCTAATTATTTTGGTTGCGGTTTTGGCAGTGCTTTATTAGAAAGGGGAATTGAACAATTAATAGATTTAAAAGATAATAGAATATCGAAAGTAGTTGGTTTCGTGATCGAAACGAATATTCCTTCGATAAAAGCTTTTGAGAAGCTAGATTTTAAAAAAATATCAATTGATGATAATAGTTTTAAATTTTTTAAAGTAATAAGATAATGAAAATAGGGAATTTTAGTATTAACAATAAAAGTAATGTTTTTATTATAGCTGAACTTTCTGCCAATCATAATGGAAGTCTGGAAACGGCTATAGAAACTATTAGGGCTGCAAAAAGAGCTGGTGCTGATTGTATTAAATTACAAACCTACACGGCAGATACAATTACCATTGATTGTGATAAAAATGATTTTATTATCAAAGGAACTATATGGGAAGGTGCTAATTTATATAAATTATATAAAGAGGCTTATACTCCGTGGGAATGGCATAAGCAATTGTTTGAGGTAGCTGCTGAAGAGGGATTAGTATGTTTTTCTTCTCCTTTTGATAAGACAGCGGTAGATTTGCTGGAATCTTTGAATGCTCCCGCTTATAAAATAGCTTCATTTGAAATTACGGATATTCCCTTAATTGAATATGTGGCTTCAAAAAGGAAACCAATTATCTTATCGACCGGAATAGCTACAATAGAAGACATAGAATTGGCTTTGGATGCTTGTAGACGTATGGAGAATAATAATATTGCATTATTAAAATGTACCTCTAGTTATCCTGCTCCTATAGACGAAGCTAATATGTGTATGGTAAAAGATTTGGCAGAACGGTACGGCGTAATCAGTGGTTTGTCTGATCACACTATTGGTAGCACTGTTCCAGTTGTTGCTACTTGTTTTGGAGCAAAGATCATCGAAAAGCACTTTATTTTAGATCGTTCTATTGGTGGTCCAGATGCGTCTTTTTCTATGGATGAAGTAGAGTTTACAGCAATGGTGAAAGCTGTTAGAGATGCTGAAAAAGCTATTGGTGTTGTCGATTATACTTTGACAGACAAGCAATTGAAAGGTAAGGATTTTTCAAGATCACTTTATGTAGTTGAAGATATGAAAGCGGGTGATATTGTCACAGAGAAAAACGTACGCTCCATAAGACCTGGTTTTGGAATGCATCCAAAACATTACTATGATATCTTAGGAAAATCTGTTTTAAAAGATATGGAAAAAGGGACGTCTCTTTCTTTTACTTCTATTGTTGAATAAATATTTTTTTGTAGCATAATAAATTTAGCTAGTGATAGCTTTTTTGAGAGTTTTAAAAACAAATAGAATAAAAAAAACAACTAATAAGCCAGTTTTTAAAATAGCCTTTAAGCATTGTGTCAATATTCCAAAAACATTTTTATAAACATAAAATTATATACACTTCACGGCAGGAATATTTTTGAAAATCTATTGAAGATTAATTTTCAAAGTGTTAAATGTAGAGCTGAAAATATATTATTAAATTATCGTGAGTGAATAACGAAAAATCAAGTAGTTTAAATAAAACTGCTATCAAATCAGGATCTAGTTATCTGTTGTCTAATATCTTATTAAGATCCAGTGCACTATTGACCGCACCAATATTTACCCGATTATTATCAACTTCTGATTATGGTATAGCTGGTAATTTTGCAGCTTGGCTTAGTATAGGATTGGTTATTGTCGGATTAGGATTACCATACAGTATAGGAAATGCAAAAATAGATTTCCCCTCTGAATTTAATAAATATCTGGCGTCAATACAAATTTTAGGTAGCATAGTAGGAGTATCAGTTCTTCTACTTGCAATTCTTTTCAGGGTTCAATTATCTGAATGGATGGAGCTAGATCAGTATCTTGTAGTGATGCTTTTTGTCTACTTATTATTCTTACCATCTGTTGTGTTTTCGCAAGAAAGATACAAATTCCTTCTCCTATACAAGGAAAATATCTATATATCAATATTTAGTACTCTAGGTTCTATTGTGTTTTGTTTGATATTTATATTATATGTGTTTAGTGAAGAAAGGTACTATGGTCGAATTATCGGTCTAATACTTCCATTGTTTTTAATGGGAGTTTTTTTCTATAATAAAATACTTCGAGACGGATGGAGTACAAATATTAGGAAATACTGGTCGTATGCTTTAAAGATATCAGTCCCTATGATACCACATGCATTAGCTATGGTTGTGCTTGATCAAATGGACAGAATCATGATAATTAAAATATGCGGTAGATCAGTAGCGGGATTATATAGTTTCGGATATGGATATGCTATATTAATTTTAATATTTTCGAATGCTGTTCTACAAGCGTACAATCCGTGGCTTTACATAAGCTATCTAAAAAACGATATTAAAGCGATTAAAACATCTAATATGGTGATTACATATGTCATGTGTATTTTAACGGTTATTGTTGTGTCGATGGCTCCTGAAGCATTAAAGTTACTTGGTTCAAGATCTTTTTGGGATGCTAAATGGGTTATTGCCCCTATAGCTGCTGGAGCTCTATTCCAATATGTTTACAATACATATGCGAGCCTCGAATTATATCATAAAAAAACAACTGTTATAGCAATTGGTTCTGTACTAGCAGCTATTATTAACTATGCACTAAACTCAATGTTTATTCCTGTTTTTGGATATGTTGCCGCGGCATATAGTACTTTTGCAAGTTATTTTGTTCTTGCTTTATTTCATAGGTACGCGTGTCAGAAAGTATGTAAAAAGCAAGTTTATGATGATAAATACGTGTTTGCAGTCACCATTTTTACAGCTGTAATAAGTCTATTAATTACTCAATTGTATGAATATTTCTTTTTAAGGTATTTGTTGCTGGTGGTGTTATTGTTAATTGTATGTTTTTCTCAAATAAAAAGAATTAAAACATTATATAATTTATTATCTAGTAAAAACAGGAACTTTGATACTCTTAAATAGTTTTGATTTATATTACTAATAATTATCGCACAAAATGATTATTCTACTTCAATATTATTATCACATAAGTGTAGTTTATTATCGTCAAAATATCTGAAGTGTTTATTTAATAAAAAGCGTTAATTAAGTATAGTTTTTGTGGGAATTTCTTATATAAAGAAAGGTAATTTAGCGGTTAATTTATAAAATTAAAATCTTATGTAGTTTTTGGATGGTCAAATAAAAAATCGTTTAAGAAAATTCTAAAGGTAAATAGGCTATTTAACACGGTTTTTACATGCAATTATTTAAACAGTACTACTCGTAATAGCTTTCAAACAATAAGATTAAGATGTCTTTTGATAAATCTTAAACAAGGATACAATACTCTGAAATGTTCCGTTAATACTTATTTTTCTCAATATTATTATGCTAAACAGTGCAAAATCAGCATTAGTTAATTATTATTATTTAATTACAATAATAGTATATTTTAGCGCTATATATTTCCCTTTCATTCGAGTTGGATTATTTATGTCATTATTAATGGGTATAGGGATTTTTATTTTATATAAAAATAAAGATATAACATTAAGAAATAGATTAGATATACTAGTATTAGCTTATATTGGATATAATATATTTTCTTTTTTTGTGTTTATTATTTCAGGTCTTCCTTTAAGTGTTTATTTTATGGAATTTTCCAATTCCATTCTACCAATTATCCTTTTTTATTTTTTTGGCAGACTCAATGAACACAATTCTTTTTATAATATAACCTTATATTCTCTGGTCACTTGTTTTATTATAGGTTTTTATTTCCAATTGACAGTGCCGGAAAATTATGCAGTATTTATGAGTAATATTGATGGTGTGGGAACTAATCCTGCTAATTTTATTCTTAATTATCGATCCTATTTGGGATTAACTGCTACAGGATCGCTAAGTGCTATTGGTGTATTGTTATCCTTTAGTATTTTACATAAAAGTAATTTTAAGGCTGGGAAAATAGCACTTGTAATTTGTTTTATAGCATTAATTTTAACCTTTAGAAGAGCGGCATTATATACGGGACTTTTTGCTATACTGTGGATGAATTTTTTAGTGCTTTTTAAATTCAAAGGGTCAAAATTGAAATTATTAATTTTTGAGTTACTTATTGTTTTTGTCTTTTTGTATTGGTTTGGTAGTTCTGATGCAGAATTCTTTGAAGGCCTTAGTCAAAGATTTTTTTCATTATCGGATGCTATAGATGGTAGAAGCAGTAGCTGGCTAAGTGGGCTGTCTAATACTCAAAATATTTTATTAGGAGATGGTCTTGGTAGGTATGGACACAAAGCTGTGGAATATTCTGATATTTATATTCCTGATGGTAATTATTTTAGAATGATTGCTGAACTGGGTATAATAGGATTTTTACTTTTTATACTTATTATTTTTACGTCTCTCTATAATGGAGTTTCTAAATTTGAAAATAATTATATAGGGTTATGTATTATAATTATGATTTGTATGCAAGCAGTGGGATCTGATGTGTTTTCATTTCAATTGGTTGCACCCCTTTTTTGGTATTCAATTGGTCGATGCAGCAGATTTAATTATCTAAAGAAAGTAAAGAATTAATTTAAAATATATTAAATAATTGATGAATCCTTTAATAACTATAATTGTTCCTGTATATAAGGTTGAAGTATACCTGGAGCGGTGTGTTAACAGCTTACTTAATCAAACTTATAAAGAAATTGAGATTATATTAATTAACGATGGTTCTCCGGATAACTGTCCTCAAATGTGTGATGATTTTTCAGCTAAATTTAGCAATATACAAGTCAGACATCAAGAAAATTTAGGTCCATCAATGGCAAGGAATGCAGGGATTGATATTGCTAATGGAAAATATTTGACTTTTGTAGATAGTGACGATTTTGTTCATTCTACTTTTATAGAATTCTTGAAATCTGAGATAGATACTAATGATGTTTTATTAAGTATTTGCGGTTATGAAAAAATTTCAAATAGTGTAGTTGATACAAATAACATAAAATCATTTTCAACTACATTGAATATTAATGACAGTGTCGCATTTGAATTTCTTTTGAATAATCAAGAATTATGTGCGCCGTGGGGGAAATTGTATAATGTTTTACTTTTTAAAGGTTTAAGGTTTCCCGTTAATAAATTGTATGAAGATATGTTTGCTACACCTCAAATCTTTAAAAAAGCAAAGCGAATTTCAATAAGCAACAATAAATTGTATTATTATAATCAGGAAGGAATAAGCATAATAAGGTCTTCCTATAATTATTCAAAGATATCTCAATATTTTGAAGCTTGTGAATTTTGGAATAATTTTGCGTCAACTAATTATCCTGAACATTTTGAAAAAGCTAGCCTACATTTTTTTAGAAACATATTAAATCTCTGTATAGAAATAAGATTGGATAAAAATGAGGATGTTCGAGAATTATATAAGAAATACAAAGTTTTAGTTTTAAACCAAATAGTACAATTACTATTCTCTAAAAATTTTCCTATTAGAGATAAAGTTAAGTTGGTTTTATTAAAAATTAATTTCTACTAATATTATGATAAGAAAAAAGATAAAATTTTTTTTATTGAATTTCAATAAAGGGATTCAATTAGAAGGAGATTCGGATATTAATTTCAGCGTAATTAATCACGGAAGGGATAGTTTATACAAATCTAAAATAATTAATTCAAAAGTAAGTTTGAATGAGATGGATGAAGGGTGTGTAATTATAGATTCAAAGACGTATGGTAATATTTATATTGGGAGATTTGTTACTATTACTGGTCCAGGAACTGTTATAAAGGCACTAAATGAAAAGATTAAAATTGGTTCGTTTACATCAATTGGTCAAAATGTATGTATTATTGACTTTAACCATAATTTTAAAAGATTAAGCTCCTCTTTCATCAATCATTTAGTATATAGAGAATCATTTGTACAAGATATAGTTACTAAAAAAACTTTATTAATTGAAGAAGATGTTTTTATTGGGTCTAATACTGTCGTACTCCCTGGTATTATAATCGGTAGGGGTTCAGTTATAGGTGCGGGATCGGTGGTAACTTCAGATATTCCTAGATACTCTATAGCGATGGGGAATCCGATAAAAGTTATTAAAAAAAGATTTTCAGAAGAAGTTATACAAATATTGGAAGAGTTAAAATGGTGGAATTGGGATATTGAAACTATGAATAAAAATAAAAATTTATTCAATGCTGATCTGAATAGCCTAAGTATAAATGAAATAAAAAAAATGATCAAATAGTTTGGGTTTTATGAAGAAAAAAAATATATTACTTATCTGCAAAGAGTCTTATTCGTTTCCTTTTTATTTTTTAGCGAAAAAACTTTTAGAAGAAAATAATAATGTAGCTTGCTATTTTTTCAATCCTATTGAAACAGGATATGAAAAATGTATGATGAATGAAAACACCTTTTTTGCGCACAAAGGGATGGGGAATCTTAAAGTGTATGATAATATTGATATGCTAGAATTGTTTAATAACAACTTAAATAATCCACCAATAGATTGGGGTTTTCTTGATTTTGTAGAGAAGAATTTTACGAAGGATAAGTGTTTATCTCTTCAAATGCTTACTACCCAGTTTTTTTCTAGAGTTTTTCATGATAGATTTTTTTTTAATGAAGTAACATACGAGCAACAACTCTATTGGTTGGAGTTAAATTACAAAAGAGTAATTGAAATCTTCGATGAATATACACCAGATGTTATTTGGGACTTAGATAATGCGGAATTATCTAGATCAATTATTGCCGAAATTTCACAATCCAGAAATATTCCGTACATATTGATTGATCATCCCAGATATGAAATGTTTAAAATCCCTACATTCTCTACTGTATGGAAAAATAACTATTTTAATTCAGTATTTAATAAAAAAAAAGAATTAGATGTTAATAGTCTTAAAACTGAGTACGAGTATGTAGAAAATTTTCGTAAACAAGATAAAATAATGTCTAATGTATTTAAAAACCATATAACATCAAGTTACGAAAGAACTCCAATTGATAAATCAATTAAATCTATAATTGGAAAAATACTCTATTTAGTAAATATTTCTTTCAAGGGTAAGAATATTAGTTTAAGGAAAAAAAATAAGATTTTATTTCCCTCAAGTTTAGTTTTTTTATGGTATTTTGTTAAAGTTGAGTTTAAAAGATGGTATTTGTTAGGGAGTAATAAATATTTCTCTAATCCCATCATAGGAGAAAGATATGTTTATATGCCATTGCATGTGATTCCAGAATCCTCGACAAATGTTAGTGGACCATTTTACATAAATGAATTGTTTACAATAGAGCAAATCTCTAAATCTTTGCCAGTGGGTTGCTATTTGTATGTAAAGGAGCATCAAGCAATGTTAGGTGAGCGGGCTGTGGATTTTTACAGAAAAGCAAATAAAATTCCAAACGTAAAAATGGTTAACATTAATTATTATAAAGATCCAAAACCATGGATTCAAAATTCAATAGGGGTTATTACTGTTACAGGGTCTTCTTCCTATGAAGCAGCTTTATTAGGAAAAAAATCAATAGTATTTGGGGATGTAGCATTTAATGTTATTGATGGTATTACTAGAGCGAAAAGTTTTGAAGAGCTTCCAAGACTTATTGCAAATTTTGGTATGATTGACAATATTCATTCTTGCGCAGCATATCTTGCTACAGTAAAGTCATTAGGAATGGAATTAGATCTGAAATATTTAGCAAATGAAGGTGAACAGATTTTGATCGGAAAAAAAATGATGTCTGACAAATATATTAGCGAAATAGATAAATTAAATGACTTTTTCGAAAAGTCAATGGAACAGATAATTAGAAATTAGAAAAACATATGGAAGTTATTGCATATTATTTACCTCAATATTATCCTTTTAAAGAGAATAACGAATGGTGGGGAGACGGTTTTACAGAATGGACAAATGTGGGTAGAGCAAAACAATTATTTCGAGGTCATCAGCAACCAAATATTCCCGCTGACTTAGGATTTTATGATTTACGAATTCCTGAGGTTAGAGAAATGCAGGCAAAACTGGCAGCTGAGGCAGGTGTTACTGGATTCTGTTATTGGCATTATTGGTTTGGAAATGGTAAACAATTACTTGATATGCCGTTAAAGGAAGTTTTGAGCGCGGGTAATCCAGATTTTCCTTTCTCTTTAGGTTGGGCAAATGAATCCTGGAAATCAAAAGTATGGAATATTAACGATTCAAGTAAAGATAAACTTTTAATAGAACAATTATATCCTGGCATTGATGATATAACAGCTCATTTTTATGCGGTATTACCTGCTCTACTAGACAAAAGATATATCAGAATAGAGAATAAGCCTATTTTTGTCATTTACAAGCCTTTATTGTTGCCTAATGCAGATCAATTTATTGAGATTTGGAATAATTTAGCAAAAGAAAATAATTTATCGGATGGATTTTTCTTTATCGGTCATACTGTAAATATTAGTGAAAAAGCGAAAATATTAAATCTTGGCTTTGATGCAGTAAATATTGTGAGAATAGGTGAGTTTAGATATAATAACGATGTAATAAAGAAAATTCCATATGAGCTTTTTAAATTTAAAGTTCTTGGAAAACCTCTTAAAATAAGTTATTCTTTTATTTCTAAATATTTTGTTCAAGATTCTGAAAAAGACGAAGATTTGATTCCAACAATAATTCCTAACTGGGATCATACACCGAGAAGCGGTAAAAAGGGTGTGGTCTTTCATAATTCGACTCCTAAATTATTTAAAAAACATGTTATGAAGGTCTTGGATATAGTTAAAAACAAAAAAAGAAAAGTTGTTTTTTTAAAATCCTGGAATGAATGGGGTGAAGGGAATTATATGGAGCCAGATTTAAAAAATGGTAAGGAATATATCAAAGTATTAGGAGAGTGTCTTAATAAAGAGTTGTGAAACGCGTAATAGTTTTACGTATGAAATTTAAAGAGCTTAATCTTCTTAATAGCTCTTGTAGATAGTAAGTGCAAATACTATTGTTTATTTATAGCAAAAATATGTTGGTGGATATGGAAATTTGTAGATATATTGATTAATTTTCAGGCCTGTTTTTTTGATATTTTTTAATGTTAATATATAAAAAGTAAATGAATATAATTTTTGATAATATAATTTTTTCTCTTCAAAAATCAGGCGGTATCTCAGTTTATTGGTTTGAGTTAATAAGTAGGTTTTTGAAAGAAAGTGAAATGGATAACCTTTTTCTAGAAGGAAATGAGGGAGGAGTAAATATTTTTAGAAATAAATTAGGAATACAAAGTAAATATATACTAGATTCAAAGGACAAATATTTTATACCAAGATATAGAGATGTCGATTTGAATATTGTTGATTGTAAATTTATTTTCCACTCCTCTTATTATAGGACTCTTAGCAGAAAAACTAAAAAGTATAATAAAGTAAGACAAGTTGTTACTGTACATGATTTTACATATGAACTATTTACTAAAGGAATAAAAAAGTGGACTCATACTATTCAAAAAAAAAAAGCAATCAAAGCTGCCGATATTGTAATTTGTATTTCTGAAAACACAAAAAAAGATTTATTACATTTTTATCCTGAATTTGCATCCAAAGATATTCGAGTAATTTATAATGGTGTTTCAGAGGAGTACTATACTTTACCGTTAAATATTAAAGTCAATAAAAAAGTTTGTTATTTCTTATTTGTTGGATCAAGAGCTAGTTATAAAAATTTCTATTTTGCAATTGAAGCTATTTCACAAACCAAAGATTTTGTTTTAAAAATTGTTGGTCCAAAGTTGACTGAAATAGAAATTGAATTATTAAATAAATATTTAAGTCAAAGGTGGGGGTTTTTAGAGAATATTGATAACTCCAAGCTTAATCAATTGTATAATGAAGCTTTCGCATTATTATATCCTTCTTCATATGAAGGGTTTGGGATTCCTTTATTGGAAGCTATGAAAACAGGATGCCCGTTTATAGCCATGAATTGTTCCTCAATTCCTGAAGTTGCAGGCGAAGCAGGAGTTCTTCTAGAGAATTTAAGTTATGACCAATTTAATATCGCTATAGCGACAATAAATAAGGAGAGAAACAAAATAGTAAGTAAAGGTTTAGAACAAGCAAATAAGTTTTCTTGGGATAAATGTTATACAGAAACATTAAAAGTATATGAGGAATTAATAAAATAACATGAAACTATCAATAATAACAGTCTGTTATAATAGTGCTACTACAATTGAAAAAACAATTTTATCTGTAGCAAATCAGACCTATAAAAATATTGAATATATAATAATTGATGGTAATTCGAAAGATAACACCATTGAAATTATAAAAAGGAATGAGGATAAAATTTCTAAATGGATTTCTGAACCTGATAAAGGACTTTATGATGCTATGAATAAAGGAATTGCAATGGCAACAGGAGATTTAATAGGGATATTGAATTCTGATGATACTTTTTATTCAAATACTGTTGTGGAAGAGGTTGCTAATTTTCATAGTCAAAATACCATTGAAGCTTCGGTAGGTACTATTGTGCAACATAAAGACAGCGAAAAAATTGTTCGTGTGTATTCTTCAAAAAAATGGAATCCAGAAAAACTAAAAATAGGTTTTATGCCACCACATCCCTCTATTTTTTTCAAAAAAGAGCTTTTTGAAAAATATGGAAATTATGTTTTAGGTTTTAAAATTGGAGCAGATTATGAGCTTATAACAAGATTTTTTCTCAAAAATAAAATTATTTGGAAGTATTCTGGTATTACAACTACTTCAATGCTTGTTGGAGGTTTGAGTAGTTCAGGCGCACAATCGTATAAACTCATTACAAAAGAAATTCAAAAAGCGCTTACTATGAATGGCATACCATTTTCTCCATTTAAAATAAAGATGCGTTTTTTTTGGAAAATAATTGGTTTCTTGAAAAAATGAAAAAAGAAAAAACAGTTTTAATTACTGGCGCATCAGGATTTGTAGGGATCAATCTCCAAGACTTTTTAAAACCGTATTATAGCATTAAACCACTAAGTGTTCGCTACATTCAAAATCAAATAATTAATTTGAATGGTGATGCCATCATTCATCTCGCAGGAAAAGCCCATGATTTAAAAAAGGTGTCTAGTCCTCAGGATTATTACCAAGCCAATTTTGAGTTGACCAAACAATTGTTCGATTCTTTCTTAAAGTCAGAAGGATCCGTTTTTATTTTCATGAGTACCGTAAAAGCGGTCGCTGATGAAGTGGATGGGGTATTGACAGAAGAATCAAACCCAAATCCTAAAACCCATTACGGTATTGCTAAACGACAAGCCGAGGAATATATTTTATCCAAAGAGCTACCTGAGGGAAAAAGAGTATATATTCTAAGACCTTGCATGATCCACGGTCTGGGGAATAAAGGAAATTTGAATTTATTATACCAATTGGTTGCTAAAGGATTGCCTTGGCCCTTGGGAGATTTTAAAAATAAACGCTCTTTTTTAAGTATAGAAAATCTTTGCTTTGTGATTCAAGAATTATTAGAAAACAATACCATTCCTGCAGGGATTTATAATGTTGCAGATAATGAATCGCTTTCGACCAATGAGTTGATCTCGTTGTTGGGGCAAAGCCTAGGGAAGAAAAACAGGGTTATGAATATTCCGTCGCTGTGGGTTAAAAGAGTAGCGACAGTGGGAGACCATTTGCATTTACCGCTTAATTCGGAGCGTTTGCAAAAACTAACTGAGAATTATGTGGTTAGTAACAGTAAAATTGTTGCAGCTATGGGTAAGTCCTTACCAATAACTGTACAAGCAGGTTTGTTAAAAACCTTCGAATCTTTTAAAAATAAATAATAAAAATATCGCATGACCATTGAAAAAACAGCTATTAAAGATCTTGTGATTATTAGCCCAACCGTGTTTCCTGATGAGCGCGGTTATTTTTTTGAGGCGTATAATCAAGCCAAATTTAAAGAAAATGGAATTAACTATCAATTTATTCAAGACAATCAGTCATTTTCTACAAGAGGCGTAATTCGAGGGTTGCACTTGCAAATTAATCCTTTTGCACAAGCGAAGCTAGTTCGCGTGCTAGAAGGAGAGATCTTGGATGTGGCAGTCGATTTGCGTAAAAATTCGCCCACTTATGGACAACATTTCAGTGTGGTTTTAAGTGCGGAGAATAAAAAGCAATTGATGGTGCCGCATGGTTTTGCTCATGGTTTTTCGGTTTTGAGTGAAACGGCATCTGTACTATACAAGGTAGATCAATTGTATCATAAAGAAAGTGAAAGAGGGATTCGTTATGACGACGCTACCTTGGCTATTGATTGGAAAGTTGCTCCTGAAGAAGTTATTGTTTCTGAAAAGGATATTATTTTGCCAAGTTTTGATGAGATTGATTGGGAGTTTTAAATCCCCCTAGCCCCCGAAGGGGGAAAGTTTTAAGTCTATTGGTTAATAATTTTGATATAGTATGCGGTTTTCGATACGATTTTAAAATAGCTAACGCAATTTTAAAAATCACTTCCCGATTCTCCTGAAATCGTTGCTGTCGGGATAAACTGAACTGACAATTAGTTTTTTAAATATTGTTTTTTTGCAGAACCTTTTATTGGTTTCAAATAGAGTTTAAAACTATGCACTTTCAGTGCATCTCGCTTTAGCTTCTAAAAAAGTTTTTTCGCCACAGATTCACAGGTTTTCAAAAATTATTTTTAATCAGTGGATCAGTGGCGAAACTTTACTAGTTTTTCACAATCTAGCCTTGTAGACTTTTAGTCTGCTAAACCAAATCTATGGACTTGCAGTCCATCGTGTTTTATTTGTTGGGTTTTTGCGGGGGTAGATGCTTTAACCGCAAAGGGAGCAAAGGTTATGCAAAGTGCACAAAGTGGCTTCGGTTTTTCCTTTATGATTGTTCGGTAAGCGGAGTAGTTATTTATTATTGGAACACATATGACGCAGATTAGGCGGATTTTCGCTGATTTTTTATATAGAAATCTGTTTTTATCAGTTTAAATCCGTGTTCCGTTCTCAATATTGGTAGTAAGCTGTTTTCTTTTCCGATAGCTATCTGGATCGGTTATGGGTTCTTCAGTGTTGGAAATCGCCTACCGATTAAAAGTGCACATTTTCGTTTTGCCCCTCTTGAAGCGTCGGGACTAAAGGGAGCCGAAAATTTAGAACGTGATTTTTTACGAGCCTAAAGGGAGGTGGAAATTTTAGGTTATCAGTTACCGGTTTTTGATTATTGGAATTTTGGATTTTATTTCGAAACTTCGGAATTAAAATTTCCTGTGTGTTGTATTGTGTGTTTCAAAACAATGCATTATATTTAGTATCGTAATTACGGTTACGGTAATTTAAATTACGATAAATAATGAAATTTTATAACAGAACTAGCGAATTGAATTTATTGAGCAAAATAGAAGAAGCGGCTCATCAATCGGCTCAAATGACTTTTATGGTAGGTCGCAGAAGAATTGGTAAAACCAGTCTTTTACTGGAAGCTTACCAAAAAAACAACTGTCTTTATTTTTTTGTAGCCAAAAAAAATGAAGCTTTGCTTTGTATCGAGTTTGTAGAGGAAGTGAAACAAAAATTGCAAATACCGATATTTGGAGAACTAAAAACGTTTAAAGCGCTGTTTGGGTTTTTAATGGAAGTAGCCAAGAGCCGTCATTTCACGTTAATTATTGATGAATTTCAGGAGTTCAATACGGTAAATGCTTCGGTATTTTCAGACATGCAGCACCTATGGGACAGTAATAAGAAGGATAGTAAAATAAATCTATTGCTGTGCGGTTCAGTTTATTCGATGATGACTCGTATTTTTGAAAATGCTAAAGAACCCCTTTTCGGAAGGGCAACACAACGCATTCATCTCAAAGCTTTTGATGTGGCCACGTTAAAAGAGATTTTAAAGGATTATCATCCACATTATTCGGGGGAGGATTTGCTAGCCTTTTATTTAATTACTGGAGGAGTTGCCAAGTATGTCGAGCTTTTAGTCACAAAACAAGCATTTACAAAACAAACCATAATTGCAGAAGTTATAGGTGAAAATTCTCTTTTTTTAGAAGAAGGTAAAAATGTGTTGATAGAAGAGTTTGGTAAAGATTATGGTAATTATTTTTCGATACTTTCCTTAATTGCTTCAGGAAAAACGTCTAGAGTGGCCATAGAATCTATCATGGAAATGCAAACAGGAGGGTTTTTGGATCGCTTGGAGAATGAATATGGTGTAGTTCAAAAAGTACGCCCAATATTAGCAAAACCAAACAGTCGTAGTGTTAAGTATTCGATATCAGATAATTTTTTAAGTTTTTGGTTCCGTTTTATATTCAAATATCGCAGTGCAGTAGAAGCTGGAAACTTAGACTACTTGAAACAAATTGTAGATCGGGATTATACTACCTACAGCGGGAAGATTTTAGAAAAATACTTCATAGAAGAACGAATAGCTGAAAAAAAATACAATCTGATTGGAACCTACTGGGAACGAAATAATCAAAATGAAATTGATATTGTTGCTGTAAATGATTTAGCAAAAACCGTATTGTTTGCGGAAGTAAAAAGGAATAAAAATAATATTGACATTGGAAAGTTAGAAGAAAAATCAGCGCAATTGCTTCAGCAATTTAAAGGGTATAAATTTTCGTATATAGGCTACTCCTTAGATGATGTATGAGCGTTATTTTGAATCGGCACTAATGATAGTGATATAATACATGAAGATTTTCGTTTTTCCCCGTTCCGAAAGCTTTCGGGACTAAAGGGAGCCGAAAACTTAGAACGTGATTTTTTACGAGCCTAAAGGGAGGTGGAAATTTAAGGTTATCAGTTATCGGTTTCTGATTATTGGAATTTCCTTTTTTTGTAATGTGCAGTAAACAAAAACAGCCTTTTTTGTTATGTATGTTGAACATTAATAGCGATGTAAAAGGAGTGCTGCAACAGATGGTATAAACAAATTGAGTTTTATGAAAAAAATACTAGTAACAGGCGCATCAGGTCAACTAGGTTCAGAGTTAAGAGTGTTGTCTCAAAATCATTCTGAATTTGTATGGATTTTTGCTGATCGAAGTCAAATTACTTTAGATGATTTATCTCTTTTAGAAAATCAATTGGATTTAATTCAAGCTGATGTTATCTTCAATTGCGCTGCTTATACTGCCGTGGACAAAGCAGAATCAGAAATGGAATTAGCGGATTTAGTGAATCATCAAGCGGTTGCTGTCATAGCGGCTTATGCAAAAGAGCATGATGTGAAATTAATCCATGTTTCTACAGATTATGTTTTTGATGGAACATCATCTATAGCATTGACAGAGGAAGCGGCAACGCAACCTATTAATGTATATGGTGCTACGAAACGAGCTGGGGAATTAGCCGCTTTGAGTATTAATCCAGATGTTTTGATTATTAGAACCTCATGGGTGTACAGTCGTTTTGGAAATAATTTTGTAAAAACGATGCAACGTTTATTGAAGGAGCGCGATACACTAGGTGTGGTGAATGACCAAATAGGTTCGCCTACTTATGCTGCCGATTTGGCGCAAGCCATGATGGATATAGTGAGTAATGAGAATTGGATTCCTGGAATTTATAATTATTCAAATGAAGGAGAAATCAGTTGGTACGAATTTGTATTGGCTATTCAGGAAATTACAGGGGAGCAATGTGAAGTGAAGGGGATTCCTTCTTCGGCATATCCTACTCCAGCAGCGAGACCTGCTTTTTCATTATTGGATAAATCCAGGATTAAAGAGGTTTATGGTGTTACCGTTCCTTATTATAAGGAGAGTTTGAAGAAGTGTATGGGGTTGTTGAAAGGGTAAATGTTTAAAAGGTTTGAAGTTTAAGGTTTAAAGTTACAGGAAAGAAGTCATAGTTGAGAAATGAAAATTTTCGTTTTTCCCCAGCCCTAAAGGGAGCCGGAAATTGGTGAGGAGGAGAAATTTTCGTTTTACCCTGGCCCTAAAGGGAGTCGAAAATTGGGGTGTGTGGAAATTTTTGTTTTTCCCCGGCCCTAAAGGGAGCCGAAAATAGGTACGATTGAAAATTTTCGTTTTCCCCGGCCCTAAAGGGAATCGAAAATTGGGGTGTGTGGAAATTTTTGTTTTTCCCCGGCCCTAAAGGGAGCCGAAAATAGGTACGATTGAAAATTTTCGTTTTCCCCGGCCCTAAAGGGAATCGAAAATTGGGGTGTGTGGAAATTTTCGTTTTACCCCAGCCCTAAAGGGAGTCGAAAATTGGGGTGTGATTTTGTCTCGACGCTAAACACAACAAATAAAGAAGACAATCTATAAAATTAAAATAGAAATGAAAAATATATTAATTACAGGTGGAGCAGGATTTATTGGATCTCACGTAGTACGCCTGTTCGTAAAAAAATACCCGCAATATCAAATATTCAATTTGGATGCATTAACTTATGCGGGGAATTTAGAGAATATTGTTGATATAGAGACAGCACCCAATTATACGTTTATAAAAGGAGATATTGTAGATGCTCCTTTTATTGATGCTTTGTTTGCCCAACATCAGTTTGATGGAGTTTTGCATTTGGCTGCTGAATCACATGTAGATCGTTCCATAACTGACCCCTTATCCTTTGTAAAAACAAATGTAATTGGTACCATGAACTTATTGAATGCTGCTAAAACGATTTGGAATGGTAACTATGAAGGAAAGCGTTTTTACCACATCAGTACGGATGAGGTGTATGGTAGTTTAGGTGCTGAGGGACTGTTTACAGAGACTACGGCTTACGATCCTAATTCGCCTTATTCGGCTTCTAAAGCCAGTTCTGATCATTTTGTTCGTGCTTATGGCGAGACTTACGGTTTGCCTTATGTGTTGACCAATTGCTCTAATAACTATGGGCCGTTTCATTTTCCTGAAAAATTGATTCCGTTGTTTATCAATAATATCATTCAAAACAAGCCTTTACCCGTTTATGGAGATGGGAAATATACTCGTGATTGGTTATTTGTAGAAGATCATGCTGTTGCTATTGATTTGGTTTTTCATGAAGGTGTAAATCATGATACGTATAACATTGGTGGGTTTAACGAATGGCAAAATATCGATTTGGTTAAATTGCTTTGTAAGATCATGGATGAGAAGTTGGGCCGCGATGCAGGAACATCCGAACAACTGATTTCCTATGTAAAAGACCGTCCGGGTCATGATTTACGTTATGCTATTGATGCCAGTAAGATTAATAAAGAATTAGGATGGAAACCTTCGGTGACTTTTGAGCAAGGATTAGAAAGAACCGTAAATTGGTATTTAGAAAACCAATCGTGGTTGAATAATATTACTTCTGGGGAGTACGCTAGTTATTACGAGAAGCAATACACGAATTAACTCGAATTTGAAACGAATTAAAACGAATTAAAACGAATTAAAACGAATTTGAAACGAATTTGAAACGAATTTCACTAAATGGATGCAAGCAATAAAATACTTTACAAAGAAGAAAGTTTTGCTATTGTTGGAGCGTGTATGAAAGTACATCGTTCATTAGGGGCAGGATTTTTGGAGGCGGTCTACGAAGAGGCATTGGAAAGAGAATTTCAAACTCTAAACATTCCTTTTAAAAGGCAAGTGAAATTG